>TARA_R110002012_G_scaffold51174_9_pt1 | contig 12695 bp, 9 predicted proteins | sample TARA_R110002012 | Tara Oceans TARA_R110002012 (sample SAMEA4396515) | marine metagenome | biome: Westerlies Biome; feature: [DCM] deep chlorophyll maximum layer (ENVO:01000326); material: water (ENVO:00002006), including particulate matter (ENVO:01000060) such as... | depth 40 m
TGTCGTTTTCCAGTCTGATGAACTCCAGACTTACTTTCAGGTTTGGTGCCAAACGAACGATCAGGGGGCTCGTGCTGCTGTACACCCTGGTGGCGGCAGGTTTACTGGCCATAACCCTAATCACCACCGATCCACCTGCCATGATCCCGTTCTTTACGGCAATAGCGCTTTTGATGTCGATCAACCTGGCGATTGAACCAAACAGCAGCGCCCTGGCAATGGAGCCAATGGGCGAGACAGCAGGGCTGGCCTCGGCTGTGTACGGCACCATTTTCTTTTTCACCGGGGCCTCGCTTGGTGCCGTAATCAGCCACCTGATGACGGTTGGTGTTTTGCCACTAGCCATCAGTTTTGTGATGATTGGATTGGCCAGCATTGCTTTGGTTTTCGGTGATACATGAGAGCTCCTCCGAAGTCGGTGAAAGCCATTTGAACTAAGCCGGGCGAATTGACGAGAATTATTCACTTGATTGATGGCCTCAAATTGTTTGTGAATAGTGCCAAAAAGTTTGTGTAGAAGCAGTGCGGGAGAGTTAGAATTTGCAGGAAATATCTAGATTGATCGGACTCTTTTAACGTGACTTTATTCCTAACTAAACTTTCTATGACCAAGTATTTTCTACCGGTTGCTTTATCGTTGGCCATCTTTTCGTGTGGTACGGCCGATAAGCCCAATTCCAATGTGGATACCACGGCAGTGGCCACCGAAACACCCATTGTACAGGAGAATGAGAGTAGCGAAGAAAACACCACCTCCCTAAGTTATCTGGTCAGTCTGGCCGACCGGGAGGGTGTTTACGTCCCCACAAACTTTAACAGCTTTTTCGGAGTAGATGAGGGTAAGGAAATGATCACTCTTATGGGGGCTGAAAATGTTGGTCCGGACGCCTATGCTTTGGCCATGCATTACAATATTGCCTGCGATCCTATTACCTGCCAGCACATGATAATTATGGTGGTGATAGGAGGGGAAACTTTGATCAGCCGGTATACTTTCCTAATGAACCGTGAAGAGGGTATTACTTTTGGTTTCTTTCAACAAAAGTTCTTTCTGGCCGAAACGGAGCATTGGGAGTATGAAGAGGACGGTGAGTCAGACGTGCAGAAAAGGACCAGCGCACCGCCAACCGTTGAACAGGTGCTGTTCGTTTTGCTGAACGACCAAATCACTCCTTTAGCAGAACTTGATAAACACGATTTGTCTTATTCCAGAAACCTTATTTTCGCCAGGTATGGCTACAGGTTTAAGACCGATAGCGTCAGGGCTTACTTCGCTAATACCAGTTGGTACGAGCCACGCTACGATAACGTGGACGATCAGCTAAGTGCCAGCGACAAGAAAATTATAAAATTGTTAGCCGCCGAGGAAGCGAGGCGTAAGTAATTGAAAATTTTCTGCCTCAAAGTTTCTCAAGAAGACGATAAGTAAAGCCACAATAATTACTACACAGAAAAAATGTTGTAAAAATTGCGTGAATCAAAAGTTACATATATAATTGTGTAACTTTTGATTCACATAACATAAAACACATAGCAGTATGAACAGGATCGACGTACTATCAGTGCCGGTTTCAGACCAGCAGCGAGCAAAAGAATTTTATTTGAAAATGGGGCTTCATATAGTGGTAGAAGCGCCTTTTCAGGGAGACCAGTTGTGGATACAGATGGGTTTTCCCAAAGGCGAAACGACCATCACATTGGTGACATGGTTCCCTAAAATGCCAGCCGGGAGTCTACAGGCAGCAGTGATCAACACCGACGATATCGCTGGAGACATTAAAAAGTTGACTGCCAATTGCATCGAGGTTGGTAAGATTGATGATACCCCCTGGGGTAAGTTTGCTTCTATCGAAGACCCCGACGGCAACACATGGAGCTTGAACCAAAAAAACGCTTAGTATAATGAAAAAGGAAATACACTTAAAATGGTTCTATTCGTATCCTATAGATACTATTTGGGATTACCTGACCGATGCAGATTTGCTTAAACAGTGGAGCACCATTCATAGAGACGAGCCTTTTCAGGCCGAGCCAGGCTTTCAGTGGATATCGAGGCAAAAGGCCCGCCGGGGCTGGGACGGCATCATGTATATGGAAGTGCTGGAGGTAGTACCAAAAAAGAAACTGGCCTATGCTCTGAAGGGTGGGCCACGACCCGGTGAGCTTTCATTAGATACTGTGGTTACCTACACGTTGGTAGAGAAGAACGGGGGCACAGAGCTTCATCTTTCACATACAGGGTTTCAGGGGCTTAAAGGAGCCTTCACTGCCTTTATCATGGAAAAAGGCTGGGGTAAATTCTTTGGCAAGCGCCTTGCCACCGTGCTTAACGAAACATATCATGACGCACACACAATACGATAGCTTTCTGGCGCTCGCCGACAAAAACCGTCGGGAGATTTTGATGCTACTCACCAAAGAAAAAAGTAGCATCAATACCCTGGCGGAGTCTTTTAAAATCAGCAGGCCGGCTGTGTCCAAACATATCAAAGTGCTGGTGGATACCGGCTTCATCACGATAGAAGAAAGGGGAAGAGAGCGTCTTTGTAGCCTTAACTCTCAGGGTTTCGAAGAGATTCAAAGTTGGATAAATCACTTCGAGAAATTCTGGAAACAACACCTGAGCAGCCTGGAAGTACTGCTAAAAAAGAAAGGGAAGGAATAAAGACTGCAAATTATGGACATCATTTAGCAAAAATCTTGTGGTAGCAATGACAAAGACAGCCCCGGTGCACTGACCTGTCTGCGTTTATTCAAATTTCTTTGGACAGGGTGTAAGTTTTTTTTCTTTCTGCCACTAACCAGAGAAAACGCTTATGAAAATTGATGAAGCCATTGAACTGCTCAAGACAGAAAAAGCCAGGGCCGAGAAAAAATCTGAGATCAAGATTTTACAAAACATGATTGGTATACTGCTGGACTTGCAAACCCGACAGTTGTCCTCAGAGGATCTAGCCGCAGTAGAAAGCGAACTGGACGTCATGGAATTGGATGCCTACCAGGAAAACAGAAAAAGACACCTTAGAAGGAAGCTAGCTAAGTTTCAGCAGTTTTTGAAAAACAAGTTTTCGCTTATTCCAAAAGGCCACTATACAGCACTGGGAATTGCCTTTGGGGTGGCCTTTGGTGGCATGTTTGGAATGATGATTGACAAAACCCTCGGGAGCTCTCTCGGGATTAGTTTTGGAATCGCTTTTGGTTTGGTAGTTGGGCGCTATCTCGACGCTCAGGCGGAAGCACAAGATAGGGTGTTAAATGTTGAATTTAAATAACTGAGCGCAAACGCCTTTTGTCGCCGCTGTGATCAGTAACAGTTGATTCCACCTCCGCTCCTCAAAAAATATCAAAAAGGGAATGCCCCGGGTGTAATAATCCCCAACTTTGGCCACCAACCAAGGTAAAAGATTTGAGCAGCGACTTTTATACGTCCATGATTTTGCCGTTTTCGGGCATCATCATCAAGATTTGCCGGGCATACACCAATACCCAGGAAGATTTTGAAGATTACTATCAGGAGGTATGCCTGCAGATTTGGAGGAGTCATGCCAATTTCAGAGAGGAGTCGCAGTGGTCGACCTGGGTGTATCGGGTGGCCCTGAATGTTTGCCTTACCTTATTGAAGAAAAGGAAAAACGACCCGCAGCACTTTGCGTCCGACTACCTGCCGGATGAGGCTACCGAAGACAGCCGGGCATTTGCCAACGAGTCGCTCAACGAGTTATACGCTGCTATCAAACAGCTTTCTGAGGTTGACAGAGGAGTGGTTTTGCTCTACCTCGACGAAAAGAGCTATCAGGAAATCGCCGAGATAACCGGCACCAATGCCAATAATATTGGTGTGCGGATTAAACGAATCAAGGATCGACTAAAAGTAATATTGGATGGAAAGGTCAATTGAAGCTATTTGGAAGGAAGGGTTTTTGGTAAGCGATGCTTTGGTGGCACCGAAGATCAATCAGTTATACAGCCAAAAGTCGAAGCATATTGTCGATAAGTTTAAAAGGATGTTTGAGATTAATCTGATCGCCATCCTCATTTTTTCTGTCGTGTTGTTGCCGGTAAGTTTTTTGTTCGGCATGGCTTATATGGGAGTACCCATGTTTTTGCTTCTCAATGCGGTGGCAGTCGTTAACAAACGGCTTTCGAATGGATTAAATAAAATTGATAAAAGCGTAAGCAGCTATCAATACCTCAAAGCGTTCGATGCCTGGATGCAGAAGCAAATTTCCATCAACACAAAAATGTCGGCATTCAACTACCCCTGGGCGTTTCTTTCTCTTCTGGCTGGTTTTTGGTTTTTTGACGTTGAAGGAAGGACGCTGGGTGAGGCACTAATGAATAAGCTAATGATCCATTATCCTCAAACCTATTTGGTTGGCGGGCTTCCCCTCGTTGGTATCATAGGTGTGATGCTTGTGGCCTGTTTTCTCGCTTTTTTCGGTGGCCGCCTTTATAAGTTTGAGCTTAAGCTGGTTTATGGGCATGTGATGAGCAGGCTGCAAGAAATGCTGGCTGACATGGAGGAGTTGAGGAGGTGAAATGTTGGCAGCGGGCTGCCTGAACCTTGTTGATGCTGAGATACTACAGGTATTCCGTTTTTCCTGATAACTCATAGCTGCTATTTAAAAGAATTTGACAAGGGCTCGAGAGGAGGTGAGGATACTAAGCAAAGCAACCCTAAATAGCTGCCGAACCAAAAACAGCCGCTTCGCATCCACCACCTGGCGGAAAGGAATCGTATAAAGTTCTGAAAATCACAGGCAAATAACGCTGAGTGACGATGTGTCTACCTGAGTTTATGATAGCATTAGCCCACCGTTTCCCCGCCGCAAAGCCTTAGTTGGCGTTTCATCGCCATAGGAAGCCCGCTGCAACCGCCGACCATAAGATGACCTGTATATTGAAGACATTTCTTCGGTTAATAGCTCATGACGGTTATCTTAGCGATACACTGGAAATGATTCATGGTCAAGAGCAAAGTTTGGAGCCTCGCAGCGGCTATTATCTTCTTCTTCTTTCATTTCTGCGCAAAAGGCCAGACCGACGCTACGGCATACGAAGCGAAATTTCAAAAATGGTTGGGCGTGAGGGCGGATTCGGCTTTTACCTATGCCTCCAAACTATTGGCGATTGCCCAGGAAGTTAACGACCCAAAAGCTACCAGGGAGGCTCTCATCAAGCAGGGGCTGGCCTATGGGTTTTTGAATGAATTTGATTCGGCTCTAGTCTATTATCGTAAATCGCTCAACGTAAGTCTTGCCAACGACGACAGCCTGGGGATGGGGAAGTCCTACTTGAATATTGGCGTGAATTTGTTTTACAGAGGCTTCCTTGACTCAGCTGCCTTCTATTACGAGATAGCTCGCCCGATCTTTGAAAGCCTGGACGAAAAGAAATATTTATCCTACAGCCTGAATAATCTTGGACAGGTTTACAAAAGGTCGGGCAAATATGAACAGGCCGCCAGTGCGTACGCTAGATCGCTGGCGATTAAAAAGCAATTGAAAGATACAGTGGGCATTTTGAACGCCTACTTCAATTTGTCGAGCTTGTACGTTTCCACAGAAAGCTTTGATACGGCGCTCTTGTATTCACAGGAAACGTTAAAAATTGCACTCATCCTGCAGGATACCAGCGAAATAGCCGGTGCATGGTTAAATATAGCCCTGTCTCAAAAGGGTGTGGGCAATGCCGATGCAGCTCTAAGGGCTTTCAAGGCGGCAGAAAAATTTGTTGGATATCCCGGTGATTCGGAATTCAGAATGGAATTGTACTATAACCTGGCCAGGCTGTATCGGGACCAGGATAATTATGAATTGGCGCAATCGTACCTGGACAAAATGAGTGTCTACATGCAGTCCGAAGCCTTTTTGGAAAAGCAAATGGCGTACTACCAGCTGTCGTATGAGTTGAAAAAGGCCAGCGGTAGTCATGCCGAGGCGCTGGCACTTTTAGAGGCTTTTGTGCAAGTCAAGGACAAATACTTATCTCAATCTGTTCAGCAGCAGATAACTGAGCTTGAGCGAAAGTATCAGTCCGAACAGCAGGAACTCAAAATTACGGGGCTTGAGCTGGAAAAAAAGACCACCGACCTGGTGCTGGCGAAGTCGATTAACCAGCGAAATATATTGATTTTGGTGGCCGTCATTTTTCTTATTCTGGCAGGGTTTGCCGGGCACCGGTACAGAGAAAAACAAAGGACTTCCAAAGTATTGAAGCAGAAGAACCTCCAAATATCGGAAGCGCTGGATGAGAGAGAAATCCTACTCAAAGAGATTCATCATAGAGTAAAGAACAACCTGCAGGTGATTTCTAGTTTGCTCAAACTTCAGGCTGGTAGCTTGAAAGACGAAGCGGCTGTGGATGCGGTGATGGAAGGCCAAAACAGGGTCAGGTCTATGGCATTGATTCATCAAAAATTATACAGTGCGGAGGACATACGGGGAGTTAGCATTGACACGTATCTTGAAAACCTGACAGGAGAACTTCTCACGGCTTTTGGGAAAAATGAAGTAGATGTGGAGATAGAAACTAACGAGCTGAAGCTCGATATTGATTCGGTGATCCCCCTGGGGCTGATTCTTAATGAGCTGATTTCGAACAGCCTTAAGTATGCATTTGACAAGCCGGGCGGACGAATAAGCATAAAAATGTGGGAAGCAGATGAGAAACTGAACGTAACGGTTAAGGACAATGGCAAAGGAATGGACGCAGCCACTCTGGAGCAGTCTAATTCTTTTGGATGGAAGATGATTCGGTCGCTCAGTCGTAAAGTCAAAGCTGAGATAGATATCCGGAATGATGGTGGAACCGAGGTGAACTTGTACTTGTCACGTTATAAATTGGTGGTATGAAAAAAGCCTCTGTATTGGTAGTTGAAGATGAGCCGCTTATTGCTGATGATATTGCTGAGACCCTCGAAGCCAACGGCTATGAGGTTGTCGGCATTGTAGACGAGGCAAGCGATGCGTTGGAAGTTTGCAAGACTTGCCATCCCGATGTTGCTCTTTTGGATATTCAGATAGAAGGGCCTGTTGATGGAATTGCCCTTGCTGCGCAGCTATCCATGCCGATCATTTTTCTCACCTCTTTTTATGATCAAAAGACGCTTGATCGGGCCAAATTGGTGAATCCGTCGGGTTATATCGTAAAGCCTTTTAATGAGAGAGACCTTATCGTGAATCTGGAGATCGCCATAGCCCGTGGCAGAAAGCCGACCAGGAGCAAGTCGCCTGCAAACGAGAAGTTTTTTGTCAAAAAGGATCAGGAGATCGTTTCCGTCTCCACTTCGGACATTGTGTACGTGGAAGCGTACGATAATTATTCAACGTTGTACACGGAAAAAGAGAAATACATGATCAGCCACACGCTGAAAAGTATTTCGGAAAAACTAGAACCTTTGGGCTTCCTGAGGATACACCGTTCTTACCTGATCAATTTTGATGCGGTGGACAGCATCTCTGAGAACTATGTGTACCTGAAAGGCCATCAGGTCATGATTGGCAAGTCGTACAGAAAGCAGTTCATGGAGTCGCTTTCCCTGCTCTGACGCCTTTAAAAATCCCGCCATCGACTAAAAATTTCCTTTCCTTCACTAAATCTCACTATCATTTGAAGTAGTCAGCGGTCAATTTCATAGACAAAAAACGACTTATGAAATTTTTTCTTTCTGCTGCACTTTTATTTTTCACGCACCTTCTTTGGGCCCAAAACTTTGTAGAGAGCTGGGAAACGACATTTTCTGCTACCGGAACGGTGGAGATCGTAAAGATGATTCATGATGCTGATGATAATGTGATCATTCTTGCCAACCAGAGGCAGTCCGGCGGGCCGGTTTACGATGGTCTGGTACTCAAATACAGCAAGAGTGGTGTGTTCCAGTGGTCAAAATCCTACGGGTATGATTCCGAAACGAATGACTATGGGGTCGACGTCGATGTTGATGATAATGGAAACATCTATGTACTTTTTAGTATTGACCCTGAGAACGCTGGTAATACCAACCCAAATGGCTTTTTGCTGAGAAAATATTCACCCTCAGGTACTGTTGTCAATAGCTACGAAAGTGTTGGTTCATTGGGATACGTACCCCAGAAAGTGGCCTTCTATGAAAGCCAGAATAGGGTTTATTTTACTGCCAGTAAAAACCAGAACCCAGGCAAAGGATTGCTGCTAGGGCTGTACAGGTTGTCGGATGGCCTTGTGTATGAGTATGCAAAAAATTATGAGAGCGATGAGGATGATGTAGCATTTGCCATTGATACAGGAAGCACAGTTACCGTTCAGTTTCAAAAAGGAACCTCTGAGATAGCGGCATTGTCTATACCCTACAATTTCGGGGTTTCCGATTCTTTTTCAGAAGCAGGGTCTATCGTAGTAACTGAATCCATTGACAACATTGCTTATAAGCAGATCAGTAGCTATCGCTATTTTAAGCTCGAATTGGGAAATGGAACAGTTGATCTTTATGAAAGGTCTTCAAGTAATGTAACAAAAGCTGTATTTACCGGAGAGCCAGGCTTCGTTGGCGACTTTTCAAGATCCAGTGGCAATGTGGTGGTGACAGGTGATTTTTATGGAAATGCCGTAAGGAGGGAGTATGATTTTGCCGGCGGTTCTTATACCCTTGAATACGAGTTGGACGATCCGCAAACTATTGGAAATCTTATTACGCCTGAGGGCTACGTGCTTGGGTCTGTGGTTGAAAACAATACCCGGTATTTTGGTGCCTTAGAATTTGATTTTTATGGTGTTTCAGATAAATGGTACCACAGCTCAACCGGTGGTGAAACACTTGACAAAGCCCTCGCCGATTCGGATGGCAATTTCATTTTTGCGACCTCTCCAGGCAGTCAGATCAAGCTATTCACCCTGTGCAATGGCCCTGTTGGTATTAATCTTGGTGCTGACATTAACACGGAGCTGGAGACTGTCACGCTATCAATAGGCTCAAGCCCGGCCAATGAGGCCAACTGGGAAACTATAGAATGGAGCACGGGGCAAACAGGGGTGAAGTCTATCGATGTCTCAGGGTATCGTGAGGTGAAAAACATTTCTGTTACCGTTACTAATGCCAATGGGTGCTCATTTACTGACGAGATACAGGTTACTTTCAGGGTGCCTGCTCCGGGTTTGCCACAGCCGGAAATAGTTGGCATGAACGGCGCTGCTCCCGTTTTTCGGTTTACCTGGGACAAGACCATTGCTGAGGTGGTGGAATACGGGATTGACCAGAAGTTCTACATCGGTAGCTGTGGAGTATTTCCTGGTGACTGGGAGGAGTTTAGCAGCAGTTCTTCAGGAAACGCAAACGATTATATAGATATCACAACGTCCATTCATGCTGGCTTGCAATTGTTCGGCGGTTATGCAGAGGATGCAGCTGAGAACCGGTCGTACCCTGGTTATCAGCTGGCTCTCCAACCTTGTAATTGCTATGATATGGAAGCCTTGGATACCTACCTGGCCACCGTTGCAATCAATGACGGTAATGATGTAGTGGGAGAGGGTGAGATTTCATCATTCTTGATTGTGAACCCAGAAACAAATACCCGTAAAACAAGCGATCAGGAACTGCTTTCCTTCTTTCAGTGGGAAGTGCCGGAAGGCTGGGACATCATTGACTACCAGGGTACGCTTATCAAGACAAGGATCAATGAAGGAGCTGCAAGTGGAAGTATTTCTGTGAAGATTGTCAATCCATGTACCGGAGATCAGACCTCTGCGATATCAAAACAAGTCACTGTAACGAAAGACCAAACGATCGCATTTGATCAACCAGCTGATATCCAAATGGGGGATGACCCAATAGCGCTTGGGGCAATGGCTTCGTCTGGTCTGGATGTTGCCTATGATATCGAGCCATTCGATATACTCGACATCAATAATGGAATGATTACGCCACTTTATGCGGGTACAGCAACCGTCACGGCGACACAAGCTGGTAATTTCGAATGGAATGAAGCAAATCCTGTTCAGCAGACTTTTTCCATCAATAAAGGCGACGACGAGATTACGTTTGGGGAATTGGATGATGTGTTTTGGAATGCGGAAAACTTCGATTTAGATGATCTGGCCTCTACCAAAAGTGGAAGGAATATTTCGTGGACTGAGGTAGATAATGCTTACGTTTCGGTTTCATCCCTGGGGGCTGTTGTAGTCAAAAAGCCAGGTGCTGTGGAGATCACTGCTACCTTGACGGGAGATGATAATTGGAATACCGCCGACCCGGTCAGTCAGACGCTTACAATTCTGAAAACAAACCAGCACCTCACCCTTGATGAATTTCCGGATAAGTTGGTTACCGATGATGATTTTCTATGGAGTGACTTCCTGGATATTTCTTCAGGCCTGACCCCCTCTTTGGAAAGTGATGATGAAGGGGTGGCAAGGGTCTTGGGCAGCCTTATTGAAATAGTTGGAGCAGGAACAGCCACCATTACCGCTACACAATTGGGCAATGACAATTACAACGCTGCGGACCCGGTGAATCAGACACTGACCATCAATAAGCTTTCGCAAACCATATCATTTGACCCCATACCTGAAAAGACGACTGTTGATCCTTCGTTTGAACTGGATGCTACAGCAAGCTCAGGTTTGGATGTTGAGTATGAAAGCTCTAATACTGCCGTAGCTACTATTGATGACAACATCGTTGCAATTGTTGGAGTGGGCACGGCAGATATCGTTGCCTCGCAACCCGGTAACGGAACTTATGAGTCCGCACCTGACGTGACCCGCACGTTGACCGTTTCTGAGGGTGTGACCATTGCTTTTACCGAAGGGTACCCGCAATTTGAATACTATCTGAATGGTGCATATCGCCTTTTGTTGGAGTTGACTCAGAATGGAAATGTATACTATGTGGTTACTGCTGAAGGTGCAGACGAACCCACACCGGCACAAATCGAAAACGGCCAGGATGCCTCGGGTGCACCAGCATTCAAAAGCGGATCGGCCTATTCTTTGGCAGCCAACAATGAATATAATTTGGCCCAGATCTTGGAGCTGGAAGAAGTAACCTCCTATGAGATTTTTTTGACCATTTCTGATGAAAGTTATGCATTGAGCACTGTTGTCTATCAGTTATCAGTTGAGACTGGTGATTATTCAAAACCTGAATGGGAGCCCGGCTACCCCGTAATGGGTACCATAAACTCCCTGTCTGCCGAGGTGGAAATTGACCTTAATGAGGGGGACGGAACAGTGTACTACGCTGTATTCGCAAGTAGCGGTGCTACAAAATTCCCTGCCAATTTGAAGGCCGGGAGCAATTATGGGGCCGTCGACGAGGGTTCTGTGTCTGCTAGCGATGCTAGCTTTGTCCTGACCGGGCTAAGCGAGGCAACGGCATATGATGTGTGGCTGGTGGCTGAAGATGTGGCTGAGAACTTGCAGACTGCTGCCACCAAATTGGATTTTACGACCATTGATGATATAGCGCCTGAATTCGGTGCGGGTTATCCATCCATTGCTACAGTTGATGAGACTGACGTAGAAATTGATGTGAAGATAAATGAGGCGGGAACTGTCTATGCCATTGCCCAACTTGCCGGAGAGAGTGCTCCGTCGTTTGCACAGGTACAGAATGGCCAAAACAGCAGTGGTGCAACGGCGATCAGTGCTAACTCGGTAAGGGTGGATAAAAATCAAGCGGCTGGCTTGGCACTTTCCGGGCTGACCTCTCAGGTGGGATACGATTTTTATGTAGTGGCTGAAGATGACTTTGGTAACGAGAGTGGCGCTCCTGTGAACCTAAATGCAACCACTAGCGACCTGAAGGCACCCGATATTTCTCCTCAGACTCTTACATTGGAAAGTGTTGATGAGACCAGTGCAACCTTTAGTTTTTCATTGGACGAGCCAGGTTCATTCTATTGGGTAGTCGACACTGACATTGCAACATCACCATCACCCACTCAGGTATCGAACGGCCAAACAGAAGCTGGGGCGGCCTCAATACACTCAGGATCAGTAGATGTTACCATAGCGGATCAGGCCTATCAATTTGAGGTTACCGGACTGTTGGCCGATCAGGAGTATGAAATTTATTTTGTAGCCGAAGATGAAAATGAAATCCCTAACATCAGTGAAAGTACATTTTCAGCGACGTTCTCAACGGTAGACCTCACAGCTCCTTCATTTGGGTCTACTCCCCAGATTACTAACATTTCTGCTGAAGGCTTCGATCTGCAGGTAGATGTTGACGAGTCTGGTTCTTTATTTTATGCCGTGATCGGTGCGAGTGACCCGCTGCCATCCACTGGTGAACTATCTACAGGTTCAGTGGCCAATGTAGCAGATCAGGGAAGTAAAAGTTTAACAGCCGGAGCTAACGATCTTACTGTTGCTATCAGCCTGGCAGAGGAATCTTCCTATCAATTGGTGTTGCTGGCAGCTGATGATGATGAGAACTTGCAAAACGATGTTGTCTCGATAGATTTCACGGTTCCGAGCTCCAAAATAACTCAATCGATCACTTTCGAAGCATTAGAGGAGAAAACCTATGGAGACGCTGATTTTGACCTGGCAGCCATTGCCACGTCGGGATTGGGTGTTAGCTACAGTAGCTCAGACGAGTCGGTGGCTACTATCTCGGGGAGCAGTGTGACGATAGTGAGAGTGGGTAGCGTTACTATCACTGCCTCTCAATCTGGAAATGGCAATTATCATCCTGCGGCTGATGTTGAGCA
>TARA_R110002012_G_scaffold59995_2_pt1 | contig 12685 bp, 12 predicted proteins | sample TARA_R110002012 | Tara Oceans TARA_R110002012 (sample SAMEA4396515) | marine metagenome | biome: Westerlies Biome; feature: [DCM] deep chlorophyll maximum layer (ENVO:01000326); material: water (ENVO:00002006), including particulate matter (ENVO:01000060) such as... | depth 40 m
CCGCCAGCGCCAGAGATCTTCACCAAATAGTACCGCCTCTTTTGTGTTTCCTTCTGTAAGGATAGTGAACAAGGGTTTATCCAAAGTAATGCCCTGCAACTGCTGAAACATCAGTATTTCGCTATTCTTGTTCAGTTGAATGTCCCCAAGGGTACCCTTTAGCGGGGGAAACCCATCCACGGAAAAATCGCCCAAACCAAATAACCCAAAGGCGTTATTCAATATTGGTAAAATTTCTTCTGGTTGCCTACTGCCAGAAATGGTAAAACTCTCTTGTGCCCTATTTAAAAAGTTCCAATCGGTTTTGCTTCCTGTTATGGTGAGGTAATTGGAGATTGAATTTTCCAGAAACTCGTAAACACTCCTAAAATTCCGATTCGGCTGATATAGGATTATAAGGTCGGATTCCTCAAGAATGGACTGCTCCGTAATGGGTTTTACCAAGGTTACGGAACGCTGTTCGTTCGATTCGATAGCTTTTTTGAGTGCTCCAATATCTGGATGTAGTATGTCGGAAACTACAATCACATTCGTTTTTTCATCAATTACTTCAATAGCCGTTTCTTTGGAGTTATTCGCTGTATTCCGTTCATTTTCCAGCGGATTCACCTCAATTTTGATGGTTTTGATGCCAACACTCTGCGCCTCAATCAAGGTATTTAAGGTTTGACTGCTCTTGTTGCTGTTGAGATTGACTCGCTCTTGATGCACCCTCTTTCCGTTAATGGAAATAGTGACTGTACTTGAAACAGGTCTTGAACCTTGGTACCGAATGGAAGTCTCAATAGGGAAGCTGTTCCGTAAAAAGGCGTATTTATTTACGTTGATAAGTCCAACTGAAATATCTTCGTACTGCGTGGTGTCGCCCACTACAACAGGGTTTACGGTTGATTTTTCATTTAAGTTGATGTATTCGTAGTCTCTGCCGAGTGTTTGATTACCATCTGAAAACAAAACAATCGCATTGTTTCCGTTTACAAAAACATCGTTTACCGTGGAAAGTGCATTTGAAATATCGGTATTTGCTTGATTGAAGTGGATGGAATCCATTGCTTCGATTGTTTTCCCAAACCCATATTGATGGATGGTAAAACGTTGATTTAAAGCATCGTCTTGTTTGATTTGTGTAAGGGCCTCCGAAATTTCTGCATAAGAAGTAGCCTCTTCCATTGAGGTGGAATTGTCCACCAACAGAATCAGGTTTGCTTTTTCTACAAAATAATCTTTGCCAACGAACTTTGGATTTATCAAAAGTAAAAGGCCGCTAAATAAGGTGACAAACCTTAATGCGGCCAATATGATCTTTAGCGAACCCTTTCTTGGGTTTTTATAAAAGTATTGAAAATAAACTATGGTAAGCGCGGCAACGACTGCTAAAATAATAAGTAGTACCGTGCTCAAATCCATTCATTTAGGTTAACATTCCACCATCAACATTCAATACCTGTCCTGTTACATAGCCAGATAGGTCCGACGCCAAGAACACACAAGCGTTGGCCACATCTTCAGGGCTTCCTCCACGTTTTAATGGAATACCTTCTCTCCAACCTTGAACAGTTTTTTCGTCCAATTTCTCGGTCATTTCTGTCTCGATAAAACCTGGGGCAATGGCGTTACAACGAATATTTCTGGATCCCAATTCCAATGCTACGGACTTGGTAAAACCAATCATCCCTGCTTTGGAAGCTGCGTAGTTTGTCTGTCCGGCATTACCTTTAACACCAACCACACTACTCATATTGATAATGGAGCCTTTGCGCTGCTTTAACATGGTTCGTTGCACAGCTTTAGTCATATTGAATACAGATTTAAGGTTGATTTCGATGACTTTATCAAAATCGTCCTCTCCCATTCGCATCAATAGGTTATCCTTGGTGATACCTGCGTTATTGATGAGTACATCGATTTTGCCATCAAAATCTTCCAAAACTTTGGCCACAAGGGCTTCAGATTCTTCAAAACTGGCGGCATTACTTTTATAGGCCTTGGCCTTTACGCCCATTTGGGTCAGTTCTTTTTCCAATTCTAAGGCTGGAGCTTCGCTAGAACTGTAGGTGAATGCCACATTGGCACCGTGTTTTGCAAATACTTCGGCTATTCCTTTACCAATTCCCCTACTGGCTCCTGTTATGATTACGTTTTTCCCTTCCAAAAGTTTCATCTGTGGATATTTATTTGTTTTTAACTGTCAGATGCAATTCGCCAATTAACACCTCTATTAGTGTCCAAAATTGATATGGCTCATTTCATACAATGATTGTGTTTGAATTGTTATTAACCAAAATATTGGTTCTTATCCGTTTTACTAAAATTCGTCATTTCGAGTGGATTTCATGGCAGTAGGAGTAAAATTTGTATCGAGAAACAGAATTTTCATCTAAAAAGTTCTCGATACGATTTTTGGTTTCTCAAAATCACTCGAACTGACACCTAGAACTATTTTTAGGTTCAAAATCCAAAACTGGTCAAATATAGTTGTTGTTTTATGTTTAGACGAAAAAAAATCCCGCATAAAACGGGATTTAGTAAGGTTTTAACGGTTGGTTACCCAACCACTTCTTTCACTTTTACGCCAATTTCGGCTGGTGAATCCACTACATGGATACCACAATCGCGCATAATTTTTTTCTTGGCTTGCGCTGTATCGTCGCTACCACCTACAATGGCACCAGCGTGTCCCATGGTACGTCCTGCTGGAGCAGTTTCACCAGCGATAAAACCAACAATTGGTTTTTTGCTACCGCTTTCCTTATACCATCTTGCAGCTTCTGCTTCCAATTGACCACCAATCTCTCCAATCATAACTACACATTCGGTCTCTGGGTCGTTGATCAAAAGCTCAACAGCTTGTTTGGTTGTAGTTCCGATAATGGGGTCACCACCTATACCAATGGCCGTAGTAATTCCCAACCCTTGACGAACCACTTGATCAGCGGCCTCATAAGTCAAGGTTCCAGATTTGGAAACAATTCCCACTTTTCCTTTTTTGAAGACAAATCCTGGCATGATACCGACTTTGGCCTCACCTGGAGTAATTACACCTGGGCAGTTTGGGCCAATCAATGTGCAGTCAAAATCCTTGATGTAGTCGTTGGCCTTTACCATATCCGCTACTGGAATACCTTCGGTAATTGTGATGATTACTTTAATTCCTGCATCGGCAGCTTCCATAATGGCATCCGCAGCAAATGCGGGCGGAACAAAAATAATCGTGGTGTCGGCACCAACTTCTTTTACAGCTTCTTCCACTGTGTTGAAAACTGGTTTTCCCAAATGTTCTTGACCACCTTTTCCGGGGGTCACACCACCAACTACGTTGGTTCCGTATTCAATCATTTGTTCGGCATGGAAGGTTCCTTCGCTACCGGTAAATCCTTGTACAATTATGTTTGAATCCTTGTTTACTAAGACGCTCATATATTTAACTTAATGTAGAGATACAAAAATATGGTTTACTAAAGTTTTTATCTATTGATTTCTTAAATCTTTTTCAGTTTTTGCAAGATTTCTGGAATCTTTTTGATGGATGCTATTTGTTTCAATTTTTCCCGCGCTTCTTCTGCCGGATAACCAAAATAGGTTTTACCGCCCTCAAGAGACTTAGATATGCCTGATTGGGCCAAAATGACAGCCTTTTTACCAATAGTGGCTCCACTAGTAATTCCAACTTGTCCCCAAAGGGTCACTTCATCTTCAATGATACAGCAACCGGCAATGCCTACGTGGGAGGCTATTAAACATTTTTTTCCGATAACAGTATCGTGCCCAACCTGAATTTGATTGTCCAATTTGGCACCTTCTTTAATTGTGGTTGACCCTGTTACACCACGGTCAATGGTGCATCCAGCTCCGATATCCACATTGTCTTCAATCACCACGTTCCCTCCGGACAAGAGTTTGTCGAAACCTTCGGGCCTGTTTTTATAATAAAAAGCATCGGCTCCCAAAACGGTGCCTGCGTGGATAGTTACATTATCACCAATGATACACCCATCATAAATGGTAACATTGGGGTGAATCACACAGTTTTTACCAATCTTAACATGGTTACCAATAAAAACATTGGGCTGAATTATCGTTCCTTCCCCGATTTTGGCAGAATCTGCCTTGGATGAGGCTGCAGTTTCAAAAGGTTTAAAATGTCTGGTCAATTTGTTGAAATCCCTGAAAGGATCATCGGAAATCAACAATGCTTTTCCCTCGGGACAATCCACCTCTTTGTTGATAAGAACAATCGTGGCACTGGATTGTAAAGCTTTGTCATAGTATTTGGGATGGTCCACAAATACAATGTCCCCTTTTTCCACTACGTGGATTTCATTCATGCCCAAAACAGGGAAATCTTCATCTCCGATAAAGTCGGTATCAATAATCTCCGATATTTCTTTTAATGTATAGGTTCTAGGGAATTTCATTTGAGACTACTCTTTGGCTCGTTCCAAATAGGCTGCTTTCTCTGTATCGATCTTTATCTTATCACCTTCGTTAATAAAAAGTGGCACATTGATCGTTGCTCCCGTCTCAACAGTGGCAGGTTTTGTGGCATTGGTTGCCGTGTTTCCCTTTACTCCTGGTTCGGTATGGGTTACTTCCAATACAACACTTGCTGGCATTTCAACGGAAAGCGGGTTGTTGTCCTCTGCGTTGAAAATAATGGTCACCACTTCGCTTTCCTTCAACAAGTCGGATGCATCCAGCGCATCCTTTTGCAAAGCAATCTGGGTATAATCATCCGTGTTCATAAAGTGATAAGTTTCCCCATCATTGTACAAAAACTGGTACGAACGTGTTTCTACACGGACGTCTTCAATCTTATGTCCTGCGGAAAATGTATTGTCCACTACTTTACCCGTGGTCACACTTTTTAATTTGGTACGTACAAAAGCGGGGCCCTTACCTGGTTTTACGTGAAGGAACTCTATAATTTTGTAAATATCGTTGTTGTACCTAATGCACAACCCTTTTCTTATATCGGAAGTACTTGCCATAAATTTTTAATTTGAACTGAAATATCCTTTCATAATTCCACGCTGCGAATCTCTGATAAATTGAAGAATTTCATCTCTTTCAGGAGTTGCTTCCATCTCAGCTTCAATAATGGATGCCGCTTGGGAATTGTTATAATTTTGTTGATACAGTAATCTGTAAATGTTTTGAATCTCTCGAATCTTGTCGGCTTCGAAACCTCTCCTGCGCAATCCAATGGAGTTTATCCCTACATAAGAAAGTGGCTCTCTTGCGGCTTTTACATAAGGAGGCACATCTTTACGTACCAAGGAACCTCCTGTTACAAAGGCATGGTTTCCAATGGACACGAACTGGTGTACGGCCACCATTCCGGCTAAAACAACATTTTGACCTATGGTCACGTGACCTGCCAAGGTTGAATTATTGCTGAAGATACATCCGTCGCCCACAAAACAATCGTGTGCTACGTGGCAATATGCCATGATCAAACAATCATTTCCAATTACGGTTTTCATACGGTCAGAAGTACCTTTGTTAATCGTGGCACACTCCCTGATCGTAGTGTTGTTTCCAATTACGACCGTGGTATCTTCTCCTTGATATTTTAAATCTTGGGGCATGGCAGAAATTACCGCGCCTGGAAAGATGCTACAGTTTTTTCCGATTCTTGCACCCTCCATTATGGTAACGTTGGAACCGATCCATGTACCTTCACCAATGGTTACATTATTATGTATGGTGGCGAAGGGCTCGATCACCACATTTTTGGCGATTTTGGCTCCTGGGTGTACATATGCTAGGGGTTGGTTCATCTACGAATCTGTGTTTTTTGTTTTTACGATCTGTGCCATAAGCTCAGCTTCGGAGACCAATTTCCCATTAGCGTATGCATAGGCTTGCATGTGACAAATTCCTCTACGAATGGGGGAAATCAAATCACATTTAAATATTAAGGTATCACCCGGAACTACTTGTTGTTTAAACTTTACTTTATCAATTTTCATGAAGAAAGTTAGGTAGTTCTCGGGGTCGGGAACAGTGCTCAAAACAAGTATTCCTCCTGTTTGGGCCATGGCTTCCACTTGTAAAACCCCTGGCATTACGGGAGCTCCAGGAAAGTGCCCTACGAAAAATGGTTCGTTCATGGTCACGTTTTTCACCCCTACCACGTGGGTATCGGAGAGTTCCAAAATTTTATCGACCAACAAAAATGGTGGTCTGTGTGGTAATCGTTCCATGATTTGGTTGACATTCAACAAGGGCTCTTGGTTCAAATCATAGCTGGGAACTTTGTTCCTTTTTTCTATTTTGATGATTTTGGACAGCTTTTTCGCAAACTGCGTATTTACAAAATGGCCAGGTTTATTGGCAATTACCTTACCTCGGATTCTTGTTCCTGCCAAAGCTAGATCACCGATAACATCCAACAGTTTGTGTCTTGCAGCCTCATTGGGGTGATGCAGGGTCAGGTTGTCCAAAATGCCATTGGGTTTTACGGAAAGCTTCTCTTTTCCGAAAGCTTTCTCCAATTTTTTCATTGTGGACTCCGAGATTTCCTTGTCCACGTAAACAATAGCATTGTTAAGATCTCCTCCTTTGATCAGTCCGTTTTCCAGCAACATCTCCAGTTCGTGCAGAAAACTAAAGGTACGTGAATCGGCAATTTCGTCTTTAAAATCTGACATTTTCTCCAAAGTCGCATTTTGGGTGCCCAAAACTTTGGTTCCAAAATCCACCATGGTGGTGACTTGGTATTGATCTGCTGGAATTATAGTGATTTCACTTCCCGTGGTTTCGTCTTTATAAGAAACAACATCTTTTACTACATATTCTTCACGTTCTTGGTCTTGCTCCACAAAGCCTGCCTCTTCCAAAGCTTCCACAAAATATTTGGAAGATCCATCCATAATGGGTGGTTCAGGTGCATCCAGTTCAATAAGAACATTGTCAATGTCCAACCCTACCAAGGCGGCCAATACGTGCTCCGAGGTATGGATCTTAACACCGTTCTTTTCCAGATTGGTGCCGCGTTGGGTATTGACCACATAATTGGCATCTGCTTCAATTATGGGCTCACCTTCCAAATCTATTCTTTTAAAAGCAAAGCCGTGGTTCTCTTCCGCAGGAACAAAACTCATGGTTACGTTTTCGCCCGTATGTAGCCCAACTCCCTGAAGGGTTACTTTTTTGGCGATGGTGCGTTGTTTGTTACTTGGTTTGCTCACCTTCAACTCTTTTTTCTATGTTAGAGATTTGATTTGCCAATTTCGGCAAATTCTTAAAGTGTACATATGATTTGTTGAAATCTCCATAGTTCAAAGCTGGTGACCCTTGGAGTACTTCATCATCTTTTACGTTTCTTCCGATACCGGACTGGGCCTGTATGCGGACCCTATCGCCTATGGTGATATGCCCTACAATGCCTACTTGACCGCCAATCAGACAATTTTTACCGATCTTAGTAGAGCCTGCCACCCCTGTTTGCGCCGCAATGGCGGTATTTTCACCAATTTCTACATTGTGTGCAATTTGTATTTGATTATCCAGCTTCACACCTCTTCGCAATATGGTGGAACCTAAAGTCGCACGGTCAATAGTGGTGCCGGCACCGACATCGACATTATCTTCTATAATTACATTGCCGGTCTGCGGTACTTTGCTGTATTCTCCTTCAGAGTTTGGTGTAAACCCGAATCCATCCGCTCCGATAATTGCTCCTCCGTGGATTACACAATTATTACCGATAATAGTTTCGGAATATACCTTGGCTCCGGCGAAGACGACCACATTTTTGCCAATGGTCACATTGTCACCAATATATGCGTTGGGATAAACCTTCACGTTATCCCCGATAGTTACATTTTCTCCCAAATAAGCAAAGGCGCCAAGGTAAAACCCTTCGCCATAGTTAGCGCTCTGTGAAATATAACTCGGATTCTCTATCCCGACCTTATTGTTTTTGACTTGATTGTAGTATTCCAATAATTTGGAAAAGGATTTATAAGCATCGTCTACCTTGATAAGTGTAGTGGAAACTTCTTGGTCTGGAATAAAATCTTTATTTACTATGGTAATGGATGCCTTTGTGGAATAGATGTAAGAGGTATATTTAGGATTGGCTAGAAAGGTCAACGACCCTTTTTCACCGTCTTCTATCCGGGATAATTTGTGGACAGCGATTTGAGGATTCCCCTCAACTTCCCCTTCTAAGATTCCGGCAATTTGGGTAGCTGTAAATTTCATTGGTGCAAAAGTAACAAAATTTGTTAAACGGCTTTCTTTGGATAACAGCAGTAATATTTGGTTACGGTTTTGGCCAGCGCTTTTAGACTAAGCTGGTCCGACTCCTTTAAAACATCTGAAATTTTTCCGTTCTTTTTTAAAATTTGAATGGCCTCATCTTTACTGTAAGCCTTATTGGATATTTCTCCCTGAAACACAAAATTGGAAGCTTCTTCAACGGAAAGATCGTGCTTTTCAATGATCCAATCCAATTTCTCGTTCATTTTTTCAGGAGATATGGGTCTCTTTTTTACTTTCACGTGCAACAGCCTTCTGTCCAAAATCATCTTGCACAGTTTGGAGAGCACAAAATCATTATGGAACTGCCAACTTTTCAAGGCACCAAAAATATCTATATCATCAAGTTCGGCAAAAGTCTTTAAAACATCAGGAGCAAAGGATAAAGTTCCGTTATTCTTCAGAAAAAACAATAGTGGCTGACTTCCCATTAAATCTTCCCCTTGATCTAACAGCAATCTTGCCCGCTGCATGATCCGAACCAATAACTGCTCGGCCACCAATCCTGTTTTGTGCAAGTATACCTGCCAATACATAAATCTGCGGGCCATCAAAAACTTTTCCACCGCATAAATGGCTTTCTCTTCTACCACCAAATCACCTTCGACCACATTGAGCATGGAGATAAGCCTTTCCGAATTGATGTTCCCCTCGGTAACCCCAGAGTAAAAACTGTCCCGTTTCAGGTAATCCAATCGGTCCATGTCCAATTGACTGGACACCAACTGATTTAAGAACGGCTTGGGATAATCGCCTTTGAAAATGGAGATAGCCGTGTCCAGTTGGCCATCGAACTCCTTGTTCAGTTCCATCATAAATTTCAAAGAAATCTGCTCGTGACTTATTTCTTTGGCAACAAACCCTTCCAAAGCGTGGGAAAATGGCCCATGGCCAATGTCGTGAAGCAAAATGGCACACAACAATCCTTTCTCTTCTTCTTGGGTGATTTCTACATTTTTTAATTTTAAAACCTGAATAGCCTTCGTCATTAAATGCATACTGCCCAGTGCATGATGGAATCTGGTGTGATGTGCGCCTGGATAAACCAAATAGGAAAGCCCCATTTGGGATATCCGCCTCAACCTTTGAAAGTAAGGGTGAGAGATAAGACTAAAAATTAGTTCGTTGGGAGTTCCAATAAAACCGTAAATTGGGTCGTTGAAAACATTAAGTTTATTGGTTTTTACCAAGGATTTTTGTTTTAATTCCCACAAAGATAACGACTATATGAACAAGATAACAATTCTTTGGGTCGATGATGAAATCGACCTCTTAAAACCACACATATTATTTCTGGAAAGCAAAGACTACAAAGTGGTAACGAGCCAAAGTGGTCAAGATGCACTGGAAGAGATCAAGGAAACCTTTTTTGATATTGTTTTTTTGGATGAAAATATGCCCGGGCTATCCGGATTGGAAACCTTGACCGAAATAAAAAAATATGATGGTTCCATTCCCGTAGTGATGATTACAAAGAGTGAGGAGGAATATATTATGGACGAGGCCATCGGTTCTAAAATTGCCGATTATTTGATTAAACCCGTTAACCCCAATCAAATTCTCCTTTCTTTAAAAAAGAGCTTGGACAATTCGCGATTGGTCTCGGAAAAGACCACCTCCAATTACCAACAGGAGTTTCGAAAAATTGCCATGGACCTTTCTATGATCAATACCCAAGACGAATGGGTGGAGCTCTATAAAAAATTGATTTACTGGGAGTTGGAACTGGAACAAATTGAGGATTCCGGTATGTTCGAGATATTGGAATCCCAAAAAGTGGAGGCCAATGCACAGTTTGGGAAGTTTGTGGACAAAAATTACAAAGCCTGGTTTCAGGATGGTGATGCGCCCATAATGTCCCATACCTTGTTTAAAAAGAAGATTCAACCAGAACTGGAGGACAACAAAACACTGCTTGTTGTTATTGATAATTTACGGTACGACCAATGGTTGGCTTTTGAGAAAACACTTTCCGTTCATTACAAAAAGAAACAAGAATGTGCTTATTTCAGTATTCTCCCTACAGCAACACAGTATGCCCGTAATGCCCTTTTTTCTGGCCTGATGCCTTCTGAAATGGAGAAAAGATATCCCGAATGGTGGAAAAACGATACCGATGAAGGGGGGAAAAACCTTCATGAACTTGAGTTTCTTGGAGAACAACTAAAAAGGCTGGGGCTCAATCTGAATTGGGAATACCATAAAATAAGCAATCTGAAGCAAGGGAAGCAATTGGCACAGAACTTTAAGTCCCAAAAGGACAACGATTTGACAGTTTTGGTTTACAACTTTGTGGATATGCTCTCCCACTCCAAAACCGAAATGGAAGTGGTTAAAGAGCTTGCCTCCAACGACAAAGCATACCGCTCCCTTACCTTGAGCTGGTTTAAAAACTCGCCATTGCTGGAAATCATCCAGCAGGCACAGGATTTGGGAATGAAACTAATTTTGACAACGGACCACGGCACCATCAATGTAAAACAACCTTCCAAAGTGATCGGAGACAGGGAAACCAGTTTAAACCTGAGATACAAAACAGGTAGGAGCCTTACCTATCAGGATAAAGATGTGCTGGCCACCAAAAATCCACAGGAAATCCATTTGCCCAATATTAATTTGAGCAGCAGCTTCATTTTCGCCAAGAACGATTTGTTTTTTGCCTATCCGAACAACTACAATCATTATGTGAGTTATTATCGGAACACCTATCAGCACGGAGGAGTCTCGTTGGAAGAAATGATTGTTCCTTTTGTAGTTTTGGACCCAAAATAATACTGGAGTGAAGAGAAGTTTTCAATTGGACGAAATCCAAGACGTAGCAAAAGAAGTATTGCAGAAAGTTCCTAACAAAGTTCTTTGTTTGTATGGTGATATGGGAGTCGGTAAAACCACCTTGGTCAAGGCCTTGGTAAAACAACTTGGAGCAGTGGATTTGGCCAACAGTCCCACTTTTGGTTTGGTAAATGAGTACTCCGATGAAAATGATACTCCCCTAGCCTACCATTTCGATTTTTACAGACTCAACGACGAAATGGAGGCGCTCGATATGGGGTTTGATGATTACCTGAGTTCGGATGCTTGGTTATTTATAGAGTGGCCCGATAAAATATCGACCCTGTTGCCAGAAGATGCTGTGAGTGTATTCTTGCGCTTTATCGAGGAAAACACGCGTTCAATCGAGTTAAATGTTTCTTAAAACATAACTGCTCTATCTTCAAACAAATTATTGCACAAGGCAAGCCGATTTCGATAAACTGTAAGTTTTTTAGGTTTAAAAACCAATTTTATCGATAAAAGGCATGGTTAGTTGAAATATTTTCCTACATTTGTCTTGTGAATTAATTCATTTATTAACCAAAAACTCTTTTACGATGAACACTAAAAAAGTTTTTTTTGGATTGCTAGCTGTTGCATTTTTGGCGATGACTGCTGTATCAACTACAGTAACTTTTGACGACAATCAAACTACTAGCATCAAGAAAAAGGATATCAGAAAGCTTTAATTTTCTTTTTCCTTAACAAGCAAAATGGCTCTATTTTCAAATAGGGTCATTTTTTTTGCAATAAAATGTAGTTTTTCCTGTTATCAAGAACGATGAGCGATAAAAGAAGTATTAGAAAGAAGTTAATTATGGAGGGGATTTTTGCGCTCTTGATAGCAATTACCCCAATATTGTTTTATTGGTATAAATATATACCAGTAGGAACAGACTCCTATTCCTTTTTGGGAATTGGTTTTGAGCCCAATGGTTTTAACGATGTATCGGAAGCTTTTTACTATTACTTTAGTAAAATAGTCCCGTTATTGGCTCTAGTCATATGGTTTATTACGTGCAAGGAATGGTGGTATTATGCAATACTGATTCCAATAGCCATGTATAGTTTTCAATTATTTGCAGTCTTGACCTTTCAATCTGGTATTGTCGATGAAAACGAGGTAATGTATGTAATCGCTGTTACCATGGTTGTCGTGCCTGTTGTATACTTTATTAGACTTAAACTAGTGGATAAACACGTACATGGTATCGACTTAGAGGCCATGGATACCGAACTCCAAATCCTCAAGGAAAAAGAGGAATTGCGCAAGGAACGCGAGAAATTGGAAAAACGACAAAAGAGCGTATCAAAAAAACTGTAAATTTGCTTCAAAGCCCTTCAGGGTGTTTTGAACAGATTTACCTTTTATGAGCCAAGCTTCCTCGCCATTTAGCAAACAACAATTATTGCCCCAAGAAGAAACCCTAGAGGTCATTAAACAAAAAGGGGAGCTTTTCATTGGAATCCCAAAGGAGAATCAATTTCAAGAAAAACGGGTGTGCCTTACCCCGGATGCCGTAAATGCCATTACGGCGCACGGGCATCGGGTTTTACTGGAATCGGGAGCGGGCGAAGGCGCCAACTTTTCCGATTTGGATTA
>TARA_R110002012_G_scaffold321908_2_pt1 | contig 12674 bp, 10 predicted proteins | sample TARA_R110002012 | Tara Oceans TARA_R110002012 (sample SAMEA4396515) | marine metagenome | biome: Westerlies Biome; feature: [DCM] deep chlorophyll maximum layer (ENVO:01000326); material: water (ENVO:00002006), including particulate matter (ENVO:01000060) such as... | depth 40 m
CTCCCGTTGGGAGAAGGTGCCCCGAAGGGGCGGATGAGGGCCGGCCGGCACCGATGGGCCACCCCCCGCTTGCAACGCGGACGCGAACGGGGCGAAGTGGGCATCTGCGAGGGGATATTCATGGCCGCTGACTTCGACGCCTATTTCAAAGCCCTGGCCGCCACCCCGGTCGGCACCAAGACCGAGCATTCTGATCGCGGCGCGCTGGAACGCCTGCTGAACGAAGCGGCACAGGCGGCGGACACCAAATTGGCCGTCCAGCACGAACCCAAGCGTGACAAGGGCGGCGGCGGCTCGCCCGACTATATGATCAAGCGCGACGCCCGCATCGTCGGCTATGTCGAGGTCAAGACCATCGACGAGGCGCTGACGAAAATCATCCGCAGCGACCAGATCAAGAAATACCAGAAGCTCTCCGACAACCTGCTGCTGACCGACTATCTGGAGTTCATCTGGCTTCGGAAGGGCGAAAACCCGCAGCGCGCCCGCCTCGCCCACAGCGACGACCTGACCGGTCGCAAGCTGGCGCTCAAGCCGGACAGTATCGATCAGGTCTCCAAACTGCTGCGTGCCTTCTTCTCGACCGCGCCCCAGAACATCGGGCGTGGCCATGACCTTGCCGTCGAACTGGCCACCCGCGCCGCCCTGCTGCGCGACTTCCTGACCGAGGAACTGATCCGCCAGAAGAACGAGGACGACAAGGGCCGTCTCTATGCGCTGTACGGCGCGTTCCGGGATCAGATTTTCCACGACCTCGACGCCCGGGCCTTCGCCGACGCCTTCGCCCAGATGCTGGCCTATGGCCTGTTCCTGGCCCGCCTGAATGCGGGTGTCGGTGTCGAGGTCCGGCTGGACAATGTCCGCCGCTTCATCCCGGGCAGCTTCAGCCTGATCCGCGAACTGGTCCGCTTTCTCGAAGAGATGGAAGAGCCGGAATATCGCCCGTCGCGCTGGGTCATCGACGAAATCCTGTCGATCGTGAACGGCATCGACCTGGCCGCGATCCACAATGACCTCAGCTTCCGCGCCCGCAAGGCGATCAGCCGCAAGGTCAAGGCCGGGGACGAGGAGGAGCATCGCCTGTTCGAAAAAGACCCCTTCATCTATTTCTACGAGGACTTCCTCAAGGCCTACGATCCGGCCATGCGCAAGGGCCGGGGCGTCTACTACACCCCGCCGCCGGTGGTGAATTTCATCGTCCGCGCCATCGACGACATCCTCAAGGACACCTTCGGCATCGCCGACGGTCTGGCCGACCACAGGAAGGTCACCGTGCTGGATTTCGCCTGCGGCACCGGCACCTTCTTGCTGGAGGTGTTCGAGCGCATCTTCGACACCATCGGCGGGCCCGAGGCCGGTCGCGCCGACGCCATCGTGCGCGAGCACCTGACGAAGAACATCTACGGCTTCGAATATCTGATCGCGCCCTACACCATCGCCCATCTGAAGCTGTCGCAATATCTGCGCGACAAGGGCCATCCGCTGGACGATCAGGAACGGCTGCAGGTCTTCCTGACCAATACGCTGGAACCGGTCGAGCCCCAGGGTAATCTGCTGATGCCGGCCCTGGCCGAAGAGGTGAAGGGGGCCCAGGCGGTCAAGGACAAGCCGATCCTCGTGATCACCGGGAACCCGCCGTACTCGGCCGCGTCGAAGAATAAGGGTGCGTGGATCACCGCCGCTATCGAGCCCTACAAGCAAGTCGACGGTAAGCATTTCGGCGAGCGGAAGCATTGGCTCCACGACGACTACGTCAAGTTCATCCGCTTCGCGCAGATGAAGATGGACGACGTCGAAGAAGGCGTCGTCGGCATCATCACGAACAACTCCTGGCTCGACAATCCGACGTTCAGAGGGATGCGCCAGTCTCTGATGACCAGCTTCGATCAGATCTATGTTCTCGACCTGCACGGCAGCCTGAAGAAGAACGAAACGGCTCCTGATGGGTCTTCGGACGACAATGTCTTCGACATTGAGCAGGGCGTGTCGATCAGCCTATTCGTAAAGAAGCGCGGTAGCGAGCAAGGCATCTGGCGGGGGGATGTGTGGGGCAAACGTCTCACCAAATATGCTTGGTTGGCCGAGGCAACGTTAGACACCGCCTTTCCCGTGGTGGCCTCACCGCAATCGCCTTACTACTTCATGAGAGCTGCTCAAGACGAAACGCTAGTTCGCGAGTACGACTCCTTCACCGCTATCCGCGACGCCATTCCCCGATATGTTTCCGGAATAGTGACAGCCCGCGACGCGCTCACCATCGGCTTCACGAAGAAGGAGTTGGACGCGACGATCTCGGAATATCTCACTGGGCCCGCCCAACCTGCACCCGCAGGTCCACGAGCCTGGGATGCAGAGGGTGCAAAGGCTGCTCTCCTGGCCGACTCTACTTGGCGCCAGAACCTTGTTCCCGTCGATTACCGCCCCTTCGATCAGCGCGTGATTGCCTATGATCGTCGCCTCACGGATTGGGGCCGTTGGGACCTCATGCCAAACATGGTCGGCGACAATATCTCATTGAATCTGAGCAAACAGGTACGGGGAAACGAACCTTGGCGTCACGTCTTGGCCGGCTCAAACCTGTTCGAGCACACCTACGTTTCAAACCGAAGTTCCGAGATCGGGTACTGCTTCCCAATGTCGGTCGACGGGACGGAAAACCTCTCCCCCGCCTTCCGCGACTACCTCGACGGCCGTTATGGCGAGCACTACGATCCCGAGCAGATTCTCGGCTATATCTACGCCGTCCTGCACGCCCCGACCTACCGTGCCCGCTATGCCGAGTTCCTGCGCATCGACTTCCCGCGCATCCCCTTCGCTGAAACGCCGGAACAGTTCGAGACTCTGTCTGCCCTCGGCTGGGACCTGATCCAGACCCATCTACTGAAGACCGTGCCGCGCTCCAGCCCGCGTCTGGGCGACTATACGGGCAAGGGCGATCACACGGTCGAGTCCGTCATCTATTCGCCGGACGAGGCGACGGTCTGGATCAATCCAAAGCGCACCCAGGGCTTTGCCAACATCCCCCAGGTCGTGTGGGACTTCCACATCGGCGGCTATCAGGTGATCGACAAATATCTGAAGAGCCGAAAGGGCCGCACCCTGAACCTGGACGAACAGACACAGGTCGGAAACATCGCCGAGAGCCTGAATTTCACCCTCGCCCAAATGGCGAAGATCGACACAGCCTATCTGGCGGCGTTTCCCACGCAATGACCCCTCTCCCGGCGGGAGAGGGGATAACTTCACGGCACCGCTCGCGCGTTACCGGCGGTTACGCGATACTGGAAACGAATCGTAGCCACGGACCTCACCATGGGCACTGCTCAAGCCGAAATGTTTGACCTTCCTCAGGGGGACCTGTTCGGCACCCCGGTCACCCCCGCCTATGTCGTGCCGCACGCCATCGCGGTGAACACCCTGCGCAAGACGCTGGCCCTGCTGAGCAATGCCGAGCGCTGGCCGTGGGACCCGGACATGAAGACCGCCCGCATGGACCGGACCGTGCCGAAACTGCTGGCCGTGTTGCCGCCCGACGAGGCCGATGACTGGCGCGGCCGGATTGCGGCCGAGGCGACCCGGCTCGACGCTGCCGCCTGAGCCCCCCCGCAACCTTCCCCGCCGCATCCCGTTCTGTCCGGTAGCTCCCGTTCACCGGAAAGATCTGCCATGACCGTCGCCTCCCGCACCCTGACCGCCCTGGCCGTCAGCGCCCTCGCCCTGTCGGCCGCCGGCGCGGCCGCGGCCCAGACCCCCTATGGCTCGACTCCCCGCTATGATCCGTACGGGGCCCCGTCGGGCAGTTTCACCAGCTCGTGCCGCGATGTGCAGCGGCTGGAGAACGGCTATATCTCGGCCCAGTGCCGCACCACGGACGGCTTCCGCTGGAGCACGATCCGCGCCGACGACTGTCGCGGTGACATCACCAATCGCGACGGGGTGCTGAGCTGCTACGGCGCGACGGCGCGCACCGGCCCGCTGTATCCCGACGACAGCCAGGGCGGCTACAACAGCGGCGTGCCGGTCCAGAACGCGCCCGGCGGGGTGCTGGGCTCCATCCTCGGGGCGGTGTTCGGCGACAACTACGGCCAGAGCCCGGGGCTGGAGGACGACTGGAACCGCGGCCGCCGGCCGACGGCCGAGCACAGCGCCGCCCTTGAGGCCCGTATCGACGCCGGGCTGCGCGACGGTTCGCTGGATCGCGGCGAGGCGGCCCGGGTGCGGGCCGACTTTGACGCCCTGGTGCGGCTGGAAGATCGCTATGCCGCCGACGGTCGCCTGACGACCGATGAGCGCAACGAGCTGCGCGGCCGCTATGAGGCCCTGTCGAGCCGCATCGGCGATCAGGGCCAGTACGGTCAGATTTATGGCTGGCAACCGCTGAGCGAGGTGCGCGATGACTTCTTCGCCCGGGTCGACACCGCCGAGCGCGCGCGCCGCCTCAGCCGCACCGGGGCCACCCGGCTGCGCGCCGATTTCGATGCCCTGGTGCGGGTCGAGTCCGACTATCGCCGCGACGGCATCAGCGACCGCGAACGCGAGACCCTGACCACCCGCCTGGCCGAGCTGAACCGCCGCATCGGCGACGGCGGCGGCTATGGTTCCGGTAACAGCTACGGCAACGGTTACGGGGCCGACCCGCGCGCGATCCAGATCGAGGCCCGCATCGCCGCCGGCGAACGCAACGGCAGCCTCAGCCACAGCGAGGCCGACCGGCTGCGCGCCGAGCTGAACGACCTGACCCGCCGCTGGGCCGAGCTCGAGGTCCGGGTCAACCAGGCGCGCCGCTGAGCCGGCCGTCTGCCCCCCCGCCCTTGACGCCCCCGCCCGGGGCCTCACACTGACGGCATGCTGCCTGACCTGACCGCCCTCGAGAGCACCCGGCTGATCAAGCTGGGGCATATCTCCCTGACCCTCGGCGGCGTGCTCAGCGCCCTGGTGGTGATCGTTGTGGCCGTCGCCCTGGCCTGGCTGGTGACGCGCGGCATCCGCAAGCTGCGCGTCCGGGCGCGGCGCGCCACAGGGGCCCTGTATCTGCTGGAAAAGCTGGTCGGCTACGCCATCATCGTCACCGGGGTGATGATGGCCCTGTCGACGGCGGGGCTGAACCTGTCGTCGCTGGCGGTGTTCGCCGGGGCCATCGGCATCGGCGTCGGCCTCGGCCTGCAGGGGGTGGTCAAGGAGTTCGTCTCCGGCCTGTTCGTCATCTTCGACGGCATGGTCTCGGTCGGCGACTATGTCGAGCTGGAGGGGGCGCGCGGCGTCATCGCCGAGATCGGCCCGCGCGCGACCCGCATCCGCAACAACGACAATATCGACGTGGTCGTGCCCAATTCGAAACTGATCGAGGGCACGGTCACCAACTGGACGCTGAAGGGCGACACCCGCCGCATCCACATCCCGTTCGGCGTTGCCTATGAATCCAACCGGGCGGCGGTGCGCGAGGCCGTGCTGGCCGCGGCCCGGGCCAGCCCCTTCACCCTGCCCGAGACCGAGACGCGCAAGAGTCAGGTCTGGCTGACCGGCTTCGGCGACTCCAGCCTCAATTTCGAACTGCTGGTCTGGCCGACGCTGGACGCGGTCAAACGCCCGGCAGCCATGCATGCGGCCTATACCTGGGCCATCGCCGACGCGCTGGACGCCGCCGGGATCGAGATCCCCTTCCCCCAGACCGACCTGCGCGTGCGCAGCCTGTTCGGCCATGCCGGCGACGACGGGCTGGACGTGATGGGGCTGAAACGCCCGCGTCCGGCCCCGCGCCCGGCCGCCGCCGCCGCCCCCACCGCCAATGACGCCGCCGAGGAATTGTCGCACCCGGCCGAGCCCCCCACGCCCGAGACCGGGAACGGAGACGCGGACGAGTCCGCCTGATCGCCCACTCCCCACTGGCACCGGCGGTCGCCGCGCACTAGGTTCTGTTCATGAACCGTTCCTCGACCCCCAAGGCCCGCGGCCCCGGTGACGCTCCGCTGAAGAAGCCGGTCCACACCCCGGCGAAGAAGTCGGCTGCCGCGCCGATGTTCGCCCCGGTGACTGGCCCGCGCCTGACCCCGGAAGAGCCACCCGGCGCGCCCGGCGACTGGGCCCCGCACCGGCCCGACCGGCCCTCGGGCCGCAAACACATCCCCTTCCGGCTGGAGACGCAGTACACCCCCGCCGGCGACCAGCCCGCCGCCATCGCCGAACTGGTGGCCCAGGCCGGGACCGGCGAGCGCGATCAGGTGCTGCTGGGCGTGACCGGCTCGGGCAAGACCTTCACCATGGCCAAGGTGATCGAGGCGACCCAGCGCCCGGCGCTTATACTTGCGCCAAACAAAACACTGGCGGCGCAGCTTTACTCGGAATTCAAGTCCTTTTTCCCAGATAATGCCGTCGAATACTTTGTATCATATTATGATTATTATCAACCTGAAGCATACGTTCCTCGCACTGATACTTATATTGAAAAAGACAGCAGTATAAACGAGCAGATCGACCGGATGCGGCATTCGGCGACGCGGTCGATTCTGGAGCGGGACGATGTGATCGTGGTGGCCAGCGTCAGCTGCATCTACGGCATCGGCTCGGTCGAGACCTATACGGCCATGACCTTCAGCCTCAAGGTCGGTGGCCTGATCGATGAGGCCAAGCTGCGCGCCGACCTGATCGCGCTGCAGTACAAGCGCAACGATCTCAATTTCGACCGCGGCATGTTCCGCAAGCGCGGTGACACGGTCGAGATCTTCCCCGTCCACCAGGAAGATCGCGCCTGGCGCGTCAGCCTGTTCGGCGACGAGATCGAGTCGATCCACGAGTTCGACCCCCTGACCGGGGCCAAGACCGCCGACCTGACCGAGATCACCGTCTATGCCGCCAGCCACTATGTGACCCCGCGCCCGACGCTGAACCAGGCCACCCACGGCATCAAGGCCGAGCTGAAGGCGACGCTCGACTGGATGCTCGAGAACGGCAAGCTGCTGGAGGCCCAGCGGCTGGAACAACGCACCCGCTTCGACCTCGAGATGATGGAGGCCACCGGCTCGTGCGCCGGCATCGAGAACTACAGCCGCTGGTTGACCGGCCGCGCCCCCGGCGAGCCGCCGCCGACCTTCTTCGAATACATCCCCGACGACGCCCTGCTGTTCGTCGATGAGAGCCATGTCACCGTCGGCCAGATCAACGGCATGTTCCGCGGCGACTACCGCCGCAAATCGACCCTGGCGGAATACGGCTTCCGCCTGCCCAGCTGCATCGACAACCGGCCGCTGAAATTCGAGGAATGGGAGGCCATGCGCCCCCAGACCGTCTTCGTCAGCGCCACCCCCGGCCCGTGGGAGATGGAGCGCACCGACGGCGTCTTCGTCGAACAGGTGATCCGCCCCACCGGCCTGATCGACCCCCCCGTCGAGATCCGCCCGGTCACCTCGACCCTCGGCACCGGGGCCGCCCACAACCAGGTCGATGACGTGATCGACGAGGTCCGCGCCGTGGCCCGCGCCGGCTATCGCAGCCTGGTCACCGTCCTGACCAAGAAGATGGCCGAGGACCTGACCGAATACATGCACGAACAGGGGGTGCGCGTGCGCTACATGCACTCCGACGTCGAGACGCTGGAGCGGATCGAGATCATCCGCGACCTGCGGCTGGGGGCCTTCGACGTGCTGATCGGCATCAACCTGCTGCGCGAGGGGCTCGACATCCCCGAGTGCGGCCTGGTCGCCATCCTCGACGCCGACAAGGAGGGCTTCCTGCGCTCCGAGACCGCCCTGATCCAGACCATCGGCCGCGCCGCCCGCAACATCGACGGCCGCGTCATCCTGTATGCCGACCGCGTCACCGGCAGTATGGAACGCGCCATCGCCGAGACCGACCGCCGCCGCGAACGCCAGACCGAATACAATGTCGCCCACGGCATCACGCCCGAGAGCGTCAAACGCGACATCAAGGAGATCCTGGCCAGCCCCTATGAGAAGGACCGCGTGCTGGTCCCGACCACCGTGGCCGAAGCGGCCCGCCCCTTCACCGGCGCAAACTTCCAGACCGCCCTGCGCGACCTCGAAGGCCGGATGCGCGAGGCCGCCTCAAACCTCGAGTTCGAGGAGGCCGGCCGCCTGCGCGACGAGATCAAGCGCATGAAGATGCTGGATCTGGAGTTCGCAAACGAGGTGATGACCGGGGCCGGGGAAGCGGTGGATCGGTCGGCACCCAAGAAGTGGCGGGCGGATGCGGCGGCCGAGGCGCAGGAGCGGTTCCGGAAGGGAAGGCTGTAGGGGCAGACACCCCCCTCTCCCGGCGGGAGAGGGCTTGCGCGCACGACGGCTCAGCCGTCGTCCTGGCGCGCAAGGGTGAGGGGTTCCGGGGGAGCAGCGGAAGAACACAGTCTTCGGTCCTCGACATCATCCGGAGAGCGCGAGATTGCCGGACTTTTAGTGGGTGCGATTTCACCCCAAGGAAGACCTCATCTCGACCCGCGACCGCCTCGGTTGAGAAATCTTCGTAATCCGACCTAAGCTAGACAAAATTCCCCTCGGGAGTCGCCTATGCCCAAATTGTCGAAACTGGACTGGGACCTAATCAACGCTCGCATTCGGAGCGTCGCTACCCAGCACCAGCTAAAAAATCCAGCGGCGGGGTTACTTTGGCTGGCATTGCAGCAGTATTTTCCAGCACAAGACACTGCGTTCCAAGAACTCATAACGGACGGTCCCGATGACCGCGGTGTAGATGCCATTCATCTAGTTGGCGACGACGACGCAGTAACCGTGTATATTTTTCAGTCAAAGGCTAGAGAAAGCATCGACGGAACAATAAAAACAATAAATGTCGATGAGGTATTAAAGACAACTAGCTTTATATCGCAGCTAATAAATAAGTCGGAAGATCTCAAGCGTTGCGGTAATCTTCGGCTCCGAGAGGCAATAGAACGAATATGGGGTCTGCACGAGGCCGGAACCTACTGCTCTTACGAATTGGTATTCGTTTCCAATGACAGCGGGCTCGGCGAAGCCGCGAAGGCCAACCTGAAGAGCTTCACCGCAGAACACACCCAAGTGCGATTCGCCCAATACGCAGCACTCGACTTAATTCGCGACCTCAGCCGCTCGCGAAAAGAAGCGGAGGACGGCCAGCTCCAAGCCATCTCAAAAGAGATTTTTGAACGATCAGATGGTGATATTCGTGGTCTCGTTGCCAACGTTGATGCACGTTCACTAATCGCCCTAATAACCGACAACGACAACCTCACGGTTAAGAGACATATATTCGACGATAACCTTAGAGTCTACCTAGGATCAAATTCTGGCTATAACGGACAAATCGTTGAAACAGCCACATCTACATCAGACAGTCATTTATTTTGGTATTTAAACAACGGAATAACTATAACCTGTCGAGAATATTCTTATAATAAGGGCCATCCAAATCCTATAATATCAATCCGTGATCTTCAGATCGTAAACGGAGCCCAAACATCGCACTCCCTTGTTGAAGCCGCAAAACAAGGTGGAGACTCTCTAGAAAACGTAGTTGTTTCCGTAAAAATATATGCGACCGGAAGAACAGATATTGCCGAACGAGTTGCAGTAGCAACAAATAGTCAAGCGCGCATTCACGGCAGAGATTTGCGCGCTAATACGCCGATAATGAAAAAATATGAGACTCTATTCCGTGAAAGAGAAATATTCTTTGAACGGAAACGCAACATGCATGCAGACAGACCCGACAGCCAGCGCCTTGACGCGCTGAAACTGGGTCAAATTATCTTATCTTACGTTCTGAGGGAGCCAGATAGCGCTAGAACATCTTCAGATGCCATTTTTGATTCGCGCTTTCAGTCAATATTTAATGATAATAACGACATTGACGAACTAGTCAGACTAACTCAGTTTTATTCTAAAATAGAAACTCTACGAGATGAGGTTTCTGCCAAATACGGGGACCACATTGAGAGTAGCGGCGATCTTCAATACTTAATATTTGGTCATTGGTATATACTTTTTGCTGCGCGTCTCATTTTAGCAAAAGGCAATGCGCCGTTCCCTGATGCAGAGAACGACGACAAACTGCTCAGAGAAGCAATATCGGTGGTAGCTCGGGCGTGCGACCAAACCAAACATGTCGCGCACTATCAGATGTTTAGAAGTGCGCGAACGAAAGAAAAAATTGCCGCAGAGATTAGCGGAAAGCAGTTGGAGCTATTCGTAAATTCTTAAAAGCGACGCACTTGGCTCTGCGCTATTGTTCCTAAACGGTGGTCGAGATCATTTGATTGATATTTTACCAATCTCCGATTGGTAGCGGCATAAAGTCGGTTGGAGCACGCTCCTCTTGAAAGGGGCGCCCCATGCCCAAATTCACCATCCTCTCCCGCGTCGATGCCTACGTCGACTACACCGCCGAGGTCGAAGCCGACGATCTCGAGGAGGCCGTCGATCTCGCCTATGACGGCGACCCCTCCGTCAAATGGCAGGAGCAGGGCGTGACCGAGTTTGACGCCCGCCATGTCGTGGCCCTGGATGCCAACGGCGACGAGATCGACTCCTACGCGCGCGGCAAGGGCTGACCCCCACGCCCCTTCCCGCTAAGGTGGGTACATGGGGCACGAGGACGACAATCACTGGTGTGACCTGGGGTTCGCCGAACCCGCCGTCGTCTACAAGGGTCCGACCCAGAATGCCCGTGTCCTGTCCGAGGGCTGGGTCGCGGCGCAGGTGTTCTGTCCCGGCTGTGGGGCCGACCGGCTGGACGCCCTCCCGAACAACGCACCCGTCGCCGACTTTGCCTGTCCCGCCTGCGCCGAAGAGTATGAGCTGAAGGCGGGCAAGGGCGCGCCGGGCCGCAAGATCGTCAACGGGGCCTTCGGCACGATGACTGCGCGTCTGGCGGCGCGGAACAATCCCAATCTGCTGGTCATGGGCTATGACGGCGCGGCCGGGCGGGTCACCGACCTGATCGTGGTGCCCAGGCATTTCTTCACCCCGGCCATCATCGAACCGCGCAAGCCGCTGGGCCCGCTGGCGCGGCGCGCCGGCTGGCAGGGGTGCAACATCCTGATCGGTCAGGTGCCGCTGGCCGGGCGCATCCCCCTGATCCGCGACAGTGTTCACCGGCCCAGGGCCGATGTGATGGCGCAGTGGCGCGCAACCCTGTTCCTGCGCGAGACCAGCCAGACGGCGCGCGGCTGGTTGCTGGCCGTCATGGGGGTGGTCGAGGCGATCGGCCGCCCGGAGTTCAGTTTGGCCGAGGTTTATGCGCAGGAGACGCGGCTGGCGGCCCTGTATCCCGGCAACAACAACGTCCGCCCCAAGATCAGGCAGCAACTTCAGGTGCTGAGGGATCGGGGGTGGCTGGCGTTCAACGGGCGGGGGCGGTACCGGCGCACGGACTGAACCGGTTCCACCGCGTCCCTTCTCCCCTTGTGGGTGGAGGATCGGTCACATCGGAACCTCACCCGCCGCCCGGGGGTTTTCTGCGGACGGCGCGCGCCGGCGTCGCAGATGGGAGACCCGAGATGACCCCCGACATGGACCCCGTGACCAAGCCCGGCCCCGATCACGGCCCCGGCCATGGCCAAGGCCATAGCCCAAATCCCGGTCACGGCATGAGCTATCGCCGGTTCGCGGTGATGATCGTCGTCGCCACAGGGGTGATGTTCGGCCTGATGTACCTGAACACCTATGCGATCGAGCACGCGCGCTTCAGCCAGACCCGGGCGTGGATGGCCGTGGTCATGGGGGCGACCATGGCGGCGGTCATGCTGGGCTTTATGTGGGGTCAGTATCGCGACCGGCGGCTGAACCTGATCATCGTCACCGCGTCCGTGCTGGTGTTCGCCGGGGCCCTGGGCCTGGTGCGCAGCCAGGCCACGGTCGACGACGTGTCGTGGATGCGGGCCATGATCCCGCACCATTCGATCGCCATCCTGACCAGCGAACGGGCCCGGATCCGCGATCCGCGGGTGCGGCAGCTGGCCGACGGCATCATCAAGGCCCAGCTGCGCGAGATCGACGAGATGGAGGCCCTGATCGACGATCTCGAGCGCAACCCCACCCCGTCCGGGGCCCCGCTGCTGCCGCCCTACCGTGACACCGGCGCACCACCGCCACCCCCGGCGGGGTGAGGGGGACTGCGGCCCGGCGGCCACACCCGCCGGCTTGAGATCGTGCCCCGGGAACGCTCGCGCCCTTGCCCCGTTTATTCCGCCAACGGAGAGACGAATGCCCCAGACCCAACACACCCGTCCTGATCTGCGCCTCGTCGGCACCGAGGCCGAAATCTATGACCTGATGCAGCCGCCGCGGACCACGGCCGATCGCGTGCGCCGCCTGCAACAGGAGGCCCGCGCCCTGGCCGTCGAACAGGTCGAGGCGCTGGAAACCGCCCTGACCGCGGCCGCGGACCTGGCGCGCGAGATCGCCGACGGCGGCGACGCCTATCCGGTCGGCACCCGCGAAATGGCCTCGCGCCTCGCCACCGACCTGCCCGCCCGCGCCGGCAGCCTGCGCGCCGTCATCGAACGCAGTCGCTGATCCTGTTCCTTCTCCCCTCGTGGGAGAAGGTGGCTCGCGGAGCGAGACGGATAAGGGGGCTGCCAGCCCGCGACTCACCGGCGGACACTGAGCGAACTCAAACACCCCCTCATCCGAGCGGCTGCGCCGCCCACCTTGTGTGTTGATCGTCTGATAGTCTGGCTTTGATCC
>TARA_R110002012_G_scaffold62266_6_pt1 | contig 12663 bp, 19 predicted proteins | sample TARA_R110002012 | Tara Oceans TARA_R110002012 (sample SAMEA4396515) | marine metagenome | biome: Westerlies Biome; feature: [DCM] deep chlorophyll maximum layer (ENVO:01000326); material: water (ENVO:00002006), including particulate matter (ENVO:01000060) such as... | depth 40 m
ACGAGCAAAATCATATCTGTGACTTCCCTCAATAGTATTACCTGAACCACCCCCTATAGAAGCGTTGTTGTTACTTGGGGATATAGTGTTAGATTCTCCTCCAGCAATATTAGAATATATAGCCTTCGCGTCATTACTACCTAAACGTGGTCTAATCGCTGTATAGTCTGGTGCATTTTCATTAAACACATAAGGTGTTTCACCAGATAAGTTTAAGTTCCATTGTACACCATCACTTCTATGTATATTAATGATGGTCGGGTGTCCACCTAAGTCGGTAGCCCAAGTTGCGTTATCTACAAATAAATCAGTAAATACTGTAGCTGAAGATGACACAGTACCCCACATTAATTGATTACTACACCCACCTGTTTGAGCTGCTGGTGGAGCTAATACTAGTGTTTGACCAGTAGTTGCTGGACCATACATTGGGAATGTATACCCTGAAGCGGCTTTTTGGAATTTTATACCACAATCACCACAAGGTGTTATAGTAGCCGCTGTTAAAGCTGCTTCACAGAATGAAGGGACAACACTAAGAGTTAAAGTAGCATCACTATATGCGTCAACTATTGTTATACCTGACCCCGCCATTAAACTATAAAAATTTAATGTACCATTATCTGCAGCATACGTTTTACTGTGGTAGACCCCAAAACCATTTGTTGGGCCTATATTAAGACCAACAGTGTCATTAATCTTTTGATTTAACATTAAAAGACTGGTATCTAATTCGGCCCAGCTGAGGACCGACCCTTTTGGTATTGCTTGTCCAGCTATCGGTGAGGAGTTTGCACGAGTAAAAAATTGACTCGGATATGGTGTTAAAGGCATAATATATCTTTTAATGATAAATATGCACGATGTTTAGAATAAATTAAAGTGGTTTGTGGGTTTTGATTTATATTTGTATTTGTTTTCCCCTAGTATATTAGTGACTTTTAGACCCAGAGTAAGAGCGTTAAATACGTCTTCTATAATCACATACTCATTTTTAGTGTGGTAATTGTAGTATCCAGCAGCGAAATTTAAACAACTAAAGTCGAATTTCTTCTTTAACATCATAGTGTCGGTATATGGATGATTTAACCATTCCGTTATGCCGTGTTCTAAAATAACATCTTTAGTTTTATTAATAAATTCGCTATTTTCTTTAAATAATTTTACACCCATTAAAGAAAGACTCATGGTGTCATTCTCTGTTGAATCGAACTGTAAAGCGTACCCAACATCCTTAAAAAAGTCTTCATCAGCTTCTTTAGACCCATGACATCCAGTTTCTTCAGCAACTGCTAAAAATATTTTACAAGTGTCAAGTTCTCTTAATAGTTCTAGACATATAAATACCCCTGCTTTATCATCACCCCCAATACCTGTTGGTTCTCCGGTATCTCTTTCATAAGCTTTGAAAGCTGGCATCTTTTGTCCTTGTGCATTTGGTAGTAGTTCTTCTTTGACTACCATATCCACCCTTTCATGAACACTATCTAAATGTGCTACAAAACATGGGTAGTATTCAGCTTTACCCTTAGTTATGTAAATGTTACCTAAGTCGTCTATATCCATAGTATCGAAATCAGTCGTATTATCTACTATATACTGAATTAACTCTTGTTCCTCCCAGGTTTTGGTTGGTACTGATAGGATTCCTTTTAATCTGTTTATTTTTTGTATATACTCATCGTAGGGATAATCACAATCTATATAGTCATTTCCAATAGTCATTCCAGTTTTAAGTATGTGTTCTGTAGTTTTACTCATAATTTATATTTTAAACAAAAATACATAATATTTCTTTTAAATACAAATTTAATTGGTTATTGTTTTGTCATTTTACAAACTTTGTATATATTTGTCATATGGGGGTGACTGGAATTGATTGGCGTCATTTAATCAGTATCAGCACGTCAAGGCTGAACTAACCTTGTAAAACTGGTTCATTTTTTCTAATCGGCAACGTATTAGATACGATGGCTACTCTTGGACTTGTCCGTGAAGAGTCATCTGTAGCTGTAGCGTAACTAGGTTACGAAGTAGCTCCGATTCATCTAAAGATTTTAAGATTTGTATCTTTAGTTTTTGAATCGTCAATTAAACAAATCGAACCCATGAAGTTGGTACATGGTTAAACTACCAGCGAGGACCTCTGAAATCTTGTTTATTCTAATAGGTAGGTCTTCATCCAGAATAAACTAAACGTGTAGGATAGATATTTTTTGAAGATGAACAAGACGGGGGTTCGATACCCCCCACCTCCACCAAACTAAATTTAAATAACAAAAAAGAACTATGGCAAAATTAAGAAAAAACGGACCAAACAGTAGAAGTGAAAGAAGACGAGCTGCTGAATTAAGACAAGACTACTACAATAGTCTAACACCACAACAAAAGTTAGACAGATTACCTATTAATGGTGAATCTAAAAAAGAAATTAAAAGATTAGAACACATCATTAAGTTTGGTAGGAAAATTAATGAACCTGCTACCCCTTCCAAAACCAAAAAAGGCAATGAAAAACCTTCAAGAAAAGAAAGGTGGGAAGCTAAACAAAAAGATAGTAACTAATTTTGTATAAAACTTATAATTTAATTGATGGTGATTTTGCTCATGACTTATATTCAGTTGCTGGGCAAAAATCATCTTTTATAAAATGGGATAGGAAAAGAACTAACCCAGAAAACCCAACATTTTATACACATGGCACAATAACCAGTGTTAACACACCTAAAGAAAAATCTTATGCTTGGATATTTGAGTCTCAAGCGATACAACCAGACCCCTATAAACGAGTAGTCCCTATAGTAGATAAATTTAATTTAGTATTCACACATAGTTCTAAATTATTAAATAATCATTCTAACACTAGGTGGATACCTGGTGGTGGGATATGGGTAGGTGGAACTTATGGTAAGGGTGAAATCGCTATAAAAGAAAAAAATAAAATGTGTTCAATAGTTTCTTCTAATAAGGACTGGTGTGAATTACATAAATTAAGATTAGAAATTGTAGAAAACTTCAAAAACCATAATAATGTGGATGTGTTCGGTGTTATAGGTGGGTGGAAACCAGTCTTTGAATCCGTAGAAAATTATAGGTTTTCAATTGTTGTGGAAAATTTTCAAGATGAACTATATTTTACAGAAAAAATACTAAACTGTTTTGCTACAGGAACAATACCAATATATATAGGAGCAAAAAATATAAGTGATAAATTCAATATAGATGGTATAATACAATTTAACACCATAGAAGAACTACACCCTATTATTAATAGTCTATCTGAAGAATTATATAAAAGTAAGAAATTAGCTATAGAAGATAACTTTAATAGATGTAAACAATATAGGATAATAGAAGATTACATATATAAAAACTACATCGAAGTAGTTGAAAATAAACCTACATTAAAATGGGGAATGTTGGGTGGTTCACCCCACATATTTATTCACTAAGCGGTTGTTGATTCTTGTTTACCAAATAAATTACTAATAAAACCAGTAAGACCAGTACCAGCGTCCTTATATTCTGGACTTTCTGGTTCTCCTGTTGGAGATACTTTTGATTGGGTAGCGTCACCCATTCTGCCTTTTAAATCTTTTAAATTGTCACACAATACTGGAATAGCTTTTTTCTTCATATCTTCAATAAAAGCGTCGTCAACTAACTCATTTAAACTCTCACCCATCCACGTACTAAACATTCCACCACCAGGTAAAGTCCCTGTCATTTTTCTAAGATAGTATTCAATAACACCCTTTAATGTTTTATCTAATAAAAATTCACAACTACTCAATAATTTAGGCCATTGTGTAAATGGTACGTTACCTAAAGAAAGTGCTATAGCTTTTCTTAATCCTGTTTCTTTTACACCAAATAAACCTAAAACCCATTCGACCATATAAGTACGAATACCTTCAACAGCACCTGTCGATGTGGAACCAAATATAAGACTCATAATACCTTCATTAATCATCTTAGAGTCGACCCCTTTTTCACCTAAATGTATACTTTTACTAGCAACAATATTAAATATGTCTTTAGAATTAGCCTCATTTATAACTTTATATTTCTTTGAGATTCCTTGGAACGTTTCATTAACTAAAACTTTGTGTTCTCTTATGAGTGCTTTCTCCGTAATAGTAGTTTTATTATCACGAGTTTCTTCCATGACTTTTCTAACTACGTTCTTTAGGGTTTTTTCATTTAATTTTATAGTTGGCATATCTAAAATTTCTCTGTTTTTTTAATGTTTCTACTAGTTTTTAAACCATATGATTTTCTAACTCGTCTTGAGTTACCACCCATCCCAAAGTTATGATTATCATAACATGTTTTAAGTGCTCTTAAGTTTTCTGCTTTCTTCATATTACTTTTTAACATACCAGCTTCAAATCTAATTAAATTTTTACAATAATTTTTTTGTTGTTTACTATCACCAGAATTTAAAACCATACTTTGTAATTTTTCTCTCTTATTTGGTACGTCGGTTTTTGATATTTCTTCTTTTTCTTTTTCTTGTCTTTGTGTGGTAGTCGTAGTAGTTATTTCATCTTTTTGAACTTCTTCACCACCAGTTTCATCTTTATGTTTTAAAGTTTCTAAAGCTATTAAATCATCACAATCTATAACACCTCTTTGTGATTGCCCACTTTTACCTAAAAATGCGTTAACGGCTGCTTTTGTTTCGGAACCAAAATCTCCATCAGCACCATGTTCTGGTAATTTATAACCATTTCTTATTAATTCTTTTTGTAATTGTTTAACCCCACTTCCTTTATCACCCATCTTAAATACATTAGTACATTCTTTTACTGAATCATATGATTTTGATTTCTTTGGCTTTTGTTTAGTATTTTCCTCACCACCAGTATCGTCTACCTTGCCTCTTACTCTTCTTACTACGTGTTTTCCTTCTACTTCACTCCTTCTATATTTTTGTTCACCTAAGAAATGGTTTTCTTTTAGTAAACTTTCCAAACCTTTATAAGCCTCCTGTAAAATCTCAAACGTGTCTGCATCCATCACATATGCGATTGCAGCACCTTGTAATACATGATTTTGTCTTTTTGCTGTTCTTGGATTGTCTTGTACCATTTCATCGTAAATTACGTCAGCGTAACCACCTGGTCCAGCGATAGTACCTAAATCTTCACCTTTTTCGTAAAGTTCTCCAGCTACTTCTATAGATTTACCTAATTCATAATCACCACCTGATGTAGCATCACCTTTTCCAAATATCTTTAATACAGCTTTTCTATCGTCTTCATCTGCTATCGCTCCTACTTTTTTATTAGGTAATAATAGGTAAACTTTCTCTTCAGAGTTTTCTATATACTCAAACTGTCCTAAGTATTCTTTTCCTGCCGCTATAAATACTGGAGCAACATTACCATCTACAAAGACATCTACCGTATCTCCATCAAATAATTGTTTAAATCTAACTCTTGTTGCTGGAAGACCTTCAGGTCTATTAACCATATCATTTGTTAAATTTTGTATTTTTTCATTTAAATCGTCTGGGTTATATATCTTTTGACCATCTATTATACAAATTGGTTTATCTCTTAAAATATCAGCTACTGGTTGAAAGTCTTTTTCACTTAATTCATCTAATAACTCTTCTAGTAGTGGTGTACCAAATTTTAATTGGTATATCCCAGATAAGTGTGAACAATCATAAAGTGAATTAACCTGTCTAAAAGCAGAATAGATATCATCTTCTTCAGTACCCGCACCTTTTGTTAATCCAAAAGTAAGTGTGTCTACAACTCCTTTACCAAAATATTTTTCACCACCTTCTGTAGCGTCATGAATTACCTCAGCTAATTGAGATAAATCACTTTCTGATTGAAAGTTGAAAGGTATCTCTTGAATTAGTCCTTGTTGTTCTACTTGGTCATAAACTTCAGGTGTAAAAGCAATAGATAGATAATCATTTTCTGACAATTCCTCACCTTCAGACCATCCTTGCATTGCTGAAGCTGCGTTTCCTGGAACTTGAGCTCCACTACTACCTATATTTCCTATAAGATAAGCTCCCGTACCCCAAGTTAATAATCTATTTAATCCCGAAGCTGCTTGTGTATTAATAATTGATTTACTGACATTAAGTGGTAAAATACCTTTACCTATTTTACTACCACTTGCTATTTTTGATGTTAGGGATGATGGTACACCTTTTAAACCTTGTGTACTTACTTTACCAAATCCACCTAACCATTTTAAACCGTTAGGTAAGTTTTTTAGTATTCCTCTACTACCTGCTGCTGCACCACCTCTACCAATATTAGCTAAACCTCTAACTGCCCATGGAGCAATTCTTGCTATTCCCGCGATTAACGGTGCCCACTCTAACTGTACATTTGTTTTTGTTGGTTTGTCTGAAAGTACTTGTTTTGGTTGTACTTTATCGAAGTTCTTATATTCTAATAAGTCTTTTTGGTGTGTATGAGGTTTTGTTCGGTCGAATCCAATTAAATATTGTAACTCACCTAATTCCTCTTTAAGATTTTGTTTGTCTTTTTGCATAATAATTATTTTTCTCCTATAAATATGTTTATAACGGTAAAAAAAGTTACATATAAGTCGGATTTCCCTTACCTCTACTAACTTTAGTTTCCCATGGTGACCCACTTTGTAGTGGATTAGCGTTTGCTCGTGTTAATCCGGTATCATAAGGGGCCCCACTTTGTAATGGATTTGCTCTCCCCCTATTTAGACCTGTCTCCCATCCTGGAGCTCCAGTTCCACCTCCACCACCACTATCACTAGATGTGGATACATCACCACCACCACTATCTAAACCACCATCTAAATCCTGTTCTGATAATTCAGATTCTTCCTCATTATCCCACTCATCTAAAAACTCTTGAGCTATACTATTAACTCTATTATTTATCTGGGTTAGTGTTGGTTCTTCTTCTTCGGTTGTTAGTTCCTCCATAGCTTGACTTATAAGGTCTTCTCTAAATTCATCAATAATAACACCAACATTAATTTTCTCACCCAATTTTTCTTCTAAATCAAGAAAATCAAAAACTTCAGTAGTAAGGTCTTCCCCAGTAAAAGGTACCTCCTCATCTTCATACTCGGCATTACCATATTCGGCATCCTGTTCTTTTAATACCTTTCTTACTAAATTTTCTATGTCTGACTCTGTAAGTCTTATTATTGTTTTCATTATCTATTTCTATATAAATACACTGTAACATATTATAAATATTTTCGTATAACCTATTAGTTAATTAAAAAAAAATTATTATCTTTGTAGTATGATTAAAAAAAGTGGACATAAATTAGTAAGTATCGGGTTTGGTGACCCGAGAAGTGTTGAGGTTGGTAGATTAGTAGCCAAAAAACAAGCAATATTATCTCACTTTTCTATGAATAAATTCTACTATTGGATTAAAAAAGGAATAAAATTGTCTAACCCTAAAAAATAAAAAAAATGAAATACTCTAAACTTGTACTCTTTCTTTCACTCTTAATTACTTTCACTTCATGTGAAAAATACGAATTCGAGGATTACCCTCAACCACCAAATACAGTAACTGTAGATACTAATAACACTAGTACAGTAACTGACGATTACCCCAACCTTAGTGGTAAGTGGTTATTATATGAAGGTATAAGATATACACACACTGAAGGTATAACATCATCGGACACCTATGAGGTTACAGAATATTCAATAGATGGTTATGAAAATGTTTACAATTCACCACAAACACCTTTAGATAGTGTATCAGTCAACAATACGGTTTGGGAACTTACTTATAACGACTTATTAGTTAGTTATCAATATAATTTCGTGTATGTTATAGGTAATTTTAATAACACTATAGAAATCACTACTGGGGGAACAAAAAGAATATTTACCATCCTAGAATACGAAAACCTAGGAACTGAATTAAGAATTAAAACCGCTAACCAAGAGTACCTTGATAATGGTGTACCTATGTACCAATTTAGTATCTTGAAATTCTACAAGATTTAAGTGTCGTCTCTTTCAAAGTAAAAATCTTGTCGGTCGTCGTCTTCTTCTATATTTTCTAACACCTGTAAACATTGTTCTACCAAAGTCCAGTCTTCTTCTTGTATAGCTGTTTTAAGGTCGTCTATTAAATCTTCAATATAATTCATATCTTTTTTCATATTAAATATGAATTATATTGATAAAATCATTTAAATCAACATACTATTTTTAAAAACATAATATTCTATGAGTGGTTTGAGTGTTTTCTTGTCTTCATTAACTATTGTGGTTCTAATAAAAGATGATTTTGGAAATATGTAAGATTTACGGTCACTACCGGATTTAACATCCACGTCGTTTTTAAATACTAGTTTTTCACCATCATACGGTCCACCGTTACCAACAAACACATAAAAATCTGGTCCATTAGGGGGTTGTTGGTATGGTTTAGCGTTACCGACTTGTGTTACCACATAGTTCCCATCAACAGTATTATTCACACCACGAAATGGTTTTACTTGAAATCCTTGTGGCACACCATCTACCATTTGTGTTAAATCTATTCCCTTCTTAACGTCATCCTTATCTCCGTGACACGCACCTATCCATTCTCCACCTCTTGTAGAAATATCCTTTAAATATGTTAAAGCTTCGTCCTCTCTAGCGTCCCCGTCTTTAGTGGTGTGTTGTATCATACATAAAATATCAGAGTAGTATTTTCCATCCTCACTAAAAAAATCTTTATATGTTGGTGTCTTTATAGTTTTACTTTCTCTTTCTATTTGTTGACTGACCACTCTATCCCCGGGTCTCATATATTGTCCACTAGCTTCCATTTCTTCTGGACTTAGGTTTGGTATGTCAGAAACCACCTCTTCTTCTGTGTTTACTTGACCAGTAGTTAATGCTTCCCTTAATAAATCTATATCTACCTTATTATTATATACCACATTTAAACCTAACGAGTCTAACACATTAAGAATGTAAGCAAAAACATAGAAATGATAATCTACTCTATTTAATATTGACCATGACCTGTCATCATTAACGACACCAAACCTATAGGCTTTGTTACCTTTAGCTTCAAGACAAGGAGTAGTGTTGGTCCATCTATCCAATGGTTTATAAATTTTTTCTGTAAAGTCTTTTAAAAGTGTTCCAAAAGCACGTAGGTTACCTAAGTTTTTGGCTTTTGTATAATTCCACTTACTACCAGCATTTCTTACAATGGTCCCAGCATCACTACAATTTTCTATTCGTTGTTCGTTAATCATATTACTATATCTAATCATTCAGTTTAATCCAGACATCCGCATCATCCATAATATCTAAAGTTCTACCGTTTTCCCATTGTACAACATATTGTTCTCCCCAGGGTGTTTTTTGTATCCCCACAACAACCCCTTCACTATCTGGTGGTATGGCTGTAGGGTCATCCATATACAATAACCTAACTTTATCGTCTACTGACAATACCTGATTAACTTCCATCTTGGTAGTTCTTTCACCTATTTCGTTTATCAGTGACTGTGTTAAGCCAAATTTATTTTTCATAACTTCTTTTACACATAAATAGTTTGATAACTTGTTTAATATTATTTATCATTGATAATATGAACAGATATATCCTAATTACTATACTACTTTTCTTTTTAGCACAAACTATGGTTTGGTTACAATTAAATGGCCAATTTGTGTGGGACTCTTTTCGTAAATACGAATGGATTTTAATTCTTTTTGGACTTCCTATTAGTTGGGTGTTTTTAGAAGCTACTAGACATGGTGTAACTGCTTTTGATGGGTTACTTTGGCCACAAAGATTTCTTTCGTTTGCTTGTGGTATTATTATTTTTAGTCTTTTAACGTGGATGTTAAAGGGTGAAGGTATTAATACTAAAACATTAATTTCTTTATGTTTAGCAAGTTGTTTGGTGTTGATTCAAATTTTTTGGAAATAGTTTTTAACACGTACAGCAAGTACAGTCACAACTTTCCCCACATTTACATATTTGGCAATCGCACATAATTTGTTTTTTTTAATTTATCTTAATGGTCCTGAAAATGCTCCAGCTGAACCAGCCGATGTAGCCTCTTTGGTGTCAACCTCCTCATTCTCTCTACTTATCGATACTTCTCCATTTTCCGATTCAAATGTAGGTTCACTATTATTAACCTTATGGTTTTTATATTCAGTAACATCTAACTCATTATTTATTGTGATGCCTTCAGTATCTTCAGCAAGACCATGATTATCTTTATATTGTTTTAACATATCAGTAACTTTCTGAGCGGCATTAAGTCTTTGGTGTTCATGAATGTGTAACTCCCTAATCCTATCCATTTCAGATTCGTTATTATTAAAATTATTAGAATTCTCTTTATAAGTGTTAAACTTAGGTCCGTTTATTATTGATGTCATAGTATAATGTTTTTAAATAAATATACATCAAGTATAATATAGTCTTTATTGTCTTTTTAAATTATTGACTTAATTTATATTATATAATGTATAAACAAGTTGCGGTTAAGGGTTATTTTAGAAAAGATGGTACCTGGGTGGGTGAACACACCCGCAGAATAAAAGCAACCAATAAAATCATTGTTAGTACACCTAAAAAATCTAAAAATAATAATCCAAATCAACTCCGTTTTAATTTTGAATAATTAAAAAAAATTTATATTATTACACCATGATACCAAGTATAGACGAAAAATACCACACAAAAGACAAATTAATATCGGCTCCATGGCGTTATGTTGACCCTAGTTTCTCAAAACCTTATAATGTAGTATTTTTAGTTCAAGAAAGAAGAAATATGCATGACGTAGATAGGACCGATGTGAATTATTGTGAATTACTAAAATATAAAAATTTTAATAAGTACAAAAAAATAACACATAATCAGATGAAGTGGTACGAACCTAAATTATGTAAATTATATCAGAAATACTATCCAGTAATAAGAAAAATAAATACTGTTATAGATAAATTAACCCCTTGGAGATGACAATAGTTAAGATTTTATCAATTCTATTGTTTTTATATGTACTATACGTTTTTTTTATTAAAGAGGATTAATCCCAAAAAATCATTTTACCAAGGATACCTATCATCACCAACCATACCGACCATATAGCTGCTGATGCTTTTTTTCTAAAATCAGTATTACGATTAACTCTAGCTATTGCTCCTTTATCAGGGTCTAATAATACTTTCTTAATCATAGTGATATCGTCCTGCATCTTTTGTTGTCCATCTCTTAAGTGACTTACGTCATTCTTTACTAGTTTAATTTCACTATGTAAATGTTCGTTGGTTAATCTTGGCATTAATATTTTTTTTTATAAATACTCCTTACTTAGGTCTTCGGTTTGAATTATTGCGAATATTAGACTTATTTTGTCTATTTATGTTGGTTTTTTTAACATTTGAACGATTCTTAGTTCTATTAATATTAGTATTAGTGTTTCGTTTATTAACATTAGTTTTGTTATTTCTATTATTAATATTAACCTTTTTTACGTTCGTCTTGTTATTTTTATTGGTGTTAATTTTAATAGTATTATTACGATTTGTGTTAACTTTTACATTATTTCTGTTATTAACTTTAACACTATTATTTCTCCATTTATTGGGTACGTTTGATTTATTCCTAACATTTACTCCTGTTGTTTGGATATTGTCTCTATTATATTTTAGGTATTTTTTATTATCGTGTCTCCAATCCCCTCTTGGTCTGTAGACGTACCCATTATTCCCTATGTGACAGTGAACATGAGTATTAATACTATAATAATAAGAAGGTGTATAATTGTAGTAATACCACCAAGGATAAACATGTCTATACCCATAATAGTAATAGTATCCACTATAATAACCCCAATAAGGTGAATTATTATGGTAATAAAGTCCTGCTGTAGGGACATAATAAATTTTAAAATATTCTAATTCACCACTATCTTCTTCATAATAAGAAGTGCTAGTGTATGTACCTTCATATACCATACAACCAGACAATAAAGATATCATAGAAGCGGCTATTAATAATACGATTACTATTTTTGCTGGTGTTATTTCGTCCCAATCTTTCAATATTTTCATTTTATTTAGTTTTTAATTATTGGTCTTTCTAATATTATTTGTTACATTTATAATAAATAGATTATATTAATATAAATTTATGAAAAAAATTCAAAATGGGAAATAAAAAATTGATTAGAGATTTAACAAATGGTAATTTAGGTGGTGTATGTGCTGGAATAGCTAATTATTTTGGTAGTGACGTTACAGTGGTTAGATTATTATTTATAGTATCGTTTTTTATACCCTCCATACCTATATTGTTAATTTATGCTATCCTATGGATTGTAACACCTGAAAAATACTAATATGGGATTTAACAAAAGATACTTACAAAACGATACTGTACTAAAACTATTAAAAACTGGTGGTTTAGATGGTGTTAAAAATTGGTTAAAGAAGGCTGACGCAATAATAGCGGAAAGTGGAGCATCATCTGATGTTTTAGATTTATTAGAAGGTGATGATTTAACACCAGAAAAAATTCAAGAAAAAGTAAAAAAAATTATAGATAGGGGTAACAAGTTAGACTAAAACAACCTCAACTCTACAGAACGAGTGAACCATATCCCTATAACCCTCATATTGTTCCCATAAAGATTCTATA
>TARA_R110002012_G_scaffold109171_2_pt1 | contig 12660 bp, 6 predicted proteins | sample TARA_R110002012 | Tara Oceans TARA_R110002012 (sample SAMEA4396515) | marine metagenome | biome: Westerlies Biome; feature: [DCM] deep chlorophyll maximum layer (ENVO:01000326); material: water (ENVO:00002006), including particulate matter (ENVO:01000060) such as... | depth 40 m
AGGTCTATCAACACCATACATGTCTTTAGTGATATCAGGGGCGTTGCCACCTAGTATATCTGGCTCTGCAAAAAACAACAAATCTTTTAAATTTTTAGCGTCTAAATCTTCTTGAGATAAGTTATCTGGATTAACTTGTTCTTTATTTGCTTTTGCTTCTGGACTATCTATTTGCGATAATCTAAACTTATCTTTTTGAAATTGGTTTTCTTGTGTTGTATAAAACTCAGCAACTTGATTTGATATTTGATCTGTAGGTTGTATTAACGGGTCATGTGTAATATCTGTTGGAAAAAATCCAACATTAGGATCTGGTGTTATTCTTTCTTGATCGTAATAACCTGGTATTTGCTCTAATACTTCCAACTCGTCTTTAGGCGCTTTAACTGGACCTTGCGCTTCAATTTGATCTAGTAATACCGATGAACCATCGCCCGACCCAAATTCCATATCGTCTGACTCCATCGTCTGGGTCTCTACCGAGGAGTCTTCTGTCTTTCCCAGCCCTACATCTTCAGGTGATTCGCCTAATTGTTTGGCCCCTGGAAAATCTAACATAAATTGGTCTACGTGTTCCGATGCAACTAATTTAGTTGTACCATCTTCAAGTTGAAATTCTATCATATTTATTTTGGAATATATATTTTGTTTAACTTTTCTTGAAATTTACTAGGTTTACTACCACCTTTAACATACCATTTCCCGTCACTTCTTTTTTCGTAATCTTTATATCTAAGGCTCTTTCCACCCTGTGTAGCTATAACCGTGTTTATACCTGTAGTAAAGTAATTACTAGATATATTGCCGTACGCTTCACTTGCTCTTGATATTAACCCCTCTCTTGTTATGGTTAGGTCTGTTTCTTCATCTTCTACAGGATAACTATATAGTTCTGTTTTAGGATCGTATGTATACGTAGTACCTCTTATTACAACCTCTGATTTACCACTTGCTATATTATTAACTACTGCAAACGCTTGTCTTTCCTCAGCAGACCCAGGCAATGGAACAGTGTTACCAAACAATGTCGTTGTTGTTGAAGGTTTGTTGTTTAAAGCATTTAACCTTTTAGTTTCAGCGTCTTCTATTTCTGCTCTTTTAGTATCAAAACTTTGCTTAGATATATTATGAAAGTAATTAATCATTTCCTCCTCGGCAAATGCAACATCAGATAGTGTTTGTGGATTTGTTATTCTATCAATAATTTGTCTTTTTAAATCATTATTTTTTAAATCATCAGCATAACCTGGTTCACCTTTATCTGGTATGCCTAATTGGGCTAAATCCATACCGACAAGCATATTACCAACATCCTCTTTATATGTACTACCTTTTTCTAAAATATCTCTCGTGCTAAAATCTTTTATTACACCCGCTCCTTTTATAAAACCACGTAAATCTCTTTTTACCTTTGGTCCATATGTCTCCCAAGAATTTTTAAATGTATTACTTTTCGTATCTCTATCCCCCGCGTCATCAATTACACTGTTAATTTTACCAATAATACCAGTCTCGGCTTCTGTTTGTATAAGATTTTCTTTTGCATGACCGAAAATTTCCTCCCAACTCATCGAGACAGTGTTCTCTCTATCTGCAACCACCATAGGCTTGAAATCAGTATCTATAGTCGGCCTTTTTTCCAACAACATTGGTTTTTCTTTTTTAATATTCAATCCTTCAGTTCCCGTTCCAAATTTTAGATCTAGTGGTCCAGAATTTTGTAATGATTTATTGTAGTCATATATAGATCTTATTCTATTTGGAGTAAAAGATATCATTAACTTATCATCTCCCTTTCTGTTCCACGCCGAAATTCCTTGCGAGGACAAATCTCCCTTACTATCCATAAGCTGCCCCAATAAAGCCATAACCTGTGGATTCATATTTTTTGTATTTACCATGCGCTTATCTATCATTTCGCTAGCAGCTTTCATATAACCCTTGTCTTTAATCCTGTCTTGTTTCCAATTTTCTAATCTAGCATATTGCTCGCTTATATATTGTTTGTCTTTACGGGTTTTAAATGTTTTTTTATTTATCTCAGAGATATTCTTATGTATTTCCGTAGGGACATTCCAACCAGCTTGAGAAAATATACTATTCATACCGGCCCCTTTTTGGTAAGCGTCGCTATTTTCACCCGCTACTTTCTGCATGTATCCAGCTGCTAAATCACCTTCAGGATTAAAACTTGAAATATTATCCTTATATTCTTGGTTTTTGATATTACTCCAAATTTCTTTTTGATCTTCGGGTAAATCATTAAGATATTTTTGCCATTCGGCATCATCAAGGTCTTTAGTTTTATCCCCCATCCCAAAAGCATCACCAAGCTTTTCATCTGCTTTAGCGTCGGCTTCTATTTTCGCCATCGCTACATTGCCTAGACTTTCACCTACCTTGCTAATAAAACCAGCCTTTGCTTTGTTAGCCGCTATAATACCCTCGTATTGTTTGTTAAAACTAGCGGACCAATCCCCGGGTACGTTTGCCATACCCATTCTATACGCCGCTGTTACTAAAGTTGCATCTGCTCCCATATTTGTTTGTTTAATTTATTAATTTATCAGCTAACTGTATTTCAATTTCATACCAGCGACATCCCCAGCTGTACCCATCAAGTCTCCGGCCGCGCCATAAAGTGCAGCTGCTTGCTGTCCATACATATTTGCCTGTGCGGCTCCAGAGGCTATTTGATTGCTGTAAGCTTGTTGCAGGGCCGCGTTTGCACCAGCTGCACCTCCCATTTCAATACCAAGTAGTGTTGCTTGTCTATCCATTTCAGCTTGCTGTACCATCGCGTCTCCACCTCTTTCAGCCATTTGATTAGCAGATTCCGCCTTCGATGCTAACATCTTGTTTTGTTGTTCTTGCATTCCAATGGATGCTGATATTTGACGTGCTTGAACTTGACCTTGATTAGCTAAGGACTGTGCTAAACCCGCTATTCCACTTCCACCAGCAGCGCCACGAAACTGTCCCAATATATCTGCTCTTTGCTGCGCACCTTGTTGGGCTTCAAATTCGGCTTGTTGCTGATTGACAGTTAAATCTTCAAAAACATTTTCTAGATTATCGTATGGATTTTTAAATTCAAATTGTCTATATACTTCCTTTTGCTTGTCTAATTTTTTTTGTTGTTCTTTTTGGAATTTTAAATTCTCACCAGCTACATAAGCGGCTAATTGATTATTTGCTGCTGCAGCAGCGGCAGCTTGGTCAGCCGCTTTCCCACCTTGATAGGCAGAATAAACAGAGGCAACAGCAAGTGTACCAACAGCTACCCAAGCAACTGATGCGTGGTAAATATCTACATTGCTAGTGGTATAATAAATTTCAATAGCGCTTAACAAACCAATTATACTTACAACTAATAATTGATACCTATCATCATATAATTCTAAAAGTGTTTTATTTATTTTTTTCATTATCTGTTTCGTTTATATATTCCTCATAGTCTTCCCATGTAAAAACTACGTTGTAATTATCTATTTCTTCTATATCTCTAAGATTTTTAGGATTCTTATGGACTGTTGTTACTATGGACTCTTCAATTGCATAACCTATTCTTTTTGTACCTCTAGGTGTTACTATATAACAAGGTGCGATAAATTCTTCAACTCCTTTTTCCGTAGATATAGCCAAGTGTCCTGACAACAAGAAAAAAGCAAAACTATGTTTATGAATTGCTGAAAAAACCATACTACCTTTTTCCATTGTCATTTCTCTAATATAAATACCATCCGCGAAAGAATGTTTATATTTAAAGAAGTCAGGATAAGCTACTTTTCCAGGAACACCACCTTCTATATCTTCGATATCATCCTTTAAGCTTATTATAAAATCTTCTAAGTCTTTTACTTTTTCTCTATAAGAAACACTCGGTGTATTATCAAATATTTTTTCTAATTCATTTTGGGACATGATTTAATTTAATTTATATCTAATATAGTCACAGTTTTGACTTTTTTTTTACTTTTACGTGATAGATAAAAGTTTTTCCATGTCAAAATAAATAGTACTATCATTAGTACCTGCTTTTAATATTTCTATATTACCGCTTATAACTGCTTCTTGTCCCGCGCCTGCAAATACAAACGTTGCGCCATTTTCTAAAACTTGTGTTGTATTCAACGTTAAATTACCAGCACCACTAGTAGCACTTCTGGCTGTGACAGTTGGATTAGCCAAGGTAGGGTTAACACCTATACCGCTAACAGTACTTACGTTGGGTAGTATACCATTTACAGAAGAAACGGCAAGTGTTGTGCTGTTACAAACAGCTGTTGACGTTGTTGTTATCGGTGTTAACGTGAGCTTAAGATCGGTGACACGTAAATCAAAGCCAGAAAGAGACAATATATTCTCTGTTCCACCGCCAAGAACACTTATAGTATCACCAGCCAAAAGTAACGGTTGTTGTTGATTGAAAACAATATTACCTGGCTGTGTAGTTATAACACCATTTGTTATCGTTGGCGCTTGACTTCCAACTGTTTTAAAAGGAGCTTGGTGGTTTATTATTGTTTCTTCTGTTGCTTCCCCTTGATTTATAATTGTAGTGTCAGAATAATTAGCAAGTTTTGTACCAGAAGTTATATTTGTAGTCGGGGCAATGTACATTCCTAGGAAAATATCACTAATATCATTTACTGGCCATTGGTAATTTGCTTGAGGTGTAAAGGTTAATGGTTGATTATTGCGGAACTGAATAGCTTGTGACATAGTGAAATCAGTTGCAGTGCTACTAGTTTCTACAACAGTAACCGTTGTTAAACTTCTATTAACTTTAGAACTAAATTCTAATCTTCCATCATCCACCCACGCTGTAGCTCCAGCTATTGTAACTCTTTTCGAAGCACCCCCTGGGGCTACTGCCGTAACTACGCAGTTAGCATCTAGATTAGTATTGTCACAACCGGGACAACCCGGGCCAGTTACCATGTCACCAACAGCTGCCACGGTCGATGCTTCTTCATCTAGTGTTACCGTGTCACCATCAGCAATTGCACCATCTACAACCCCGTTGGTTATAGATGCTGTTATTTTATCTCCAACTGCAATTACAGCGGATAAATCAGTATTGTCCATTCTAACTACACTACCACTAGTTACAGCGCCGTTAACATCGTCACCGGTAAAAGCATCTCTAGCTGTTGGATATGTGTTTTCACCTAGCAACGCGATTGGAGTTGACCCCATTAAGGTTGACTCAGTATCACCAACGGTGATATCTTTTTTGCCCAACAAGTCTCTCGCATTAGGTTGTTTTAAGATTTGATAAGCTTTACTAGCTGTACTTACTACAGACTTTATTGAAAATGGTATTTTACCTGTACTCTTCCCTCTAGGAACTATTATAGTTTTACTAGAATGCCCAGTACCCGTTGTTTCAATGGTTGAACTAGGTGATATTTTGTCTATTGCTAAAGATACGTCAGGATATTGATATATTACTTTCTGCATCATTAAAGAATTAGAACCTATAGAAGAATTTAAATCAATAGAGTTATCTAAAAATCTTTTTTCAACATGCTGCACATGCTTAGTACCTGGTTTTGCATACAAATAAATATCATACTGAGCGCTACTAGCAAATGAAAGAGTTTCGCCATCAGCTAAAGCAACTGCTGACGATAAAGAAAACTCGCTAGTATTATCATCGTCTGGGTTTAAAGCAGCTACAGTAATAGAGCCCTCATTAAGAGCGGTATTACCCCTTATTCTATCTCCAACAGCCATAGTACTTGCGACAACAGTATCCATGACTACTTTTACCCCACTAGAAACAGCTCCATTAACAGTATCTGTGGTTATAGTTGATGGAAATTTTATTTCATTAGTATAGGCTCCGGTGTCTAAAACGCTTTCTAATTTATAATGAGCTGCTTGGAAAGAGTTTGTACTAAAGTTATAGTAATAACCATTGCTATTGTTTTTAATTTCTAAAATAAACTCAGCGTTTAAATCTCCAACTATGTTGAAAACTCTTCTTTCACCACTAGCTGACAAGTCAGAAAGATCTATATCAAAATCTCTAATGACCTTAGAGGAATAAAGTCTAGCGTGCTCTTCGTCTGACATTAACGTTCCGTCAGGCATATAATGAAAACCGTCCGGTGCGACTTGTCCTTGGTCATTTACTTGACGTCGTGCAATACTACTTGGTGATCCTCCATATCCGTTTGCCATTTATTTTTATTTTTATTGTTTTTATTTAATAGTATACAAAGATCCTCCTGTTGGTTTTGGACCTGTGTTAGTTTGTGGAACGCAATTAGAAAGGCAACCATCATTACCATATACAGTTGGCGTGCCAGGAAGCTGAGGCCCACCTATTGCAACTGGAGTACCTGTTAGTGATGTATACGTACCAAAAAGAGGGTAATGCACTTCTTCACAACTATACGTATATGGCGTGCCTCCTGTTCCTTGTCCCATAACTTTCTTTTTAACGCAATTATATGTAGGTTCTCTTTCTATTGGAATAGTAGGCTCTATTCCCCAATATTTACAATCACAAGTATCTAAAGTAACATCTAGTACCGTGTTTTCAAGTATAAAACCATCGTTGATTGTCATAGGCACTTGAACTCTTCCTTTATATATAAAACACAATTTATTCCCTATTCCACCTGGATTCCCGTTTATAGGCATGTTCCGAGGAAAGCCACTTAAAAGATCATTTATACAAAAACCAGCGGGTGGATACTCATGATAAACTTGGTAAGTTTGGAGGGGAACTGTGCTCGACCCATAAAAAACAGTGCCACCCGCGTTAGACATACCAACAGAATTATAAGAAACGGTTTGCTGTGCCGATACGTCGACCTCTATTCTCTGGCCAATTTGTATAGGACCTAAAGTTTGTACTACATGATCATAAAATAAATTTCTTCCTGCTGCTAAGTGGGCCATGTATGTTGGATTTCCTAAAGGTATAGATGTTGAATAACCCGTAACCGCTGGTCCCCACAAAGGATTTGCATACCAAGTAATAGCACCCACTACTTGTCCAGGAAGAAAGTTAATATTATAAGCAGGTGGAGATGTTATAGAGGATGTACTTGGTAGTGGAAATGTCCCCATCCAATTCTGCAATTGTGCTCCATATTGAGCTACTAAACTTGCTAAACCATTTGAACCATAAATACTAGAGCCTGGTATTACTTGAATTGCACATAGCTCCCAAACATGCTCTATAATTTCCCCACTTGAAATTGGTAACGAAGCTCCTTCAGGAAGTTGACGTTGATGACCACAAATATCACTTTTAAAAGTGCTGGACTCTATACCTCTAGGTGCTGAAGAGCCTCCGTATAACTTATTATGTTCAGCATCGGACATTAAAGTACCGTCTGGCATATAGTGAAAACCTTCTGGTGCTACTCTACCCTGCGGATCAGTTCTTCTTTGATTAGACTGATTACTTGTTCTATTACCACTACCTGACGAGCCTCCGTATCCGTTTGACATTTGTTTTATTTTATTTATTTACTACTTTCTGAAACTTCTGAACCAACTGAAAATAATTCTATTCTATCTGTGGAATAATTATTAAATTCTACTTCTGCATAATAACCTTTTAAACTTGAAGAATTAACTTCTTTATTTTTAGCAAACATAATATAATCACCAGGCTGTGGTGGGTTTACTGGATCTACACCCATTGAACCACCACCCGATTGCGGACCACCTCCAGCTTGCCCAACATTGTCATACACAACATCAATGCTGTTTGGCGGTAGTAAAGCAGATACAACCCCAAACTTTACTATATTATCATAATTATCTACAGTGTTAAAACTACCTTCGCTAGCCACAGAACTAACTGGAGAATAATATACAACATCACCTACTTGTAAGCTAAAATTAATTTCACTACCAAAAGTTAAAGTATGTATTTTCATATTTTTATATTTTAATAATCAGGGTGACCAGGACCAATAAGTTCATCACCAGTTACAAAATCACCATTATTACCAGTGCCTGAAGAGGAATATTTAATCATTATATCTAATGAACTCGAAGTGCTAGTAAAAAACCCTGCATCACGTACAATCTGCCCGTTTCTTAATAACTTAAATAACCCAGATGGAATAAATGCATTGTTAAAATTAGGTGAGTTTTGCGGCTGATAAGAATTACCATAAGGATTACTGCCATATGCTGAAAGCGGCGCTGCATCTGCAATATATTGTTGTAAAAACGCTGACATAGCACCTTTACTTACTGGTATTCCAATCTTACCTTGAATTGCTGTTGAACTAATAAGTAAAGAATAAGTTTGTGTGCTAGGATATGTACATGAACCATCGTTATTATTAGCCGAAGCATCATAATTAGTAGCTGCTGGATCAGTACAACCTAATATATCGTATGTACATAAACCATTATCTACAACAGCAGCGGCATCATAATTAGTAGCTGCTGGATCAGTACAACCAGTTACATCATAAGTACATGAATTATCATCAGTATTGGCTAATGGATTATAGTTGTTTGCTGTAGCATCTGTACAACCAGTTACAGTAGGATATGTACAACTGCCATCATCTGTGTTAGCGTTAGAGTCATAGTTATCTGCGTTTGGATCTGTACAGCCATTTACAATAATACCAGCGCAAGTACCATCATCTGTGTTTGCAAGCGCGCTATAGTTAACTTGAGTAGGATCAGTACATCCGTACACTATATTTTCACAAGAGTTATCGTCGATATTAGCAGCGGAATCATAGTTATATGCTGTGCTATCCGTACAACCGTAAACAGCTGCAATACAAGTACCATCGTCTGTAGTAGCATTTGCATCGTAGTTGTACGCTAGAGGATCTGTACAACCATCTAAATCATAATAACAACTACCATCATCAGTACCACCGTTAGAAGCAACGGCTGAGTTATAGTTTAATGCTGTAGGATCTGTACAACCAGTGAAATAACATGTTCCATCATCTGTCGTAGCACTATTATCATAATTTGCTGCCGCTGAATCTGTACAACCAAAAACAACGGAAATACAACTACCGTCATCCGTGTTTGCTGAAGCATTGTAATTTAACATTGTATTGTCCGTACAACCCAAAACAGTTGCTTCACAGCAACAATTATCACCAGTCTGGTTATTTATACACGCAGGCCCAACACTGTCATTACAAGACCCATAGAAAACACCACTGTTAATATAACTTGGATAGAAGTTGGTACCACTTGAGATTGTAGTAGCATCTGTACACCCGTAAGTAGCTACATTCACACACTCAACACTTTGATCACCGTCGTTTGCTAACAGATTATACTCTTGATAAGAATTATCCATACAACCTACAAATATACAACCCGCGCTTGTATTCGCTGCTGGGTCGTAATTATTAGCTAGAGTATCCGTACATCCATTAACAACAGCTTCGCAGGTGCCATTGTCAACGTTAGCCGTACTACTATAATTAAATGCGGTTGGATCCATACAACCATATACTTCTTGCACGTCCTGCCCTGATTGTAAAATACCTATCCCTTGAAAGGAAATATCAGCACTATCAAAACCACCCACGCCAAATTTATTTGTTGTCTGTGCTTTACCTTTTATATAATTAAACCATTTTCCCTCTTTCTTTATAAATTCATTTAAAGAACCTTCCTCCATATCGGTTTTAATATGTCTAACAAACCAACCTACTTCATCTTTTAAATTATAGTGTTCGTTATTTACATAAGTATTTGTAGTAGAAGTATAAGAATCCGTTGCTTTGTCCCAAGAAGTAGGGTCGTAAGTATCATATGACAATAATTTATCAACCTTAGATTGAGATCCTTCGTAATTTAAACTATGAAAAGTTTTAACGTCTCCTGGTGATTCGTTTAAAATAACTTTTAAACTCGAAGAATGTTGCGCACCATAAAAATTATTTCTATCAATCCTCTCGTTGTGGTGTATCCATAAATTCCCTTTTTCAAAAGTATAATATTCGTTGTTACAGCTTTTCGCTATCTCGGGTATATAAGATTTAAAACTAACCCAACCTTTAACATCTTCTCTATATGTGATGGTTTTGCTAGGCTTTGGCATTACTTTAATAGTAAGGTTGTATTCTTGTTTCTTATCATCATAACTACCAATTAACTTGTCGTCAACGTGTTGAGAATGGGCTGTCGGATAAGCATAATAATTTGTTGCATTAAATTTTAAATTATCTCTAAACCAATCTCTCATACCAGCATCAGATATAGCCGTTAAACCATCTTTAGATAATCTCATTACTTTACCTCTAACTTTGTCTGTAAAGTAAGCTCTATAAGAATGCGATGCAAATGATTCTGGATTTTTAGATATACCATTTTTACCAGCATAAGGAGTTGCTGTTCCTAAAACTTTATCTGTAGCTACAACATTAGGATTTCCATCAGCATTATATAAAGCGTCTTTATTTGCTAATATTTTTAACACTCTATCTTCACACAGTGCTATTAAATCACCACCACTACCCCAGCCAGCGTGTAGTTTTTGTATACTACCATACGAAGGGTTTAAATCTTTTGTTATTTTTTCAGCTTGTATAAATTGATTTAAATTATTAACCCCTGATGTTGAATTATATATTCCAGAATATATTAAACCATATTCTCTTCTTTCTTCTTTATAATCTTCTAGAGTTGTAGAAGCTTTAACACCATTTAATATAAAGGGTAGATTGTAGTTATCTCTAATCCTATTAGATTCAACCCCATTGCCAAAAGAAAAGCAATTGTGCCAGTTTAAGTAATAATCACTACTGTATAATGACGATGTTTTTAGTTGGAATTTTCTTGCAAAAACACCTTGTGAAAAAGGACCTATTGCTTTTTCTATTCTTGCTTTAAATATAACACCACTAGGCCTTGTTATTTTCATGTAATCACCTCTTTTTACTGGGTGTATTATATTTCCACTGCTATGTGTGTAGGTGGCAGAACCTAGTGGTTGCCCACCAACGTAGATAGGTCTTGATAAAGTAATTATATTGTCAAAAGACGTTTCAGTTACCGTAAGTAGCTGTGGGTCATCCGCTAATGTGCCTCGGTTTTCTCCACTTCCAAGAAACTCTATAGAAGAACCAATTGGTATAGCCACGCTTATAGTATCGCTATTTAAATATATTGGATTATTCTCACTTATTTCATAATAAATATCAAGTCCACTATCTTCTTTAGGTTCTGTTTCCCAAACATAAGGATTTGGAGGTAAAACACCACCATCCTCATATGTTTCAACAGGCTCTAACATCATTAATTCATAACCAACAGCTCCAATCCCAGCGGTATCTCCATGGGTTTGTACAACAGGCCCCGCGAAATTGCCGTTGACTAATGGCAGCGCTTCCCAATAGTTTTTACAAATATCGGTATTTTTCTCCGTGTTATTACTAACGCTATTCATAGTCACCTGATCGAATACCATTGTTTTTCCAACACTAAACGCTGTTCTAAGAACATCATTAGGTATAAGAGGTGATGTGTATCCAGTTAGTGTTATTTTAAACCCACCTAAAGTTTCGTCGAATTTACTTATATGTTTTATAATACAATTGCTATAACCATGTTCATCATCACTAGGAGTAGCGGCAGTACCGCTAGCGGAAGGGCCGTTGTAAGCAAGTAAACGCATACCTTTGTGAAGTCGATATCTACCAAGGGTATTGTTAGCACAGCCCGCCTGTATATTGTCAACTACAATATATGGATCTCCTTGCTGCCCCATACTCCAGTTTGTAAAATTGTGGGTAATACCACCACTGTTACTATTAACGAATCTTATAGTAAACCCAAATTCTAAAGTTTTACCTGCGCTGGTACCACTAGCGTCTTCACTCAGTGTAACAGTTGCGGCGTCGCGATCTATATTTATAACTTTTGAAAAATTTGTAATAACTTGTGAGCTACCTGGGTCATGAACTGTCATTCCTAACTCTATACTATCTAAACTATTTGAAGGAACTGTAATCACAGGATTGCTCGCCGATACTACACAGTTGTCAATTTCGTTAAATTGTTCTCCTAGTTTTAAACCACCAACAATTGGTGTTCCAACTGTACCAACTGGATTCCATTTCATTTCTGGCTCAACAGTAATTTTCCAGTTTTTAATATAACTAGCTGGGTTGGTTACAAAGTGCTTCGTATATATTTTGGCGTTATAATTTCTGTAATCATATCCATCATAATCAACCCCACCAAGTGTTGTATCACTCTCGCCATCAAAAAGTCTTTGACTTTCCTTGTGGAACGCGGAAACGTTCCTATCTCTAATCATCGATATTGTATATATCGTACCTGAAGGATCTTCTTTCCATTTAAAACTAAGACCAGGATTAACTCTACTTACAAAAAGGTTTTCTTGAGAATATTCTTCATTAGTACCTCCAATGTCAAAAAAAGTGTTCTCCCTTAACACGGTTTGAGGAGCGGTGGCAAAGCTATTGTTAAAAAATCTTTTCCATAAACCTTTGTTGGAATCTTCATCTGACTTTGTCCCGTCGGTCCAAAGATTATATCCAAAACCTCCGAAGCTTAAATCCATAGTACTAGAGTTAATAGACGTATTGCTAACAATACCTTCGGGTTGTGGGATATTACCATTGTCCTGGTCGTTTATCCAATGAGACTCTTCTGATATATCAAACC
>TARA_R110002012_G_scaffold312823_1_pt1 | contig 12660 bp, 12 predicted proteins | sample TARA_R110002012 | Tara Oceans TARA_R110002012 (sample SAMEA4396515) | marine metagenome | biome: Westerlies Biome; feature: [DCM] deep chlorophyll maximum layer (ENVO:01000326); material: water (ENVO:00002006), including particulate matter (ENVO:01000060) such as... | depth 40 m
TATCGGTATTGAGCTTTCTGCTCGCCTCAACCCTGAAGCCTTACGATCTATGCGAGACCCGCAAGGCGTGAAAGCAATCTTTGATCCCGACACCAGAACAATCATGCTTGGTGCTGACAGGATACAGGGCTTTGATCAGCTTGACCTGCCGCAAGCGCAAGCTCAGTTCGCGGGTCTGGTTGACCATGAAATGGTCCACGCTGTAAAAGCCATGAATCTGTGGCAAGACTCCGAGTGGCGAGTTCTTGAGAATGCTGTAAGGCGTAGAACAAACTCTGAAGGTAATACATTTTTAGAGGCTGCTCAAAATACTTACGACCAAGAAAGCGCAGAAGTGCAGATGGAGGAGGCTGTGGCGGAACTCATGCGTGAGACTCTTGCTGGCAGGTCAGGAATAGCAGGACAGCCGCTGTCCCTGATCCAGCGCATGGTCGAGTTTTTGCGAAAGGTTGGCAACAGCCTGACGGGAACAGGCTTTGCCAGCTTCAATCAAGTGATATCTGACGTGGAAGGCGGTGTTCTGGGCAGCAGGCCCAGAGGTGGCGCAGCTCCAGTGGCATCAACTATCATGCCTTTGACGCCAGCAATGGCTTCTCGTGTTAAGTCCAACGCACAGGCGCAGGCTTTTCTGCCTCTGGAAGGAGGCATGACTAGTGGAGAGGTAGCTGCTGAGGCAAAGAGAAAAGCAGATCAGGAAGCTCGTAGAAAGGCTGCTGCGATAGGTATTGCAGAAGCCCGAGCTATTCTTGACTCGTCATCAGAAAGAAGGGCGTCGAGAGCGCCAACCTTGACGCAGCAAGAGGTTCTGATGACCATCGCTCAGGGTCCACAAGGAATTAGCAAACTGTCAGGCTCAGAGGTAATAGCCAGAAGAGCCTTGCTGGGGAAAGCAGGCGCAACGCCAGAAAGAATGCAAAGAGCAAGGCAGCAGGGCTTTGACACCGATAGGATACTGTACCACGGCACAACACGCAATCTGCTTTCTCTTGATCCTCTGGAAGGTCAGAGTGGACGAAGAGGTGTGTTTCTTACGACGAACCCTGACTCCGCAGCAAGCTATGGAGCGAAGAGTGAAGCCGATGACGAGTTTCAAGTACTTTACCCAGTAATTGCAAAAACAGATAAGCCCATAGTAATAGACGCTCAAGGCGAGTCTTGGCAGGATATAAGAGGTAGAGCGACGGTAAGAACTACTCCGACAGAAAATCAGCCTGCTGAACTTATGTCTCTTGAGGAGCTGATGTCGGCCTTTTACCCGACTGCCGAGAGCATGCCGAGCATGTTCAGCACGGATCAAATTTTGAGGGCTATAACTGACGCTCGTAAAGGCGGCGTTCTGGACATCGACTCCGTGATATTCAAAAACGTGGTTGATAATGGTCCGATTATGCCAAGGAAATTTGACCCTGAAAAAGGTAGATCATCTTTTGACGACGAGGCTTTTAATAGAAGACAACAACCTGCTGATGTGGTCGTTGTCCTAGAGCCACAAAACGTGCGCTCTATAAACGCAGAGTTTCGTGAAGGTCAAGAGCTTAACCCAAGACTGCTCGCATCTCGTAGCAGCGTACCCCTGACATCTCAGGAGCAAGAGCTTTCCGCCAGAGAAATCCTGCAATCTGGTGGCAGATATGATGACAGCACAGCCAAGCTAGTTACACGACCTTTCGCTGATCTTCTCGATGCGAGGGTTCAGAGCATTTTCGGTAGAAACCTTGCTGACACTACACCAGAAAACAAAGAGATCATCTCCAATGTGATGGTTGATGAAGCGTTGTCTGAGCTGGAGTCAGAGGGCAATGCTGTCGGTTGGTACAAGAAGACTCTCGAAGACATGATGGATACGTTTGAGCAGATGTATCCTGTCGAGTCTCAAAACCCTGAGAACTTGGACGTCTTTAAACTGGTCTTGGCGATTACATCCAACGGGGCTACGGTTGGGTCTAACACGGAAAATGCTTTATCTGTTTTTGACGAGTATATAGAGACGGGCAAGATTCCTATCCGAGGATTTGGAAAAGAAGCCGATGCTATAAAGAAGTCATTTCAACTTTTCGACACGTTAGCCAATCGATTTGGCTCCAAAGCGAAGGTGTTTGAGCTTCTCAATCAGGAAGCAACCGTAAAACAAATACTGAAAGATACAGGGAAAAAAGTATCTGGCGAAAACGTGGACACAGTTCTTCCATACTCAGCTATTTTCGGCCCCAAAATCGGCATCTTCTACCAAAACCTGAACGGCAACTACGATCCTCTTACGATGGATCGCTGGTTTATGAAAACGTGGGGCAGATACACCGGAACAAACACCCCAGATTTTGATACCGCATTTCCCGCAAGAGCCAAGAAGTTGCGCGAGGAAATTAAAACGCTGCCTCGACTGAAGGGTTATCGTAAAGACCGCCTGATGCGGGACAATGACGAGCTTCTAAGGTTTGCTGAAGAAAAAGCTAGAACCTATGCGAGAGGCGGATACAAAGACAGGTCAGAGATAAACAGGAAATCCAAGAATCTCTACGAAGCAGTTAGTGGGGTAAAACTTGCCCCTCTTAATGGCGCGGAGAGGGATTGGATCAGAGAAGTCACGAATGAAGCTGTAGATAAGCTAAGAGATAGTGGCGTCGATACCGATGCTGCCACACTGCAAGCGCTGCTGTGGTATGCTGAGAAAAAAGTATACAGCAATCATGGAATCACAGATGCAAGATCGGAGCCTACAGATTATGCAACGGAAATTAAAAGAATCGCCGGAAGCAGAGCAAGACCTACTGGCAGATCACCCGATGACAACGATAGACGAAGAGCAAGTCGCGTGGGACGAGCAGGAAGGGGAGCTGGACTTGAACTCGATCCTACAGTTCGCAGCCAGCAAGGGGATACTGCCAGACTAGAACCTCTCTCTGGTCTTGCTGCTGACAAGTCAAAAGTAGCAGTAGACCCGGAAGACGAGCTGCAAGCGGATCGTGCAGCATCTGAAGAGATACGCAAAACCAAGCGAATGGCGTCTAGGACTCCGGTCTCTGACATCGTGGAGTCCACTGCTTACAATCGTGTAGCAGACATATCCTCAAAAAGAGCGTCCAGAGGCCAAGGCACTGTGGAGAATGCGCTCCCGTTTGAGGCTCCTAGTGGCGCAACTACTGACGGTTTCGTATACCAGATTCAAGACAAGTACATCGAACTCAAGAACGCCACTAACCAAGTCAAAGCCTTGCAGAAAGCTAGAGGACTCACGCCCCTCAAAGACATTGAGAATCCGTATCTGGGCGAAGAGTCAATGCACGGGATCATTGGCAACAAGTTCAACCGATTCCAAGAGGACGAGGTAAAGCCTCTGGCTGACAAGTTAGTAGCTAGAAATATCCCTCGTGCAGAGTTTGAGGAATTCCTCGTTCTGAGACACGCCATCGAAAGAAACGAAAACATTCGCAAACTCAATGCCGCAAGCAAAAAGCCAAGACCTGACTTGGTGGATGGCGGTGCTGGCGCACTCAACGGCAAAAGGCTCCTCGATGATTACGTGAAATCAGAAATGAAGGAAAAGTACGGTCTTGACTGGAATGACAAAACTCAGTCTTGGACGGGCGGTAATAGAAGAGCAGAAGTTTTAAACGATCTGTCATCTGATTTCGACAAAATTACCAGAGGCACTCTAAAGGAACTGAAAGACTCTGGCCTGATAAGCGACCAGTCGTTTGACAACTTGAACTCTCATTACAAATATTACGCGCCTTTACGCGGCAGGTCTCCAGACGAAGACATTGCTATCGAGGAGCATGCAAGGATATCGAGAGGTGCCAACAACCTCAGTATTGCTGGCATAGAAACAGAACGAGCCAAGGGTCGAACGTCAGAGTCCCTACCTCCTCTTGGTCAGATCATTACGCAGCGTCAGAACGCGATACGCAGAGGCACCATTAATGACGTGGTGGGTCAGCGTATGCTTAACATCGTGAGAGAATTCCCTAACGATTCTTACTGGAAGATATACACAGAGCCTAAGTTCTCTGCTGTCCCGTCTAAAGAGCTGTTTGGGGTCAAGGAAAACGGAAAACAATATTACATAGAATTTAAAAATGATCGTCTTCGCGAGGCGATGATGAGCCTTGATGCCGCCCAGACAGGTAAGGTTCTTGGATTGTTGCGTGGTGTTAACAGGTACTTGTCAGGAGTGCTGACATCTTACAATCCTGATTTTATCGTTCCTAACTTTTTTCGTGATATTGAAACCGCTATTGGAAACCTTGTCTCTGAACAGTCCATGCCTGATGGTAAGGCTCTTAACACGAAGGGATTAAAGCGAGCAGTTGTTGCTGACACGCCAGCTAGTATCAGGCAGGTCTATCGAGGATTGAGAGGCAAAAAGCTAGACAAGCAGCTAGAGAGAGACTGGAAAGAATATCTGGAGTCAGGTGCTAAAACTGAGTGGTTCCATGTAAAGACCCCGGAGGAAAGCTCAAGGGATATAGACGATCTGATCGCTATGTCGCAGGGTACGTTTAAAGGAAACGTCAAAGCTGGCAAGGACGCAATCGCTGGATACGTGTCCGACATCAACGGCGCGGTAGAGAACGGCGTTAGGTTTGCAACCTTCAAGAAAGCCAGAGACTTGTTTTTAGAAAACGGTATAAAACCCAGAAAAGAAGCTGTTGCCCAAGCGGCCACCTTAGCCAAGAACTTGACGGTTAACTTTAACAGGAAGGGTAACTCTGGCGAGCTACTAAATGGCCTGTATCTTTTCTTCAACGCCAGCGTACAAGGTACTGCTAATGCACTGCGCGGAATGACTTCCCCTGCAAAGCAAAGAATGTTGGCAGCGATGGTCGGCTTTGGCGCATTGCAGGCTTACGTTAACGAAATGATATCTGATGAGGATGATGACGGTAACAGTAAGTATTCTAATTTGTCTGGGTTCGACAAAGAAAGAAATTTAATTCTGATGAAGAACGCCAATCCTTTTTACGATGGGCCTACGGATCAGGCTTACAAAATACCTCTGCCTTATGGTTATAACGTGTTGCATGTATTGGGCGTGTACATGTCAGAGGTAGCGATGGGGCTGATAAGTCCACAGGAAGCTGCTGGTAGGATGTCAGGGGCAGTGCTTGGGTCTTTCTCTCCCATAGGGTTTGGCGAGGCGTCTAATCCAGTTAACTTTGCAGCAAAGGGAATTACCCCTCAGATCGGAAAACCGATTGTAGAAATATTGCTCAATGAAGATTTTTTTGGCAGTCCTGTTTATCAAACTAACTACGATTTCGGTCCTCAACTGCCTCTGTCTAACTTGTCAATGAGAAGTACCCCAGAGTACTGGGCAAACACTACTAAGTTTTTAAACCAGATTACCGGAGGGTCGGATACAAAGGGCGGGGATATTATTAATCTAGGCTGGATCAGCCCGGACGCATTGCACCATATATTCGGAACGTATATAGGCGGTACGGGTCAGTTTGTGGAGCGGTCTGGTAAAACAGCAGGCGCTGCTAGAGATTACTTGCAAGGAGATTATGTAGAGGGCGATCTTGAATTTAACGACATCCCGATTATCAGGAGATTCAATGCCAGTGTTTCAGACTTCACGAAAAAGGGCAGGTACTACGATAGGCGTGACGATATCCTCCTGACTGAGGCGCAAACTGACTTCTTAGAGGGGGCGGAAAGGGGCGCGTACATTCGCGATAATCGACCAAAACTTCGCATGAAGCGCATGCTGGACAACACGGACAAGCGCATCAGGAACATAAACAAGAAACTTGGACGAATAGGGCAGCTTATGTTGACTGCGCCCTCTGTCGAAAGAACGATAGAACTTGAAGAGATGCAGAAGCGGTTAGAAGACAGCAAGATGATGCTGATCAACAGGTTCAATAAGAGATATAACGAAGTGGCGGGAAGAACAGAATAGAAGCGGTTTCGCCCACACTACCGCTAAAGTGCCTATACGGACAAGGGACCGCTGGGCTTTTTCTACCTGTCAAGTACCAATCTAACGGTGTAATTGTACCACGTTATACGGCCTTGCTTTCAATTCTTCTATTTGTTTTTCTTCTTTGAGTGGCCTCGTCTTGTAAAACCCTTTGTGTTCTGGGTGCTTGTGGTGAAAGTATCGTGCCAACCAGCCGATGCGCTCATTGCTGATCTTATAGTCTCCATCGCTTGCCATAATCTCTCTATCGCACCTAATCCGCGCTGCAATAAGCCAAGCAGAATAATGCTTCCTTCCGTTGCGAATAGCCATCAACGACAAGTTGACGAACTCGATCCATACATCTGGGTTTTCACTCAGCCACTTCAAAAACCGCTTGCGTCTTGCGTCCAGTCTACTCTGCAACATGTCAACAGTAGATATGTGATGTTCATGACTCATCTTTACTCTCCTTAGCTCGACGTGTCCTTTCTTCGTTTACCCTTTGAACAATATCCAGATACTTTTCGCCTTGACCCTGCAAAACCCAGCATGCTGTTTCATTGTCGTCTACTTCAGCCCATGCGGCATCACAATCCATTGATGCCCTGTAGGCTAACTCTGCTATAAGTTCTAGCTGCTCATTTGATAATTTCATCATCATTCTCCTCGTTTTTTCTGTCTTTCATGACTTCTGCGATAAGACGCAGTAATTCGATGACTTCTTCGCCATCTTCCTCACTGCCCGTAAATTTAATTGTCACTTCTACCTGTCTGCTCATTGTTGTACCAAAAGTAATGAATGTTACCCAAAGGTAAGAAATATTATGTCCATATTCTTATTACTGACACGTCAGCATTAAGGGTCTAGCTCCAACCTTTTCAAGTCCTTTCAATTCTTTTCAATTCCTTTGGATTTAGCCCTTTAAACCTGCGTAGGCTTTTTACAAAATTTCGTCCAGTGGTTTTATCAGCTTGTATATGTTGCCTTCGTATATTGTCTGTTCTGGGCCGATAAAACTGGGTTTGACATAAATCCTCTTCCCATACTGCGGGTGATGCCTGTACCGTGGGTCTTGCAGGATTCTCCAGTGACCACGCCGTCTGTGTGGCTTCTTGGGTGTACCTGTACCAGTCTCTGCGTTTGGCTTGTTGGTCGGTAGCCTGTCCAAAAACAGAATGTGTGGGCCTGTTGCTGTGGTCCACGGCCTCTTTGAGTTTAGCTGCGTCTTGACCTTGGTTTTTGGCTTGGCTGAGGTTTTCTCAACGGCATGCCGCTCACCGTACTTGCTGTACAAAAACACATCGAGCAACAACTGCGTAGCCATCGCTGCATGTTCTTTCAGTCCCTTGTCTATCGTTTTTCCTGTGCTGTCTACCCAGTATTCCTCTGATCCGTCAGTTGCGAGCAGGCATATTTCTTCTCCAGTCATCTCAAGTCCACACCAGCCGTGCCATAAATAAACAGGCGGCTCTTTGTCGTATTTGACGATAAGAAACAAGAACCTTACTGATTCAGGGTTGATACTTTTACCCGTGTTGGGGTTAGCTGAAAACCATTTGTGCAGCACCTCTCTGGATGGATAGCTTGGCAGCGTTGACAGAATTGGATTATCAACATTGTAAAAAGCGGCCCACGTTTGCGATTTCACCACCTCTTTATTATGCAGTGCCATTCCATCGAACGCAGCTAGATGGGTGAAGTGCATAACAGCCTCATCAAATACAGGCTCGTAAATAACAGCGTCTTCTTCAGGAATGCCCAGCGTGTGAGTGCGGAGTTTGTCCACTTCCTCTATAGATAAGCTGATGAGGGGAAAAGACAAAGCCTCATTGATTAGCTTCGGGTCTGTTGCAGAACCGTTAAGAACATATTTCCCCTGCTTTAACGTGTGCTTCAAAATACCCTGATCTGGTCTGTACATGACAATCTCCTTGCTTCATAGAGTCTTGAAGGTACACAGTCACAAGTAACATGTCAAGCGTCATCGTGTCTAGGTTCTGGAATCTGATAACCCATCTCTGCTGCAACTCGTATAAGCGTATTAATAAGCTCTGCATACTCCTCTTTATTGCTGCCATTGCTGCGCTTAGTAGGTCTCCGCTTAATCCCAAATGACGTTTCTATACTTTCACTACCAAAGTGAATGCAGAGAATCTCGTCGTGCATCTCATCTGGCGTAAGCCCTGCGTATTTAGCAAACTCTCTCAACCATTTTCTATAGTAGTTTTCCTGTGGTCTTGAGCGATTTGTTTTGTGTGCCTTGATTTCCAATGTTGCTCCGTGTGACATGTCAGTAGCAACGCTCTTGATATCCTCAGTTCTTGCTGGCAGTAATTCGCAGAGAAAAAAAAGCAGCTTGTTCAGCCGCTCTCTGTCGTGTTGTGTGCCTAAATATATTTTCAAAACTTAATAACCCCCTCTCTGATTCTTCTGATGATCGTTAGTAGAATTGCGTGTTGGAATTGCTCAGACCTGTCTATCTTTCGCTGGAACTCATCACCCTCGCCGTTTTCATAGTTGTCGAAAGCGGTATGGCATTTATGACACAGATCAGCTACCAAGATATCGTGAGGTTTTTGACCTTTACCTTTGCCGTATGACAAAGACCTGAGACCTTGGTAGTGAGCTGAGACCACTGTGTCATCCTGCGCCCCACAATTAACACAAGATGCCCCTCTCGCTGAGGAGAGGAGCTTCTTGCTGCGGATTGGCTGATCCTTAGAAATTGCCATCATTGCTAAAGTCAGGAAGAGGTGGAGGAGCCATTGCTGGTGCGGGTTGTGCAGGTGGTGCAGGTGGTGCAGGCTGTGCAGGTTGTGCAGCAGGAGGGGCGTATGCTGGAGCTGGTGCTGACATGTCAGGAGCTGCTGGTGTCATTCCAGCGTCCTTGATATACACATCTGCGTCAATGGATAGCCAGTTGCTCCCTGACTGACTTTGCTTTGACCAAGCAGCGATCTGCAAGGTAGGCTCTTGGCCTGTCTTGCCCATCTGAACGAGCTGTTGCATCTGGTGCTGAGTTATTTCGATGCTGCCCTTCATGTCTGGTTGTCCAGAACTTGTCTTCTGTTGGCTCCACAGCCCACCACTTGTGTGAGCTGGATAATTCTTTGGTTTTTTGTTGTCCTGCATTTTTAAGACTCCTTTATAAATTTCGCTTGCGCGTTTTGATAATGCTTGACGATTTGTTCGTATAAATCAGGGTTACCCTGATGCATTCGATTAATTACATCGTCGTTCTCAGCCCAGCAGTTTTGTAAACCCTGCTGTGTTTCTTGCATGCCGAATACCTGACCAAGCAGTTCGACTTCTTGCTCTGGCGAGACAATCCCGCTGGCTTCGTTGCCATCGTCATCAAGATCGGGCATTCCCCAGCCAAGATGAACCTGTACGACATAGCGCATAGCGTAGGTATAGCAACCCCCAGTCGCCTGTGGGTCACGTTTAGCTTTGTCTACCATACACGTTGCCACTACTGCTTCTTCTTCGCCAATCCTAACCCACCAGCTTACACCAGCTTGGTCGGCTGTATTGTGAGACTCAAAGTAGAAATCAACCTGAGCTGACTTCAGTGCTTTCTCAGTTACCTCCCAACTTCGATATTTTGATTTGAAATGGGGGTTATTTGCTGCCTTTTCGGGGCATTTGATCGTTCTGCGTAGAACAGACCACCCTTGCTTAAACTCCTTACTTGCTTCCATTAATTTGACCCTCGATTAACCTTACTATTTCGTTTGTATCTAGCTTGTTGAAAAGCGCCGTATCCATAGTAAACTCCTCGCCCTCAGATGGACGAAAAATAACTTTTCCAGAATGGAAAGCCATAGATAAAGCAACCTTTCCCTGTAGACCCCTGATTATCCCTATCGTTTTTCCCATAATCGCTTGGTCCTTAGCGATCATTTCAGTCTCCTTCATTGATGCTCCTTTGATGCTGTGGGCAAAATTCCGCAACAGGACAGTACTTCTCGCACCTGACAGCTTCCCCTTGCCTAGTTTCTACAAAATGTCCCGCTCCAAGTGACTCACCGTGACGTTGGGCTTCGGCTTCGTCATCGTGTAGTTTTATCGCCCGTTTACGCCCTTTCTTCATAACTGCAAACTTGGTCGGTCTCAGCCACATATCCTCTGGTGTGCATTCAGATATCTGATTTCCGTTAAGGTAGTCTTCTTCTGCTTGCTGGTGCAGGGCGACTCGTTGCTCCACAAATGCTTTCTGCTGACTTGTCTCCCATAGCGGGATGTCCACTGTGACGATTGGCTGCTTAGGATAATCTGGCTTGAAATCTGCGTCTGATTTTTTCCAATCACGCAACACTGCAAGAATTTGCAGTTTCTTAATCTTCGCACCCTTGCACTTATGTACGAGGTAGGCGTAAAAGTTAAGCTGTTGCTCCCAAGATTTCTTACCAAATATCACCGACCAAACAGATGTACACTTGTAATCCATTATCGTGACTGTCCCATCTGCCTCAGCTTTCTGGATATCTATTGCTCCCGATATCTTCCAGCCATTTACTTCAGTAAACAGTCTCTCTTCACTCAAGTAATCTCCACCTGCGTAATCTTCAAACATCGTATGGACCGCAGTCCCCAGCACTGACCAGAGTCGTTCAGACACATCAATGACGATGTCATCTTTATGCTTCCTCGACAGAATCTTGACCTGTGGTGAGTCAATCAAAGTGGTAACACTGCTGTTCACAGCGCCACTGCTGTACTTGTCATCAGACAGAGCTTTGACCACAGGCTCTGGCAAGTTATGGACATTGGTAAACATTACTCGATCCTGAAAACCCTTGCGTCAACGGCTCCGTCTTCGTGCTTGTTAACAGTCTGCAAAGCGAAAGTTCCTGCTTCTTTTTTGTTTGCTCTGCTCACCCTTGCTCTGAGTGCCGTGAACTCTTTTTCCGTTAATCCCTCAAGCGCAAAGCTATTTCCAGCTTGCATACTGTCAAAAGGAAGGTGACCGAACCTAGAGTTTAAGTTACTCCGCTCAAGCAAATGCGTTGGTATTGGCACTGAGTCATCAATGGCAATCCCCTGCGAGTCAGGAATATCAGGCTCTTGCGGGTTTGGATCGTGTTGCAGGTTCCCGCTTTCCTCTTCACCTATGATGTAATCACCTATGCGTGACATAATATATCTCCTGTGATAACTTTCGTAAAACGAATGGCGATATTAACGTATGATACCAGACAGCGCAACATATATAGAGGTGATTGGTGAGCCAGCTAGTAAGGCCAACTCACGCCGAATAGTTATGTTTGGCAAGAGACCAGCAATTATCAAGTCTCAAAAAGCCAGAGATTATGTGAGGAACTTTGAAAAACAGATCAGCAAGCTACCTGAATTTCTGGAGGGTGACCTTGCTGTACATATTACTATTTACTATGCGAGTCGAAGACCTGATCTCGATGAGTCGGTTATCCTCGATTGCATGCAAGGATTAATTTATAAAAATGACCGACAAGTCAAAGAGAAGCACGTCTACCACGAACTCGACAAAGAAAATCCCAGAAGTCTTATATATATCTGGCCCACACAGTGAGTTGTTAAAAAAAATTGTGCGGCTGGCTCTGTGCGACTTGTTGTCGGCAAGTAAAAAAACACGCAAAGAAGCGTATCAATATATTCTTCATGCTCAGTTCAAAGACGATTGCGATAAGTTAGAATTGCCATACAATTACATATTGAGGACAGTGTCTGTCAGCATTGAACTCAAGAAAGCGCAAAAGAGAGCGATAATAAAGGAGCTGCTTGTACAGCTTGGGGTCTAAAATTAACAGGGTCAGTCTATGCAAATTGAGGAGTCGTTGTCGGCAGTAGCCGATAGCTGTCGTATTGCGTGTCCATCATGCAGCGAAGACAGAAAAAAGAAGCACGAAAAAACACTATCCGTAACCGTCAATCAAGACGGATCAAAACTCTACTTTTGCCATCATTGTGGCGAGAGTGGTTCTATATTTCGTAAAAAAGAATACTTTCACAAGGAGTCAAAGGTGACGCGAATTCAACCTCGCGCTACTGTTGACGAGTCATCAATAACAAATTTCTTTTCTTCTCGGGGAATCCTTTGGTCTCAAGATATTGATTTGCCTGTTGTTTCTGGCAAAAGATATTTCAACGGTCACGGTGAGCTGGACGCAGTTGGATTTGTTTATGGTGATTTGTCTCAGCCTAGCGCAATTAAATGGCGAGCAATAAATCAAAAAGCATTTACACAGGAGGGGGCGGCTAGACAGTTCTATGGCATCGAGCTTATTCCTGATGGGGCAAAAGAGTTAATTATCGTGGAGGGTGAGTGTGACGCGCTTGCACTTGCATCTGCTGGCATACCAGCGGTTAGTTGCCCAAATGGAGCGCCGCAGGTGGTCAGCGGTAAGTCGTTTAGTCCAGAGGATGACAACAAATTTTCTTATATCTGGGAGGCAAGAGAGATTATTGAGCGTTGCGACAAGATCATTCTTGCGACTGACAACGACAAGAGTGGTCATGCCTTGGCCGAAGAGATTGCTCGTCGAATCGGAAGGGCTAAATGCTGGGCGATCCAATACCCCAATGACTGCAAAGACGCAAACGACATAATCTCAAAGCACGGTCCTCAAGCCCTGAAAGACGTAGTGGATAAGTCTCAACCTCTGCCGCTCAAAGGCGTATACAGTGCCAAGTCATATATATCTGACGTGCATGAAATCTACAAAAAGGGCGTTGGTTCGGGTGAGTCTACAGGTCTTGCCTCTGTTGATGA
>TARA_R110002012_G_scaffold140291_2_pt1 | contig 12654 bp, 5 predicted proteins | sample TARA_R110002012 | Tara Oceans TARA_R110002012 (sample SAMEA4396515) | marine metagenome | biome: Westerlies Biome; feature: [DCM] deep chlorophyll maximum layer (ENVO:01000326); material: water (ENVO:00002006), including particulate matter (ENVO:01000060) such as... | depth 40 m
GTGTTTGATAGTGCCACAAGATTTGCTGATTGGGATGTTATGCACCTACAATTACAAAAAAGGAATAGATAAACACACATTTAGTTAATAACTATGATATATAATAAGCTTGAAGTAGGTGTACATGCCTTTAATCTTTGACGATAAAGAACGAGTAGGGGCATGGGTTGCCAAGGAAGTAGTACAAGAAGCCGAGTGGGGTTCGTACTACGCAATGGGCGCTGAAGTAGACGGTCAAATAGTAAGTGGTATTGTTTTTAATAATTTTAACGAAAGCAACGCTACTGCACATATCGCTTGCAGCAAACCCAATAAACTGTTTTTGGAGCTTCTCGACCACGCATTTTTGTATGCTTTCGAGACGTGCGGACTGAGACGGCTTACTGGGTTAGTAGAAGCTGACAACTCCAAAGCATTAAAATTAGATAAACATATTGGATTTTTGCAAGAATCTATTATGCAAGAAGCAGGGTCAGAAGGACAAGACATGGTAGTTCTAGTTCTATGGCCTCAAAACTACCACCGCAGAGGAAAGAATAATGGGTAAAAAAAGTAACGACGCACCTGACTACACCCCGTTAGCCAACGCTAGTGCAGCAGCAGCAGATAAAATGTCTGTACTTGGCCAACAACAATTAGATTTTGCTAAGACGCAATACGACCAAAACAATCCATTAATGCAAGAGATAGCTAAGAAACAAGGCTTAGCGATGGATCAGCAGTTGTCACAAGGTAAAGATTATTACGATTATCTTAAAAATACTTACAGACCTGTAGAACAAGGTATTGTTGCTGACGCTATGGCATTTGATACAGATGCCTATAGAAACCAGTTAGCTACACGAGCTGCAGCTGACTCTGGATTAGCATTTAATAGAACAAGACAAGCCAACGAAAGAGCTATGGCGAGTATGGGAGTAAATCCTAACTCAGGTAGATTCCAAGGTATGGCAGGGCAGTCAGCATTAATGCAGTCAGCTAACAGAGCTGGTGCAATGACCGGTGCTAGAGAACGAGCACAACAGACAGGATACGCTAGAAAACTTGACGCAGCTGGACTTGGCAGAGGGTTATCAGGTGCATCAACTGCAGCGTACGGTAGTGCCATGGGCGCAGGTAACTCAGCGGTAGGTAACATGGGCACGGCTGGAAATGCGTACATGATGGGCATGGGACAAGGGGCAAACACAATAGGCTCCGGTCTTAATATGCAGCTATCAGGTCTTGGCAATGTACTTAATTCACAAACTAAAATGGCTGTGAACGCAGCAGACAATAGTTTCCTCGGCAACGTCGGTGGAATTATGGGAGGTGTGGCTAGTATGGGTAAAGCTTTCCCTGGAATGGGAGCTGGTATTAGTACTGCTATGCAAGGACTTGGTTTTATGTCTGATAGACGTCTTAAAGAAAATATCGAGTTTGCGGGCATTGATGACGTTACAGGGTTAAACCTTTATGACTTTAATTACAAATGGAACTCTAAACGCTTTAGAGGTGTGATGGCACAAGAAGTTAAAGAGATGTACCCAGAAGCAGTTTATGACTCTGGTGCAGGTTGGATGGGAGTTTACTACGATATGTTAGGCATTCAAATGAAGGAGGTGCACTAATGGCACGTAAATCAGCATGGCAACAATTTGCCGATAACTTCGATTCTACTTACAATACTTTTAACACTATGTTTTCTGACATTGAAGAAGGAAGAATAATGTCTGAAGAGCCAGAAGAACTACAGAGTGGTATAGGCCCTGGGCCAAAAAGTCAATACCAAGCTAGTTATGGTGGTCAAATTTACAACGAACCAATAACTCCTGAAAAACTTAGAGGTTTGCGTAACCAAAGGCTAATTGATAACATGAATAAATGGGGTGACACTGAAGGTGCTATGAAACTCCAGCTAGACCAAGCTACGCTTAGAAACCAAAACGCTGCTGCAGATTTAGCAGAAGGCCAGTTACAAGATAGAATAGCAAATGCAGGCCTGCAAAACAAGGCTTTACTAGCCAGTATTGGTTTAACAGAAGCACAGATTGAAGAATATAAAACACTATTACCTCATAAACAAACTGAGTACCTTCTTAACGCTATTGCAAAACGTTCTGACAACAGAGTCAAACTAGCAACAGAAGGCGACGACATTTCTAAATCGGCGTCGGATGCAAGCACTGCTGAATCAGCTGCTACAGTAGCTGCACTAGAAGCAAAAAATTTTGAAGAGACAAATTATCTTAGAGTAAAAGACGAAAAAACTGGTTTTATAGCAGCCATAAACGAAAACGAAGCTAGAGAAATAGGAGCTAAAGTTGCGTTGAGTGAGAACAATCAAAAGCTTGCTGTTAACGACATGATGACAAATTTCAGAACCTTAGCAAAAGATGGTGAGTTTGCAGATGACCAAGCTGCTCAAGACTGGATGGTAGATCAAATGTTTAACATCAATCCTACTTTGGCTCTTGATATGAGAGATAACTATAACTCACATGAACTTGCTGTAATAACACACAGTAGTACGATGTTTAAAACAAAAGCAATGGAAGCTTACCAACAAGGCGGTGTGGAAGGTTTGTCAACAGCAATAGATAATCTTAACGGAGTAGACGACACTGAGATAGAATACAATGATAAAAATGACGATGTAACAATATGGGCTGTAGACCCTAAAACAAAAAAGCGTTTAAGGAAAATTGTATCTGGAACTCCTGGTGGTACGTTTGATATGAATCTCCAACAAATGTTAGACCCCGCAGCTGCAATGGAAATTTCTAAAGCTTACCATGATGATTTAACTTCCCAAGTTAACGTATTACTAAAAGAAGCTGAAGTAGAGTATACAAAAGAAATGGCAGCAAAAGCAAAAGCTGAAGGAATTGCTGCTGGTAATACAACTAAAGAGTTTGATAAAAATGACTTTTTGATACGTATGCTTGTAGAAGACCCAGAAAACGAACTAGCATGGCAAGGTTTAGTAGGTATGGATTTAACCGCAGAAGAAGTAAAAGAGATGGTTAGGCAAGAAAAAATGCGTGAAGGAGAAAAACCTAAAGTTGATACTGGAACTACAACGGACGACACTAAAGACGGTGTTGTGTATAAAGGTAGCGGTGATGGGGAAACCAGTGAGAAAACCAGTAAGACTGATACTTCAAAGTCTTATGCAAGTACTCTTAAAGAAGCTCAGGCGAACGTAGCTGCCTATACAGCAGGGTCAGAAAACCGAAAAGAAGCTGAAGCAGAATTAGCAAAACTTACTACTGTTGATGGTTTGGCTGCGTTAATTGAACAATTAACTACTGAAATCTCTGAGAGTTTAGATAAACCTAGATCTACTACTCCAGCAAATACAAAACTTAGAAATCAAAAAACTAAGTACAGAGATGAACTTATAGCAGAGTTAGAAAAACTTAGTAAAGGCCTAGGAGGGTAAGTCATGGCGTATACGCTGGAGGAGATGAAGAGGCAATACCCTAACTCTTTATCCGGACTGAATGATGTAGATGCAATTTATAAAATTGCAGAAATGACTGGCGAAGACCCTAAAAGTCTTGCAGAAGAATACGGTGTTATAGCATCTAATCAAGGTGATTTCTCTCGTGGTATATCTAGCTCAGTTGATTCTACACAAGCTGGTCTTTATGGTTTAGTTTCTTGGGCAGCAGGCTCTAGTCCTAAAGAAGGTAGCGTTTTAGCAAAAGTTCGTGATTGGGGTTACGAAGGATTTAAACGTAACATGGGCGAAGTACAACTTCGCAGTAAAGCCACTGACAATATTGAAAACGCTGAGACCTTTGGCGACTATGTTGATGCTACTCAATACTGGGCAGGTTATGCCATTCCACAAATAGCTGAAGCATTAATTGGAAGTAAGGGTGCTGGCTTTGTAACAAGAAAAACTTTAGAAAGAAACGTAGAAAAAGAAATAGTTAAAAAGTACGGCAAAGATCTAAACCCAGGTGCTAAAGCCGCAATTATGAATTCTAAAGCAGTTCAAGCGCAACTTGACAAAATACCTGGCGCTGTTAGAAAAGGAGAGTACACAGGTATATACGGTCAAGCTGTTGGAACTGAGTTAGGCCATACATACGGCGGTGCTATAGACGAAGCGTTATCCCAAGGTAAAACTATAAATGATGTAGATTATGGGCGTGCTACTAAATTTGGTTTGGCTGCTGGTGCTGCCGAAGGTTTAACTCAAGCATTTACACTAGGTCTTGCTAGAATGGGCCCTGCTGGTTCTAAAATGCAAAATTTACTAGGTAAAGATGGTGCGTTAACAAGTAAAAGTCGTACTATAAATGCAACTTCTAGAGGTCTTGTAGGTGGTACAGCAGAAGGAACTACTGAAATAATTCAGACTGGTCTTGAAGAAATGGGTGCTGGCAAAACATTTGAAGAAGCTGACTTTAGAGACCCCACATCTTTCTTTGCTGGTTTTGTTGGCGGTGGTATGATGGGTGGCGCTGGCGGAGCAACTATTAAAAAAAGGACTCCACAAGACATATTAGATGAAGCCGCAGAAGATACAGCAGCTGAAACAGATGCAGAAACAGAAAGACAAAACGAATTAAATCAGCAAGCACAAGAAGATGAACAACTAGAGCAAGAAGAAGCTGAGTTAAATAAACGAGAAGAAATAAGAGACTTGCATTCACAAACTTTTCCAAGTGCTAAAGCTTGGGAGGCAGAGCAAAAACAAGAAAAAGATTTAGCTCAAAAAGTTCAATTACAAGACCCTAATTCTGAGTTATCAATAGAGTTTAAAGCTTGGCGTAAATCAAATCAAATTTTCTTAAGTAACGATGCAGCGGAAAACAAAAAAATTGTTGAATCGTTTCTTAAATGGTACGATAAACAAACTTCAGGCACTCAAACAAAACAAGATTTAAAAGAAGCTCACATAGCTGCGCTAGACGCTCACGCTGCATTACAAGAAGAAAAAATAAATAGGCCTCCAGAAGTACAAGGCACAATAGATAGTAGTATTGCTGAATGGTTAGAAAGACGCCGAATTGCTGTTTTAAACAATAACGCTCAAGAATTATTAGCTATAGAAGAAGAAGTTGCTGAGTTAGACTCCCAAATTCCTTTAGTTATTGCAGAGTGGCAGGAAAACAAACGTCTTGTAGATGATTTTGATGCAGCGTTAGGAGAAGAAACCCCTCCAGTAGAAGAAGCAGTTACCCCTCCAGTAATCCGGCTGCCTACCCGAAAAGTAGAAGAAGCAGTTACCCCTCCGGTAGAAGAAGAAACTCCTCCAGTAGTAGAGACTCCTCCGGTAGAAGAAGAAACTCCTCCAGTAGTAGAGACTCCTCCAGTAGAAGAAGCTGCTGTAGAAGAAGAAGCTGCTGTAGAAGAGGAAGTAGGCCCTCCAATAACTCCAAATCCATTCAAGAAAACTAGAAAAATAAAAGGTAAAGACACAATTACTAAGAAATGGCAAAGGTTTGATTCTGCACTAAAAACATTTGGTCAAGACTTTGAAAACCAATACGAATTTCTTAGAACAGCAATATTTAAAGGAGTTAAGGATAGTACTTACTTAAATGTATTAGAAAGAGCAAAAGAACTTAAAAAAGATAGAAAAATTGTCGGAGGTATTTTTGGCAAAGAAATGAGAGTGATGGGTCAGGTTGAGTTTAAAGGAGAATGGCAAAAACCAGTAATAGAATTACTACTTGACGCTGCCAAGAGAGGCTCTTTACAAGACTACTTATACTTTGAGGGGGGTAAATGGAAATTTGCTATGTCGGACATAGCTAAGGATTCAGGAGTTAAGACTGGTAAGCCTGGGAAGAGCGACCGTCAAGCTGTAGAAAAAGCCTTAAACGCATATAGACGTAAGCAAACTAAATACGGCGAGATGTCTGAAACAAGAGAGACAGTTGGAGAGTTTTTAGATAGAACATTTAAAAAAATGAGCGTCGGGCTTAAAGAAGCAGAAGGATCAATAGCAGAAGTTGAACAACAGATTGCTGCTAACGAATTTGTTGGAGTGCGAGTACAAGATAGGCCAAGTGACACTGGAGTTGGACAAAAACCTACGTTTATTCAACCTACAAAAAAAGAAGTTAATGAAGGCGCAATCCCTACTACTCCAGCAAAAACTATTAAGTTAAGAATAAATGACCTTACAAAAAGAGTTCCAATTTTAAAAAGGTCTGCTACCAGTGCAGAGAAAAAAGCTAAAGCTAATCCAAAAAATAAAGAGCTGCAGGCAATTGCGAAGTCACAACGAAGGGTAGCAACTGACCGTGCCGATGAACTAATTGCCCTTAAAGATCAATTTGCTGAAGAAACTTTCAAAAAAGAACGTGCTGATTTGGTAAAGAAAAGAGGTAAGGCAGGTACTGCACTTAGACAAGCTAAAGAAAGGCTTACTAAATCTAGGAAGAAAAAAGAAGACAAAGCTAAAATAGAAAAATTAGAAAAAGTTGTAGAGTCTAAAGAAAAAGACCTGAGCAAAATAAAGCAGGACATAAAAAAATTACGTTCCCCTGAAGAAAAAAGACAACTTGCAGCGCAAAGAGTAAAAGACTTACAGAGTAAAAAAGAAGGTCTATTGCCAGAGGGGGAGCCAACTCCTGAGTTTAAGTTACGTTTGGCGGAAAGGCAGCAGGCGGAAGTAGAAAATGCTAAAAAACTACTTGCCAATGAAAAAGTTAAGGCTGATATTGCTGAAGCGTGGAACACTAGAAAGTCTGAAGGCGTTAAAGAATTTAAAAACCTATCCCCTGAAAACCAAAATTCGTGGGCTGTTTCTTTAATAGACGCTTTGCAGACAGAAAGTACTTCAAACTTAGACACATTACAAAAAGAAATAGAAAGGAGCATAAATGAACAAACTAAAAGTAGGACAGAAACTAAAACTGAAAAAGTGGTTAAAGGATCAAGTGCCGCTGATTCAGGAGAAGCAAAGACAAAAAAGACCGCTGACGTCAGTAGAAAAGAAACTTCTAAGCCAAGCAAAAAAATAACTAGAAAGTCTGTTGAAGACTACGCTAAAACTGTTATTGGCCGTACATGGAGACAAACAGATAAAATAATTCTTACCCACTTAAAAAATAAAGAATATCAAAAAGCTATTAAGTACATCGCAAAAAGAGAAACTACTGAGGTTGAAAAGAAAGCACAAGATAGCCAACCTGTTGGGCCAAGAGCAAACAGAAAGTCAATAGAAAACATGTTCAGGAATTTACTTGGGCAGAAAATTTACAATAGAATTGCTACTCGAATAACTGTTTATGACACTGTAGAAGAAGCGCGGAAAGCTCTTAACAGAACTAAAAAAGATTTGCTTAACACTAGAGGTATGGTTCGCGTGTTTAAATCTGCACAGGGTACTAATACTGGTAGTGACATAGACTTACAGCAAATGGACAACATAAGCAACTACAGAGAAAGAGGTAAGTTGCTAAGAGATGATGAAATGGTGTTTATTTTAGAAAATATAGCAAAAGGTGCGGAGCTTTCAGTGTTTATGCACGAAATTGGCTCTCATATAGGCTTAGACAACATATTATCTCCAAGCGAACAAACTGCTCTTGTAGCAAAAATTAGGTCTTGGGCTACTACACGTTTAAACAATAACACAATGCTTGAACAAACAGCAGCTGAAAGAGCTGTTAATAAAGTAGCGTACTTAAAAAGTAAAAACGAATTAGTAAAAGACCTTGCCGTAAACCCTCAATCTCAAATTGTTACTAGAGACTCTACTAATGAAGCACAAGAAACAATAGCGTACTTTATTACTGAAGTAATTAATTTATCTACATTGGAAGGTAAAGACGGTAGGAAACTACAAGGAGCAGTTACTATACCTACAAATAAAGGTATTTTTAAACAAGGAAGCTTTCTTGGAAAAATTTTAAACAAGTTTAGAAATGCTTTTAGAGAACTTATTGGTTACCAAAAAGGAGAAACAGACAATTTAACTGCACAACATATTATTGATTTAGCTGTAGGCTCTGCTAGGATAGAACTTGAAACTGGAGGTTACGCAAAATATGCAGAAGAAGAAAAAAGCAGTTCTTTATATGTAGGCGTAAAAAGTAAGTTTGCTCAGTATAGAAGTACCATGGCTTTTATGGAAAGCCAAAGAGACCAAGTTACTCCAGATGATGTAAAAGATTTTTATGAGCTTAATATAGGAACAGGATTATCTAGCCCTTCTTCAATAGCACCTCTTAACAAAGCCAACGAAGTTTTAAAAAGTTCAGTAAATGATTATTGGCAGAAAAAAATAGATGATTACGTAGCTAAAAAGATTCCTAAAAACGAAAAAAGAAAATATATAGTTCCAAACGGAGAGTTTTTGGAAGCGTCAAAATGGAGTGAGTTCCAGAGAGAGCAAGGCAGAAGAGAAAAAGCAATGCGAGCTGGACTTAAGAGCATAGTGGAACAGCGTCAACGAGACGCACAAAAACACGCAGACTCTATGAATAATTCTGACGCAATTGTAGAAACCCCTAAAAAAGAACTTAGTGTTCCTGAGAAAAAAGAAAGTAAACAAGAAGTTGAGAGTATTAGAAATTGGGTAGCAAAAACTTTTAACCCAACAGTTGTTCAAATATTTGACAACATGGCGCACTTGTTTAGTCTTGGTTCGGGTGCTACAAAATTTGTCCACCAAATAATAAATGACGTAGGTGAATCAATGCCAGCTGCTAGAAAATGGTACGACGCTGTGTTGTTGTCAGAAAAAACCCGTAACAAAATTAAACAAACAGTAGAAGACATAGCTGTTGTTGCTCGTGAGTTATCAAAAGGACAATTAAAACAAGTTAATCAATTTCTTGCAAAATCTACAATAGAAGAAAAATGGTCTTACAACCCTTATAAAAAGTCTGACCCAAGACATGCTGAAGTAAAAATTGATGCAGCAATGCAAAAAGATTTTAATCGTTTGACGGATAAACAACAAGAAGTAGTTAAAGGTGTGTTTGAGCATGGGATTTTAATGCTTGACCGTAAAAAACAAATTGCTACAGTCCTTGATGTAGATGTTACTTTCTTTAACCCTTCAGGTATAACTGGGCCGTATGCCCCTCTTAGACGTTTTGGTAATTACATTACAGAGTTTAAATCACAAGCGCTATTAGATGCAGAAGCAGCTTATGCAGAATTAGATAGCCCTAGAAATGCTACAAAAATCCAACAACTAAAGGCACGAGAAATTAATTACAGTATTAGTTTTCATGGCACGATGGGAGAAGCTAAAAGAGTAAGAGACGAAAAAGCAAGTAAGTATGCTTTTTCTAGAGCAGCTGCTAAAAGTAAAGACGTTATTGAAACTCGTTCTCCTGAGTACAAAGTACTACAAAAAGTATTAGTAAACCTTGATGCTACAGACATAGTAAAAGGATCTGCTGAATATAAAGCTATAGAAGAAATGGTTACTGACATGTACTTATCTTCTTTGGACGAAAACAATTCTCGTAACTCACAAAGAAAACGTGCAGGGTATGCAGGTTACGAACAAGATATGATGAAATCGTTTGTAGTTAACGCTTCTTCTGAAGCCAACTTAGTTGCTAATATGGAACATGGAAAATCTATATACAATGCGTTAGCAGAAGCTAAACAAGAGTCAAAGGCAAGCGATAAATTAGAACGCGTGTATAACCTTATGGTGTCACACCACACTGCTGCATTAACTAACAAACCAACACCAGTGCAAGACAGACTAGCTGCTGTAAACACTGTGTATATGCTAACTTCTAGTATTGGTTACCATGTAACTAATGCAACCCAGGTAATGATGGTTACTATTCCTAAGTTAGTAGGTGACTTCGGTCTTGGAAACTATACTAAAGCTATAGGTCTTTACGTTAAAGGATTAAGAATTGCATCTGATGTAGTAAGTTTTGACTTTAAAAAATTGAAGTTTCAAACAAAAATAGACATCAACAAAGCGCCTCCAAAATACAAAGCTTTATTAGAAGAGCTTCAATTAAGGCAGTTACTCGACGTTGGTATGGATCAAGACTTAGCTGAGTTTAACCGGTCTGATACAGGGTTTCAAACAATTGATAAAGGAACTGAAGCTATGAGCACTTTTTCTCATAGACTTTATCAAGTTGCACGTTTAGTTGAAGCCTACAACCGTGTGTCTACTGCTACAGCAGCTTTTGAGTTGGCAGAAGCGAATAAAAACAAAGTCAAACGTATGGGAGTAGATAACTCAATGCAGTATGCTATCACCATGGTTGAAGATACTCAAGGTAACTTCTCCTCTATAGACGCGCCACTAATCCTTAAGAAAGCTCCTAAAGTTATGGGGCAGTATCGTAAGTACCAAATAATGATGGCTTGGGTGTACTCAAACGCAGCTAAAAAATCGTTTAGTGGCGCTTCACCCCAAGAAAAAGCAGTTGGTAGAAGAACTCTTGGTATGTTGCTTGGTCACGCAGGTTTCTTCTCCGGTGCAGTCGGTATTCCTTTTTCGCACATGATAGCTCCGTTGTTTATGGGTATAGGAGAAGGTGAAGAACCAAAAGATTTAGAAAGATGGATACAAGCAAATGTGCAGGATAAAACTCTTGCTACTATGTTAAGCCGAGGACTACCTTCTGTATTTGGTATTGATATGTCAACTAAACTAAGCCAACAAAAGATTTTTTCTGTTGCCCCTTACACAGACTTTTCAATGTCAGAAGATAACCTTAAGAAAACGTTTGCCGAGATAATATTAGGCCCATCATCAGCTACGATTTCGAATTTTGCGAGGTCATATAGTTATGCTAAAGAAGGTAACGCCTGGCGTGCAATTGAGTACGGATTACCAAAAGGTATAAGAACTGCAATGGAATCTTACAGACTTAGTAGTGAAGGGTATTCTTTGAGAAATGGAGATTTAGTTGCTTCTCCTGACGATTTCAGTGGTTGGCAATTAGCAATAAACGCATTAGGTATTCCTGCAACAGACCTTAACCAGTTAAAATGGAAGAGAGGTGAGCAGTTTGAACTTAATAAATGGTTCTCAGAACAACAGTCTAAAATAAGAAAAGACTATGTAAAAGCCAAGAAAGATGGAGATAGACTAGCTGCTAAGGAAGCAATGGCTGATTGGAAAGAATTACAAAAAGCAAAAGATAGAGTACGACCTTTTTTCAACGATGCTCGTGGTGCTCTTAAAAAGACACCAATATCAAGTTTACTTAAGGCTCCTACAAGACAACAACAAAGAGAAGAAGAATATAGGCAACAATTAAGGTACTAGTCGCTCGCCCGGTACTGGCTTAAAGTACCACAAGACCCGGAGTTTCCCTCTTTTTCTCCGGGTCTTACCTTATAGGGATGGGTATAGTTCTTCTACTAGCGTTTCTTTTTTCTTACGCCTATCAAGGTTTACACCATGTTTATGTCCAATTGCCTCAAGGGCTTTGCGACTTTTTTTCATCAGTTCCTGTTTGTTTAAGGATGCTGAAATCCATGGGTGGTACTCGTTTCTACCAAAGTTGTAGTTACTCATAGGTTTTCCTCTTAGTTATAAAGTCTTTATTTTTCTAGTAAATTTTCTGTTTCTACGCCGTCTTTTGTTTCAACTATGTGCAATGGCGCACTATCGCCAAACAATTTACTGTACTTAAATTCGTAGCATCTCGCTTGTCCACTTGGAACTGTTGAGCCAGAGCCAATGTAACACTTGATGCTAGGTGAACCATCAGCAGCATAGATTATGTACCCGCCTTTATCTAGTTCTTCCTTCATCGTCGTTGGCGCTACCCCGTGATCCTTACACCAGTCGTTAACTGTTTTAGCAGTGATGTAGACTTTCTTGTCGTCTATACATACTCGCCCTACCGCAGGGGCTCTTAAAATCTCCATAGGGGTTTCTTTCGTCTTGGCTCTAGCATCGTTGAAATGTTTAGTGATGATGAGCCTGCCTGGTAACGTAGATATGAACTGAGCGATGTGCTCTCCAATGTCAGTGTTAGTTTCCTTACGGCTCTCACGCATACGTTCTACTTCTACCATAGCCCACTTCTTCATTGATTTTAGGTCAAACATAATTAGACCAAGCTTTTCAGCTATCTTGCCTGCTACCAAAGCAGTAACTATCGTATCTCTGTAGAAACGCTCTTTGTTATCCTCGTTAGACTCGGGGTTAAATTTACCCCTTGCCGCAGTAATCTGTCTGCGTACCCACTCATGGTTCTTTATAACGAACCTAATAAATGGTCTGCATGCTTCTCCGTATACATTGTCCATGTGGTTTTCGATAAAGGACTGAGTAATGTCGGGAAATATATCTGTTCTAAAGTGTTCTGGAAGTTGTACTTCAAAGAATCGCAATTGCGTCGCCTCGACACGATAACCTGCTGGTAGCTTGCTTATGCTTTCGTGCAGTGAATCGTTAGAAGTTATGAAGCTATTCTTAAACCATTGACCACCTACGGTTGCAAACTTACCATTAGAACCAAGTCTTTCCTTGTCTCTACCGTTGGCTAGTGCGTATCCAGTTCGCGTCAGTTCATCCGGCTGCCTACCCGAAAACTCGTCGAGAAGCATAGGTAGCGAACCCATTATAGCTATACGTTTTATTGCGGCGTTAAGTGTAGAACCTTGCTCTCCTGTCTGGCGTTCCATAAACTCTGGGTTGCCATAGAATCCACAAGCTATCTTCGCTGCCGTCGATTTACCGGTACCGCCGTGTCC
>TARA_R110002012_G_scaffold144987_1_pt1 | contig 12654 bp, 11 predicted proteins | sample TARA_R110002012 | Tara Oceans TARA_R110002012 (sample SAMEA4396515) | marine metagenome | biome: Westerlies Biome; feature: [DCM] deep chlorophyll maximum layer (ENVO:01000326); material: water (ENVO:00002006), including particulate matter (ENVO:01000060) such as... | depth 40 m
GACAAAGAGTTGAGTCCTAATCAACTTCAAAATGCACTTCGCGAAGTTGGTTATTCTTTTTCGTCAGGTTCAATATGAATAGTAATGTGTGCTATTTCGGGAAGTTCATTCTGAATTTTGTCTTGTAATTTATGGGCTAAAAAATGTCCTTCTTCAACGGTTAATTTTCCGTTTACAATTGCGTGAAGCTCTACTAGATAATTCATTCCCGCTTTACGTACAAAACATTTTTCTGTTCCCTTTATTCCATTTACTGTAATCGAAATTTCACGAATATCCCCAATCAAATCATCATAGAGGTGTTCGTCCATTATTTCACCTAGTGCAGGTCTGAAAATTAGATATGCATTATACAAAATGAATGCAGAAGCAAATAGAGCAGCCCAATCATCAGCAGTTTCATAACCCTTTCCAAAATACAATGCAATTGAAATACCTATAAAAGCAGTTACAGAGGTGATGGCATCGCTTCTATGATGCCAAGCATCTGCCTTGAGTGAGGAACTTTTTATTGCTTTTGCCTTTTTTGAAACGTATCTATATGAACCTTCTTTCCAAATAATAATCACGGCAAGAACTATTAGTGTCCAAGCTTCCGGGACCTTATGGGGTGTCTGGATGTTAATGATACTTTCGTAAGCAATGACAGTTGCTGAGGTAACTAAAAAAGCGACTACCAAAAATGTAATTAATGGTTCTATTCTGGAATGACCAAACGGGTGGTTCTCATCTGGTGGACGTTGGGCGTATTTAAAACCTAACAGAACAAAAAAGGAAGAAAAAATATCAGCCGTTGATTCAATACCATCTGCAATCAAGGCATATGAATTGCCTAAAAATCCCGAAATGAGTTTTATAGCTGCTAACAATACATTACCAAAAATGCTAAAATATGTAGCCTTTATTGCTGATTTTTCATTTGTTAATGCCATTAAGTATTTTTATTTGACAAATTCCGAGCAATCAGACGATGGTTTATAAGTGCCTGCGCCTTGTTGATAGACCAAGGAAGCTCCTAAATGTCCTGTATAAAGTAAGCCGAAAAGAGCTACAATTATTAGAAAAAAGCTGATTGATTTAAATAGATTTAAAAATTTGTGTGAGATGAATTTGGATGAAATTTTAATGCCTAAACCAATTGAATAAACAATTAATGTAGCATAAGCCCACCACTGATGCTCTTGTAAAACTTTAGGGTCACAAATTTTTCTAACTTCAATAGAATACGCCAATTCTCCTGTATAAATAGCAATCCAACCACTCAACACGCCAATGCCTAGCATTATAAAAGTCATCTGTTTTATAAAAAGATGATACGATTTATTTTTAAGGAACAAAATTATTATAGCTGCTAATGAGGCTAAAAGCAAAGTGGCTATTGGCAGGTGTACAGAAAGTGGATGCCATACTTCTTCTCTCCAAATTGAAGGTATTTCTGCAATCATTAGCTTTTGTTATTCAAGAATTTTTACAGAAACAGGAACATTTTTATTTCCTTTTTTCTCTACTGTTATTTCAACTTTACCATTTTCTTTAAGGGCATCAAAAGTTGTAGTTTGTCCGTCATTAGTCATCAATTTAGTGTCGTCTGTGAAATAGAGTTCAACTAATTTGTCATCAGCAGTTCTAACATAAATTTCCTTTTCTCCTGGCTCAACTTCTTCAGCAATACCTTGATAGGTTCCTGATTCTACAACGTCTGTGTTTTTGTTTTCTCCGCAAGAGTTAAGCAAAAAAGCTCCGCCTAATAATAATCCTAAAATTAATTTTTTCATTGTTTCTGTTTTTTGATTTTTTCAAAGTTATAAAATATATCTTGTCTTGTTGTCGTAGTTCGGTTTTTTTGACTTGCTGCCAACAGAAGAAGGGCAAGATTATCACACAACACCTACGTTATGGGATGGTTATAACGCCTTTATCTGGATGCTTCACAACACCTTGAAAAAGACGTTTTCCCTACAGGAAAAATTGGACAGGATATTGTTTGATGAAATATATGTAGTGGTTTAAAGAAACATTCTATAAGGTTTATCCAGTACCTCAAACTGGTTTTTTCCCCTTCTAAAAGAAATTGAAGTATTTCAAATTTTCACAGATAAGAAATTATGGTATCTTTGTACTGGATGCAAAAACCAAATAAAATAGCGGCATTTTTCTTTTTGGGCTTATTTAGCCTAATGATGCTGCATCAGGTTTTTCCGCATTTACACCATCAGCACGAGGATTCTCATTCACATTTAGATATTGCCCATACTGGCGAGGACAATCATCACGATGATAGTTCCCAAGAGAAAGAAGATTCACCTTACGGGTTTTTTGGGTTCGTTATGGATATGCATACCCATTCCACGGTGTCCAGCGATATAGTCTTACTTGAAAGAAATACAATCGAGAAAAAGACCGTTGTTGACAAGGATGTTCTAAAGAGTGTTGTTGAAACTAAAGGATTTTTTTCAGTTGAATATAGGCAAAATAGTAAACAGCCTGTTTATTATCCGCCCAGTAATTATTTCAATTCTTATCTCTCATCCCTCGACTCACGAGGCCCACCTACCTGTTAACCCCACTTTAGTTTAATAAAATTAGACAGATACATTAATAGTATCTGCAAATTTATTATGCTTTGGTAATAGTAAGCTTCGCTTTAATTACCATTTTACCATATTTATTTTTTAAGAATTAATCCTTGGTTTGTATAGCTCAAATCCATAGATAACCTGTATGGTATTTTCATTTTTATTATTTACGACTTAAAAATATTTTAAACATAATGTTAGACAAAATCATTGCATTTTCGATAAACAATAAACTTGTTATCGGATTATTTACGCTGGCTCTAATTGGATGGGGCACATATTCGCTAACACAGCTACCCATTGATGCAGTTCCAGACATCACAGACAATCAAGTTATGGTTATTACCATATCACCCACTTTAGCGGCACAAGAAGTAGAACAATTAGTTACGTTTCCAGTAGAACAAACAATGGTTAGTATTCCTGGTATTAAGGATATGCGTTCCTTTTCTCGATTCGGGCTTTCTATAGTAACTATTGTTTTTGAGGAAAGTGTCGATTTATATTGGGCAAGGCAACAAGTTCAAGAGCGATTAACGCAGGCTGCCAAAGATATTCCTGAAGGCATCGGAAAACCAGAAATGGGACCCGTAACTACTGGATTGGGTGAAATTTATCAATATGTAATTCACACCGAAAAAGGATATGAAGATAAATATGATGCCACCGAATTAAGAACTATACAGGATTGGATTATCAAAAGACAACTATTAGGAACACCAGGTGTTGCAGAAGTGAGTGGTTTTGGTGGTTTGGTCAAACAATATGAAATTGCCATAGACCCAGATAAACTTCAAAGTATGAATGTTACTATTGAAGATATTTTTACCGCTCTGGAAAAAAACAATCAAAACACGGGTGGAGCTTATATAGATAAAGGTCCTAATGCCTATTTTATTCGGAGCGAAGGTCTGGTTAACAATTTACAAGAATTGGAAAAAATAGCTGTTAAAGTAAATAACGGCACACCAGTACTTGTAAGGGATGTTGCCAAAGTACAGTTTGGTCACGGTGTGCGCTATGGAGCGGCTACCCGAAATGGAGAAGGCGAAGTTGTTACGGGAATTGTAATGATGCTAAAGGGAGCAAACTCTTCCGCAGTTATCAATGATGTAAAAGCTAAAATTGAACAGATTAAAGAAACTTTACCCGAAGGCGTGACCATTGAGCCTTATCTGGATAGGAAAGGTTTGGTGGACCGTGCAATAGGGACTGTAACGACTAATCTTACGGAAGGTGCGTTGATAGTAATTTTTGTACTAATCCTTTTTCTTGGAAATTTAAGAGGTGGATTGATAGTAGCTTCAGTGATACCACTCTCAATGCTTTTCGCAATCGCGATGATGAAACTCTTTGGGGTTTCCGGAAACCTAATGAGTTTGGGTGCCATAGATTTTGGTCTTATTGTAGATGGGGCGGTAATTGTAGTTGAATCTGTAATGTTTGGAATTCATACCAGTAAAAAGAAGTATTCTGGAGTTGACAAGCTATCGTCTGAACAAATGGATGCCGAGGTAAAATTATCTGCTGGGAAAATGATGAATTCCGCTGCCTTTGGACAAATCATAATATTAATCGTTTACGTGCCTATTTTGGCTTTGAGCGGAGTTGCAGGAAAAATGTTTCATCCAATGGCTCAAACGGTAATGTTCGCTATTCTTGGAGCATTAATTTTATCACTTACCTATGTTCCAATGATGTCTGCCCTCGCACTGGGTCGCAAGACGGAACATAAACGGAATTTTTCCGATAAAATGATGGATTTCTTTCAGCGTATGTACCAACCTATTTTAGAAGCTGCCCTGCACGCTAAACTGTTGGTACTTGGATTGGCAGTAGGATTATTTATTATAACGCTGATAGTTTTTGCAAATATGGGTGGTGAGTTTATTCCCCAATTGGACGAAGGAGATTTTGCGGTTGAAACCCGAGTGCCTGTTGGAAGTTCCATCGACCAGATGATTGATGTTTCTCAAAAGGCGCAGACCATATTATTACGTGAATATCCAGATGAAGTGAAGCAAGTTGTAAACAAGATTGGTTCAGGGGAAATTCCAACAGACCCGATGCCCATTGAAGCAGGTGATATGATGGTTATTTTAAGTCCAAAAGCGGAATGGACAAAAGCTGGCGGAAGAGAAGAACTGGCAGCAGTGATGAAAGAATCCCTGTCCATTATCCCGAATGCTACTTTTAGTTTTCAACAACCCATACAAATGCGTTTCAACGAACTTTTAACAGGTGCAAAACAGGATGTTGTAATAAAAATTTATGGCGAAGACCTCAATATTCTTTCAGACTTGGCAAGTAACGTGGGTAGCAAAATAAAATCGGTTGAGGGTGTTGAAGATTTGTATGTGGAAGAAGTGACTGGATTACCACAGATTAATATTCAAATGAACCGCGATAAGATTTCTCAATATGGAATGAACATCGAGGACATAAATAATGCTATCGAAACTGCCTTTGCGGGTACTTCGGCAGGACTTGTTTATGAAGGGGAACGTCGATTTGACCTTGTTGTGAGATTGGACAAAAATTTCCGAACCGATATTACAGATGTGCAGAACTTATATGTTAGCACACCACAGGGAAATCAAATTCCGTTAAGTCAGGTGGCCAACATTTCATTTGAACCAGGACCTGTACAGATTCAACGTGACAATGCAAAACGTCGGATTATTGTTGGCTTTAACGTGCGTGACAGGGATGTACAAAGTATTATTGAGGACATCAAGCAAATTATGAATTCGAAGGTTGATATGCCAGCAGGTTATTATGTAACCTACGGCGGTCAATTTCAGAACTTGCAAGAGGCTAATCAGCGGTTAATAATTGCTTTACCAATAGCTTTGTTGCTGATTTTAGTACTGCTGTTTTTTACTTTCGGTTCGATGAAACAAAGTTTGCTAATTTTTACGGCAATCCCTTTATCAGCCATTGGCGGTGTCTTTGCACTAATTATAAGAGACCTGCCTTTCAGTATTTCAGCTGGAATTGGATTTATTGCCCTATTTGGTGTGGCTGTTTTAAATGGAATCGTACTGGTGGCAGAATTCAACAGACTGGATAAAGAAGGTGTAACCGATATTTATGAACGCGTCATTAAAGGAACTCGTGTGAGATTGAGACCTGTATTAATGACGGCAACTGTAGCTGCTTTAGGTTTTTTACCTATGGCGTTATCAAATTCATCAGGTGCGGAAGTACAGCGCCCATTGGCTACCGTTGTTATTGGAGGATTGATTACGGCGACTGCATTAACGCTAATCGTTCTTCCAGTCTTGTATATCTATTTTACCGAAGGAAAAGTAAAATTGAATTTAGGAAGAAAAAAAATAGCCACTACTTTAATCGTGATTGGAGGTCTATTCTTTCCAGCAATGCAACTTCAAGCACAAGAAACAAGTATGGTGCAAGAACGTGAAATTACATTGCAGCAGGCTATTGAAATGGCACTTCAGAACAATAACCGTATTAAGATTGCTCAATATGAAATAGAGGTTGAAGAAAAAGGAAAATACGGTGCTATAACTATTCCCAGAACAGAATTTTCATATTCAAGGGGCGAATTTAATACGCCTACGGTAAAGGATAATCAATACGGAGTTACACAGCGGATTAATTTTCCAACAGTGTATACCAGTCAGTTTAAACTTGCAATGGCAAGAGTTAGTAGCAGTGAACAACTAAAGGTTATAGAAGAAAATGACCTGATTGCGGATGTAAAAACAGCCTATTCCAGAGTTGTGTTTTTAATGCAGAATAAACAATTATTGCAGCGTCAAGATAGTCTATATGGCAATCTCAACCGTTCAAGTTCGATGCGTTATGAATCTGGCGAATCCACAAAATTGGAAAGTGTAACCTCGGCAACGCAATCGATGCAAATAAAAAACAAGCTTCAACAAAACGAAGCCGATATGCGTATCGCCAAAAGACAGCTTCAGGTAGTTTTAAACACAAATGATGACATTAGTATTACAGATAGTGAACTGGTTCGGCGTGAGATAGATTTAGATATTGAAAACCAGTCTGTGGAGCAAAGCCCGTTTTACGTATATTTAAAACAACAGTTAGAAGTAAGGAAAAGGGAGACCAATGTAGAAAGGAATAAAGTGTTACCCGATATTATGTTCGGTTATAATAGCCAAACATTTATTGGGGCTCAAAATAGCGGTATAGCAAACCAAAATTTTAGTGACAATGACCGATTTTCATTCTTTCAGTTAGGTATTTCAATTCCTCTTTTTCCTGGTGGACATCGTGCCAAAATTCAAACTGCCAAAATCGAAGAGTACATCGTCCAATCTCAAATTGAGTTAAATAAGACGCAATTACAAGGGGAACTACAAAATTTATTGCAAGAATATTACAAACTTCAAGGTACTTTAGATTACTATCAAAATGAAGCTCTGCCACAAGCGGAACTTATCATTGATAATTCAGAAAAGAGCTTTAAAAGCGGTGATGTTTCCTATACGCAATACTTGCAAAACCTCACTTTGGCGAACAGTATTCAAACAGAGTATCTAAACACACTATATCAATATAACCAGTCCATCATAGTAATCGAAGCCTTATTGGGCTTGTAAAAATCTTGTGATATCACATTAAAACATAAAAAAGATGAAAATTAAATTCAATACAAAAATTTTGCTACTCATTTTATCCACCCTATTTATGATGGCTTGTGGCAATAAGGATTCCGAAAAAGCGGAAGGTTCCAAAGAATCTTCAATGAATGTAGAGCAACCAGTTGCAACTGGAACCAAACAAATCACTTTTACCAAAGACCAATACAATCTTGCCGGAATTGAAACCGGTGCGATTGAAATGCGGAATTTAAGTAATATCATAAAACTAAATGGAACCATAGATGTTGAGCCTGAAAGTATGGCTTCTGTATCTGCACCTTTAGGAGGTTATTTAAAAACGGCTGGCAGATTGCCCGGTGAAGCAATTAAAAAAGGGCAAATCTTGGCAACCATTGAAAATCCTGAATTTATCCAAATCCAACAGGGCTATTTAGAAAGTTTAAGCAGACTTCAATTTCTTGAAGAAGAATTTAATCGACAAAAGAAATTGAGAGAGGAGGACATCAATTCAGCAAAAACATTTCAACAGGTTTCTTCTGATTATAAAATAACACAAGGAAGAGTGAAGGCATACGAACAGCAGCTTGCGCTTGCGGGAATAAGTAGAAGTTCTGTCCAAAATGGCAATATAACACGAACCGCAAATCTTTATGCGCCAATTTCAGGTTTTATAAAAGCGAGCAATGTAAATATTGGGGATTATGTATCACCACAGGATGTTCTATTTGAAATTGTCGATTTAAACGATATTCATTTGGCATTGAATGCCTTTGAAAAAGATTTGGGAAAGTTGGAGATTGGTCAAACCGTTAAATTTTCACTTTCTGATGACAATACCTTCAATCGTACTGCCGAGGTTTTCTTAATTGGAAAAGCGACTGGTAGTGACCGTATGACGCCAGTTTATAGCCATTTAAACAAAGAAGACAAAAAAGGATTATTACCAGGAATGTACGTAAAGGCTTGGGTAGAAAGCGGCACAAACAAGCAAAATGCAATCCCTTCAGAAGCTTTAGTTCAATATGAAGGAAAAGATTTTGTAGTTCTTCAAACCGAAGAAACCGAAGGTGGTTATACATTCAAATTAGAACAGGTTAAAAAAGGAATTGAGCAGGAAGGGTACACGGCTATAACATTTGCTGATGGTGCTACTGTTCAAAATTTTAAACCTGTTGTTAAAAACGCTTATTCCATCTTGTCTGCATTAAGAAATTCTGAAGAGGAAGAATAATTTAAAAATCAATAACAATATAAATTAAACATTATGAAAAAAGTACTTTTTATCGCAATCATTAGCTTAACGCTATTAGCATCTTGCAGAGAAACCAATAAAAATAAGGACGTAGAAACTCAAAATACTGAAACAACCTTAAGCCCAGAAGAAATGAGCCAAAGAGAAGATAGCTTGAAAATGGTAAGGGAAGAAAATCGCAGATTGGACAGCATCCAACAAGTCAAATCCCACGGGCACGCCCATTAATAACCATAGTTCCATTGCACTGCGATGTGCAATGGGACTTAAACAATTTTATTATGAAAATCAAAAATATATACGTCTTCCTCATTCTGTTTCTATACGGAGCATTTGGTTCAATGGCGTATGCTCACGGAGTAGATGAAGACACGCAAACATTTTTATTAGGAAATAGTGGTGTTGCATTTGGCCCTTTTCTTTATATAGGAGCGAAACATATGATTACAGGTTATGACCATCTGCTATTTTTGGTCGGCGTTATTTTCTTTCTGTATAAACCGAAAGAAGTGCTTTTATATGTTAGCTTTTTTACCATTGGTCATAGTACCACGTTGTTATTAGGCGTTTTAGCCGATATTAATATTAATGCATTCTTAATAGATGCTATCATTGCGCTCTCTATTGTATATAAGGGATTCGACAATTTGGGAGGTTTCAAACGTTTCTTTGGCAAACAACCTAACACGAAAGCAGCAGTTTTGATATTCGGTCTGTTTCACGGGTTTGGTCTTGCCAGTAAACTGCAAGAATTTAAGTTTGATAAAGAAGGCCTTTTTACTAACCTAATTGGGTTCAATATAGGTGTAGAAATAGGACAATTTATTGCTTTGGCAGTTGTGTTAATCCTAATAACAATTTGGAGAAGGCAACCCAGTTTTATGAAATTTTCAACAATTACAAATACAGCACTTATGGCAGCGGGTTTTTTATTGCTCGGCTTCCAATTAACAGGCTATTTTACATCTTAAAAAAAATTATTATGTCAGAAATGAAACACCCAATATTGGAAAAAAGTAAAATTATAAAGGCAACCATCATAGCATTAGTTGTTGGAGCAATTCTTTTGGTTGTTGCAGTATTACCTGCGGAATATGGTATAGACCCAACAGGGGCAGGCAAAATTTTAGGGTTTAGTAAACTCTATGTGCCTGAAAGCAATCAAACTGATGGTTTGGGAACGATGGTATCAACATCTAACCTTCCACTAATAAAACTCGAAAAAGCTGGGTCAGGACCCGATGTCGCTCGACCTATAGAGGCAGATTTTCCTGCACCCGAAGAACAATTAGCTATACGCGAGGATGAAACCAAAGTGGTAGTTCCCGCAGGAAAAGGCATTGAATTTAAAATAAATATGCTTAAATACGGAACAATGAAATATGAATGGACAACTGCCAACAACGAAGTTCTTTACTTTGATTTTCACGGCGAGGTAAAACAAAAAGAGGAGGTTAAAGAGGTTTATTTTGAAAGTTATACGATTTCAAATTCCCATAATATGGTTGGCACTTTTTTAGCCCCTTATGAAGGAAAACACGGTTGGTTTTTCAGAAATACGAGTAATGAAGATGTAACGGTAAACTTGAGGCTCAAAGGTCAGTATACATTATAACCTAAAGTCCTGCAATGGAAGGTTAATTTCTACGCCCAATTGAAACACCCTTCCATTCAGCAGGCACAAATTAAACTTTTGAACTCAATTAATATTTAGAGAATTAATGAAACTGTCAAAACTATTAGAGCCCTTCCAAGCTTTACGTAATCGTTTATTCGCAAAACTTTATTTGGCACAGACCATCAGTTTATTGGGTGATGCCTTTACGTGGGTTGGATTGGCATTATTGGCATATCAATTCGGAGAAGAAAGGGCTGCCGTCATTTTGGCGACAGCGCTTACTTTAAGAGTGACCGCATTTATTATTTTTTCGCCTTTTGCAGGCGTATTGGCAGATAGGATAAGCCGAAAGAAAATACTATACACCACACATTTTATAAGAATGGTCATAGTTGGTTGTTTGCCTTTTGTAACCGAAGAATGGCAAATTTATGTCCTCATATTTCTTATGAACGTATTCAATGCGTTTTTCAGTCCGACGTATCGGTCTATTATTCCACAGGTTGTAGATAAATCCATTTACCGTCAAGCCATAGGTTTATCGGCAGCCACTTATCAATTGTTAGGAGTTATGGGACCAGGCTTGGCAGGAATTTTAGCCATCTGGTTGGGTGCAAGGGAAATATTTTTTGTCGATGCTGCTACTTTTGTTATTGCAGGCATTTTATTATTGAGCCTTCCAAAAAGTAAGTTGGATGTAGTTCCAGACGAAATCGAGGGTAAAATAAAGCCAACCACTTGGCAAGATGTTTTAAAGGGTATTAGACTACTATTTTCCAATCAATACGTGCGCTTCGCATTATTCATTGAATTTGTTTCTGCGGTTGCTGGCGCACTTATCTTGGTCAATACCATCGTATTGGTCAAAGGTGGATTGGACCTTACAGATAAAGATTACGGAATCATTATGGCAGCTTTCGGAATTGGCGCAACCGTAGCGGCATTTGTTTCCGGAGCAATTGATAAATCCAAATCTCGACGAGTCTCATTGATTGTTGGTGCGCTCGTATTGGGAATCGCCATCAGCGCTGCCAATTATTTAAATTTTTCTATGCTATTCGTCGTCTGGATTGTTGCTGGACTTGGTCAAAGCCTCGCAGAAATCCCATCTGAAACGCTGATAGGTGAAACAGTCCCACTTGAAGAACAGGGTAAAGTCTATGGCTCTCATTTTGCGTTTTCACATCTATGGTGGGCATTTGCATATCCGTTGGCAGGTTTTTTAGGAACGACATTCCCAAATCAAAGTTTCCTTTATGGAGGCATTATTACATTAGTAATTTTGGTACTGGTGGTAACTTTTTTAAGACCTAAAAAACATTCGTTACAAAAATAATATTATGGAAGATTCTAAAAATAATAAATCCGTCATTTATCGGTGTGACGGTGTAAAATGTCGAAAGAAAAAAGGAAAGCTTTTAGATTATTATATTAAGAAATACAAGTTAAAAAATAAAATTGAGGTTGACGATATGGACTGCAACAACAAGTGCGAACAAGCACCCGTTATGCACCTTCATCCAGAGGATATATGGTTTTCGGAAAAAGATTTAGGAACAATCGTTAAAAGACATATTTTAAATAAATAATTGGTTTAAATTGGAAACAAAAACACTTTCTTACATTGGTAGGGAGGTTTTTTTATGTAATCATTTGCCAAATCCCATTCAGCACATTCCCCTGCATTACGCAAAAAAGCTTCATTCCGGGAAAAGCGCTTCCCTATAAATATCTTGGACACAACTTCAAAGCTTCCGTTTTCCATTCCACTTGACCGTTCATTCCCGAGAAAAATCGGGAAGCGATCAAACTGCATTCCAACCTACACCTTCAAAGTCAAGTCCGCTTTAAATCCTGAATAATAAGAATTAATAGTTTTCTTAATCCGTTCAGCACATTCCCCTACATTTCGCCAAAAGCTACATTTCGAGAAAAGCGCTTCATTACAAAAGTCTTGGACACAACTCCAAAGCTGCCGATTTCCATTTCACTTGTCCGCCAGTTCCCGAGAAAAGTCGGGAAGCGACCAAACTCCATTCCCTTCTACACCTTTGAAGTTAAGTCCGCTTTAAATTCCACCCAAGAACAAAAACCATTTTCAAAACCCGCTCAGCACATTGCCGCTTCATTCCACGCTCGCCTGCTGAACAACGCAGGCAAGCACTCCATTACGGGCAAAGAGCTTCACTACAGAAGTCTTGGACACAATCCCCAATTTCAGCTTTCCATTTCGCTAATCCTTTCCGCTACTCTGGAAAGGAACCCTTCATTCCAGAGCTAAAATTGTGAATTAAGTCCGCCTTTTTAATAGGAAAGCCATCGGCTTGATTTTCTTGACAGGATTTTCGGCGCGGACTTCTTGAGCCCTTACTCGAAAATCCTTAAAAACCAAACCGCTGTCTTACACATTTTAAGGGGTTTATAATGGATAAAGCCTTTATTGTTTTTCGGGTCATCGAAAAACAGGTACGTCATAACCAATTCTAACCTGCCTGCCGGCAGGCAGGTGTAAACACAGCTACTTATCTCGCTTAACTGTCGGTACGCTCAAAAGCAACTGCGCTTAAAAGAATTGCTAATGCCCTTATGGAACTTGTCAAGACTATACAA
>TARA_R110002012_G_scaffold48073_9_pt1 | contig 12651 bp, 10 predicted proteins | sample TARA_R110002012 | Tara Oceans TARA_R110002012 (sample SAMEA4396515) | marine metagenome | biome: Westerlies Biome; feature: [DCM] deep chlorophyll maximum layer (ENVO:01000326); material: water (ENVO:00002006), including particulate matter (ENVO:01000060) such as... | depth 40 m
TGAGTTGTCTAGTACCAATGAAAAAGCTCCACCCTCTTTTCGGGAAGAGAGGGGAGTGTCCTCGATGCTACGTATTCACGAAGCAGACTGGCCACGAAGTATCTCCGGACTGATTCTCCCTCTACTCTATCGGCGACGGATCCAGGATTTACCTGACAGATTCTGGATGTCGGTAGGGTAGCTGGTGCAATCAAGCACTTAAAAAGGACAATACAATGGCTCTCATTGAAAAGAAAATCAAGTACAACGGACTCATCACTTTCTGGTCTCTGACTGATGAATCAGACAGGCAGACTCTAGTAGATGGCTTCAAAGATATAGGATTGGCGGAACTGATTCCTTCCCCTAAGAACGACACCCAAGCCCTGCTCCGTGCTCTCAACACGACCTTTAAGAAGAAGGACACGGTGATTAAGACCGTGCGTGGTACCAGTGGATACAAAGTGTGCGGACGGCAGAATCTCCAGGACGGGAAGATTAGATACGTCGAAGCCCTGAAGGTGACGTTCGATGGTAATGGGGACCTGGCATACGAGGAAGGTGACGAGCACACTAATATCCAGTGGGCTTCTTGGGAACAGCTCAGTCTGGAGCGGGAGTTCTCTTACCAGAAGACTCTCGTGTCGGGAGGCTCTCTCGGTACGATTCTATCTTCTGCTTGCCGCTCTCTTAACGGAATCGCACTGCGCCCTCGGGGAGGTTCCTATTGGATTCCAAACTCCCAGAAAGCTAAGTGGGAGGAAATCGTCAGCGTAATCAGTGAAGCCTGCTCCAGGAATACAGTATCCTGTGTTGAGACCTCAACCACTCCGTCGACGATGGAGACTATCTACAATGCAATCGTCACGCAGGTAGAGAGTAAGTTGGAGCAGCTTGACCGGGACCTCGACAACGAGGAACTGGGAAAACGCGCCCTCGCCACCCGAGAAAGGGAAGCCCAGGAGTTGGACAGTCTAGTCGTAGACTACGAGAAGATTCTCGGTAGAACGCTCGGGTTCCTCCGAGAGAAGACGGACGAGGTGGAGGCGCGGGCCACCATGGCCATCTTCCAAGCTATGGAAGGATAGTGTGGTCTGAGACGGCGTTACTGTTCGCCTGGATTTGTATAATCGGAATGTTCATCTGAACACGGGAGCGGCTCTCCGGAGTCGCTCCCCCCTTTTGCAGGGGGCTGACATCGTATTGCGCTACGAAATTGTCAAGCAGTCACGTATGTACTTACAAGTCCTGCAAGCCGGGTGTTTCTTTGCCCAGACAGTTGTAAGTTATTGAAATGTCGTCCAGAGGTTTCGGGGTTGACGTGTAAACCTTTCGCGAGATAAATACCTGGAATCTCGAAATGGAAGAAAAGGTTCCGAACCTCACTCTAAAATCACGTAAGTATTTAGAATGTGGAGTTGTGAGTGGGTCAATGACGGTCTTACAACCCCCTAAGTAGTTGAAATGTATTGTCAAGTCTAGGCTTATAATCCGTTGCTTGACTACCCTCTTAATTAAGAAAGAACCTATGTATAAAAGAGTAGGTAAGTGAATATCAGAAAAGTTTCTCAAATACCTAGATTAGTCCTTGCTTGACGCCGGGAATGATCATAGGCTATTAGCCACTGAAGGAGTGTGTATGCAAACGGAAACGATGAGAGAAGAGCTAGGGACTCTGGCAGACTCGGTGAAGGATCTATCTCGATCTGAATCCAGATTAGAGGCGACGGTCAAAGCGCTCGCTTTCTACAAAGAGATCCTGGAATCCAGCAAGGGCCCAGAAGGAGCGAGCACCGATGTCCATCGGGTATTGGAGATTGCCCATGAGCTAGGCGACTACGGGTTTACACTCGATGAGTTGATTCGAATGGTCGGACCTGAGATGCTCTACTTCCCCCGGCGGTACAAGAACAAACTAAGTTCTATTCTTAGAGGAGCAGGATTTAGGCGTTCACAAGTTCGAAGAAACGGAGCACGCCCCCTTGTCTGGTGGTCACCCGAAAAGTAAAAACAAAGCCCCACGCTGAGTTGGAACAGCGTGGGGCGAGCAGGAGAAGTTAATGTCGATTCTACCCTGGAAGTTCTCCCTGTTTAGGGGAGGCTTCAATACTGTACAACCGTACAGTGCTTCTGTCAAGGAAGACTGGCAACTGGATAAGTTGTTCCACTCCCCTTCATGGAAACCCTCTACCTTCAATAAGAAGAAGCTAGATTGCTGGAGCCCGTCGCTTTACCCACCGGGCAAGACGCGGGCGAATAAGAACGTACAATCTATATCTGCAATTGTATTCGATTACGATGGGGGGACTTGGTCTCCCGCTCGGATGGGTGCTCATCTGAAGGAACTCGGGATTGCCTACGCAGTCTATACGACGTGGTCCCACGACGATGAGGAGCCTCGCTATCGTGTGGTTATCTTCATTGACCGGCCTCTTTCTCGTAAAGAGTTTACGATTGCTCGGGAAGCCGCGCTTTCTCTGATAGGCTACACAGAAGGTGTTGATGCCCAGTGCAATGACCTCGCCAGACACTATGCCCTACCGATTAGGAAAACGGGTTCGTCGTACGAGAGCTACCTGGATGTCTCGCTACCCCCTTTGTGTGTGGATTCATTGATGGCAGAACAAACCGACTCGACAGCGGAAGGCTTAGTCCTTTCAGAAGAAACTAAGCTCACCATCGCTGAATGGGGAGAAGAGAAGACGGTTAAGGATCTCGTCGAGGAAGGCCCAGGGAAGTACAAGTGTGCTTGCCCATTCCAGGAAGGCGCATCATTCGGGAGCGCATTTCTGAGAGTCTGTAAAGATGAGAGAGTATTCCTCCAATGCACAAGTGATGGCCACACACACGAGCAGAAGCAGTTTTGGCTGGGCGGAAAGAAGAAGAAAGAGAAGAAGCCTCGCCGAACTCGCTCATTGCAGGAGCGGAAGGAAACACTGACCGAAGTCTCTGATGCCTTCATGGCCTATGTCGAAACTAATCTGTCGTTTAACTTTCCGCAGGGAGTCTTCTATCGTAGGGAAAGAGGAGCTTGGCAAATCCAAAGTCCCCTAAGAAAAGACACCGTAGTCAACCATTTGATTGGTAAACTCCAGCAGAGTGAACTGGGCATGAAGCACGTCCAGGCTCTGGTGGACCACATCTTGTCACGTCAGGTTTATGGATTCGACTGCGACTCATCGCGGGGTGCGATTGTGCCCAGTGATGATGGTCCTCTTCTAAACTTGTACGCTCCTCCTGAAATCGAAGCGGTCCCTGGTAACTTCCCTCGCATCGAACATATCCTAGATATCCTGAGTGGTGGCGACGATGACCTGAAGAAGTGGCTGAAGCACTGGAGCGCTGCTGTGGTCCAACACCCCGAGCGGCGTTCGATGGTTGCTGTACTCTGCCTTTCTCCTCAACAGGGAATCGGCAAGTCAATGTACGGCAGGCTTCTAGCTTCTATTATCGGAGAGAGGAACAGCGCTATCGTATCCAACCGATCTCTCCGAGACTCGTTCAACGCGAACTTCGTGACCAAGCTCCTCGTGCTGGCTGATGAAGTGGGCATCGGGGGGAGGGACAACGATGTAATCGCTTCTCTCAAGGCGTACGTTACCGATGACCGAGTACCGTGTCGGGCGCCATACGCCTCGCGTACAGAGGTAGAGAATCGCATGACCTGGTGGATGACCTCGAATGAACGGCGTCCCTTGATGATTGAGGAAGACGACCGGAGGTTCACCGTCCTTGTGCCCAGAGGGGTTGACACTGAGTACCGGAAGATGCTCTCGAAATGCTTCAACCCAAAGACCGGGAAGTACACGACAACCTTCCTCTCTGAAGTCCAGGGCTTCGGACACTACCTACACTCCATGTCGGTGGACTACAAAAGCATCATGCGTCCGTACTCCACTCGGGCCAGGAAACTTCTCCAAGAAGCATCCCGGTCCTCCATCGATGAGTTCGTCTTACTGGTCCAGCACCATGGGGCGGCTTCGATTATCACAGACTACCCGGCTCCTCCTGAGTTTATGCGAGTTGGGGAAGCAGTCATCCAGAAAGCTGTGCCCTGTGAACTTCTGTATGGTTCTTACGCTACTTGGTGTGACCGTCGAGGGCGTAGGGATGTGAGGCAGGAAGCAAATCTAAGGCTTGCCTTCCAGCAGCTCGAACGAGTTTATACGAAGCGGATGATGATTGGCGGGAAGGGGATTGATTGCTATCTCGGCCTCCCCTCTGCCCAGAAGAAGGAATCTAAAGTCGTCGAGATGCCCGGATAAATCAAAGGACAAAACATGGATCGCCCATTTATTTTCTCTCGGGCGGTGCCAGCAGAGATGGAAGAACTTCCAGGAGTTTGGAAGAATAAGAACTCCTCTGGCTACCGCATTCCTATGAACGCCCAATCTGTTCTTGGGTACAACTCTCCGGACCCTATCGTGGAAGCCCACGTAGTGGACCGGGCTCTGTCGGGGCCCCTCATGCGGGGAGACCTGTCAGACTTTGCCAAGCCTCACCAGAAGCGGATGCTCAGTAAGGCGCTCGCCTTGTCAGGCTCACACTCTTGGGCACCTCCCGGAGCGGGCAAGACTCTAGTGGGGCTGACATTCGCGGCCGCGTGCAGCGGGCCTCGACTAATCATCACGAAGGCAGCGGCACGGGGCACATGGGTTGAGCAGTGCGAAAGGTATACGCACCTGGAGCCTACCCTCCTCCTGGGACAGACGGCACCGACTATTCCCCCATCTTCTACAAAGCTGTACATCACAGCATGGGAGACCTTGAAATACTGGGCGGATGCTATCTGCGCCCTAAAGCCCGGTGTTGTGGTGTGGGATGAGATTCACTGGCTGCGTCGACCAAAGCATACAAGAGCCATCGTCCAGCCTGATGGGTCTGTCAGATTCCAGGGATTAGGGAATAGTCTCGACGCAGCGCGTCGGATTGCCCAGAAGAGTGGACGTAAGCTGGGACTGACTGCGACCCCAGTGCCCGGAAGAATCCGGGACTTGTGGACTCAACTGGACATGGTCGAGCCCTGGCAGTGGGGAACATTCCACCAGTTTGGGATGAGGTACTGCCAGGGGATGCACAATGGATACGGGTACTCCTACGACGGCTTGGGCAATGAGTATGAACTGAAGGAGAGATTATCCTTTGTGAAGGTTCGAGTGAAGCGGGAGGAAGTGAACAGGCATTTGCCCAAGAAGAGAAGGGAGGTCGTTCGGCTGACCCACGCGGAACAGAACAAACCCGCTGCCATGAAACGTGAGATTAAGAAGGCCCAGAAAGAAGGGAAGGACAGTTACTTCGAGACTCTCCTGATGGAAGCTGCTTCTAGAAAGCACAAGTATGTAGAGGACCGGGTCCTTGAAGCTTTGAAATCTAAGCAGAAAGTAGTGGTGTTCACGGGAAGACGGAACGACTGCGACCGTCTCGCACATCGTCTGGGCAAGGCAGTTCAGAATGTAAAATCCTGTGCGCTCTGGGCGGCCCATGGAGGTGCGGACCCTGCGGAGCGGGACACTATCCGACATGAGTACATGGCTCATCCCGGACCGTGCTTGCTGATTGGGACGGGTGATGCTTGGGGTGAGAGTATTGACTTGCAGGATACTGACCTGGCCCTCATCACTATGCTGCCCTGGACTCCAGATAAAGTAATCCAGTGGGAGGGACGCTTCTCTCGTCTCGGGCAACAGAGGCCCGTGCTGGTCTCTTACGTGGTTGCCCGGAATACTGCTGACGAACATGTCTCTGAGCTTCTACTCGAAAAGCTGCCGCACGTTGGAGAGGTAGCAGAGGACGCTGCGGCAGAAGAAATCGAAGGGGTGCTGTCGGGAGTCGACAACTCTGAAGGGGCAGCGGAGAGGCTGCTCGGTCGAATCGCACAGGTTGCTAAAGAAAGTATTTGACAGGTGTGGCCCACTTGTTACACACTACAAGAAGAAGGTGTCTTATGTATAAACTGCTCGACGCTGGCCGCTCTGAACGCGGCTGGCATAGAATCCAGAATGCTCTCCGGTGTACGCGATTGTTCGCCTGGAAAGAAATAGAGGGAATGGGGTTCCCGGTAACGGCCCCTCTCGTGAAGGGGTCTCTCCTCCACATCGCCCTCGCTCACCACTACCAGCGTTTGAAAGAGCGGCAGACAGGAGGCAACCCTGATGAGTGGCTTGCCCCGGAAGACGCAGTCTTTGCCCTGGCAGAGAAGAACTCGGCAGAGTCTCCGCTCTGGAGAGAGAGCGCTCCCTTGATTGTGGACGCTTACTTTGCCTACCGGAACAACTGGATGGGAGAAGACTGGAAAGTCCTCTCGGTAGAAGAGGAGCTAAGAGCCCGAGTTGGGAAGAAGAAGCACCTCTATACTCAGCGGGCCGACCTCATCATCGAGGACCACAATGAAAGAGTCTGGATTGTAGACCACAAGTCTGCCTATCGGATTACCTCTAAGACCCTTCGGCAGCACATCTTAGATGGCCAGTTCATCGGGTATCAGCTTTTCGGGTATGCCCGATACGGGGACCGGTTCGCAGGTGTGCTCGTTAATCGAGTAAAGCTCGCGGCTCCCTATGACTTCGACCGTAGGTCTCTTGAGCCTGCCCCGGCTGCTTTGGAAGACTTCATCGCCGTGATTGAAGAGGGCGAGTCTAGGATTGCAAAGTTTGAGGGAAGGCCCACGAGAGAGTGGCCAATGGCTCTGAATAACCAAACGTGCTTTGGAAAGTACGGACAGTGTGATGCCTATGACCTCTGTCGCTTTGGGGGTAAATGATGGGCCGTCCGAGCAAGAAGCACTTGGTGTGTGAAGCTCCCGGATGCAATGAGCCCCACCGGTCAAAAGGGTTTTGCAGTACCCACTACCAGAGACATCGCAGGAACACCGCAGAACAATCCCAACACAATACTGAAGGCAAGGCAATGAAGACGAAGAAGGACATTCAAAGAACTAAACCCAACACTAAGTGGACCCCTGAAGAAGAACGCGCTCTTCTCCGGGCAATGGAAAAGGTAGACAAGCTCCCCACCCTCGATGGAAAGGAGAGGAAAAAGAGGGACTCTGCTTACTGGAACGAGGTGTCAATAGTGATGAGGCTCGACTCGGGCGGCACCTACAATCGGGGAGGGTACGCCCTGGAAGTCCGGCACAGCTTGATGGAAAGGAGGAAATCGAAGGAGAACTTCAAGGAGGAAATCTCCGCATCCCCCGCCCGACACTGGACTAAAGTCGGGGAAGAAGTTGTACAGATTAGAACCGACATCTCTCAAACCTACGAAAAAGTCGCGGGCCTCGAACACTCGGTTACCCGACTGGAGGGGGAAGTGGGTCGGATGAGAGCAAGCATCCAGAATATTGAAAGAATGATTGTGGCGGTCTGCCGTTCCTATGGCTTGCCCGAAGGAAGTGGGGAATGATTCTGCTCAAGATTACTCCAAAAGAGAAGCCAGTCCTCCTTGAGGCCCTTCACTTCTTTGCAGCAGAGCTTGCGGAAAGGATGAAGAATTGCGGGGAGGATGACATTTCCAGCCGTTTGAAAGAGCTGGATTCTATCGACCAAATCATCGACGTGATTCAGCTTACGGAGAAGAAGTGACTTTCGACGACCTCCAGTTTACCAAGGTTCCTATCATCGTGTCTTATGGGGGAGGGGTGAACAGCACCGCGCTGCTGGTAGAACTGGTGCGCCGGGAACTCCGAGTAGACCTCATCTTGTTTGCAAATACGGGAGGGGAGAAGCCCGAGACGTACGAATACGTTTCTATCTTTTCAGCGTGGCTTGAGGAAAGGGGGTACCCCGGAGTGACTGTTGTGCAGGCAAAGTATAAAAAAGAGCCCATCACTCTAGAGGAGAAGTGTGAGAAGGGGGAGACCATCCCATCCCTTGCGTTTGGGATGAAGCGCTGCTCGATTGACTTCAAGAAGGTTCCCTGCGAGCGATACGTTTCTAAGTGGTGGCCAGCTAAGGTTGCTTGGAAGAAGGGGGTCGTCGCTAAGTACATCGGCATCGATGCGGAGGAGTCTCATCGCGCAAAGGGATTCTCTCAGGATGCCAAGTATGACTACTTCTACCCACTCATTGAATGGGACTGGGGAAGAGAGGATTGTGTCGAGGCTATCGAAGATGCTGGCCTCCCTTCTCCCCCAAAATCCTCTTGCTTCTTTTGCCCAGCAATGAAGAAGAAAGAGATAATCGACCTACGGGACAACAATCCCGAACTGCTCCAGCGGGCCCTGGAGATGGAAGAGCGGGCGATGCCCTCACTCCATTCGATTAAAGGACTGGGCCGTTATTTTTCGTGGAAAGAGTTTTTAGAGAACCCAGGTAAGTACGAGCAACGAAGTATTGAAATCGATTGCGAGTGCTTCGACGGATAGTGTTAGAGTTTCAAACCAAAGTGTGTGTAAGGAGAAATCGATGTCCACTAATGGAAGCAATGGCCACGGGAGTGGTCTGGCTGGGGGCGTATTCATCTGCCTCTACGGCCCAAGTAAAGCAGGAAAAACCGTTGCCTCAGCGGCAGCAGGAGCGGGAGGAACCTTTATCGGAGATCCCGCAGGACTCATGTCAGCGCAGCGGTTCTTAGGAATCCGAGACCTGAACATTCTTCCAGCTAAGACAGTGCCGGAAGCCGTGTCCCAAATCGAAAAGTCGATCAAGAAGAAGGCGTCTTCGATTATAATCGACGACTTCTCCCTCATCGTAGAATCGACGATTAACGAATACGAGAGCAGTAAAGGTCGGGCCGGAATGTGGAGCGCCCTCACCCGAGATGTGCTGGCTGCCCGAGACGCCGCGAGAGCAGCGACTGCCCAGGGTACCATTGTCATCTTCAACTGCCACGAGCAGCCTCCAAGGACCAGCAGCGGTAAGTTTATTCGCGGGGGCCCTTCACTACCTGGCCAGCTTCCAGAAAAGTTTAGTGGCATGGTCGATGTGATTGGCCGTGCGATGTTCGAGCCGACTGCTGCTCCTTGGAAATACCAACTCTGCTTTGAGCCACAAGCAGACTATGTGTCTGGGGACCGGCTATCCGTCTTCCCTGGGAAGGCCCCGATGAACATTGCCGAGGGTCTCCGAGCAGCAGGCTATAAGATTCCATACCCTAAAGGTCTGGAGTGGATTGATAAGGTTGCCCAGAATGTGTCGGATAAAATCCTAGAGGCTGGGATTGAGAACTGGCCGGAAGTCCTGAAGGGAGTTTCGGATAAGCTCCTCGGCAAGAGGGAGATTCCCCACATTCGATGGGCCTTGCAGGATGGACTACATCGAGCAACCCTCAAGCATTACGAGACCGTAGACGCCCTACGCGCATTCGCGTCCCCAGCATCGGACGACGAAGGTCTCTTCATCTAGTGGGTTGGGAGCAGGACTGGGGTTCTTTGTCCTACCTCAGTCCCTCCCGGCCCCAACCACCTCACATGTGTGAGTTAACCGTGTGCCCGATTGGGCAGGAGAAAAAACAATGAGCGTAACAATCGAACTCGATTTTACTGGTAAAACCCCCGCTGGCGGAAGTGGCCTTGGCTACCTCCAAAGCGGACTCCATAAGGCTACAGTCTTGGAGTTTAAACACTACGAGGAGTCCAACCGTTTGTATGTCTACATGGGCACTGACGGGGTGCGTCATCGGGAAAGCTTCTCGCTTAGCGAGCGGGCAGTCCCATTCATCATGGCTTTCTTAGTTTCTGCGGGCGTGCCCGAGACTAAGCTCCAGGGAAAGATGAACTTTCCATTTAGTAAACTTGAAGGAAAGACTGTCTACTTCCAGTACACTGCCCCCACGATGGGCTCGAATGGGCAACCCGTAGAGGGGAGCTATCCGGAGTACCGCTTCATCAAAGAAGCCCACTACTCCCAGATGGAGAAGGTCGCTGCCGCTCAGGTAGCAGCAGCCCAGCCCATCGCATCGGATGAGGCTCCTCCAGAGAAGCCCAAGAAGGCCATCGCTAAGGCCCCAACCGAGGATTCTGAAGACCCACTCGGCTTTATCCTCGACTAGACCTGGCCCTTTCGGGTGAAATCGACGGAGCAGGGAGGCATGTCCGTGGTCAAATAGATGCCTCAATCCTTATGGTCATCGCACTTCTTTTACCCAAGTGGGTTTGTTCAAATCTTGGTGTGGTGGCCACCCTTTTCCGGAGACGGCGGGTTCAATAACAACAGAGTGTGTTTTTGTACCAGGCCCCGCCGTCTCTATTTCTCCCAGTGCTATGACTTCTTTTTGCTCTAAATGCCCTCTGCGCAAGGCCGGTTCGGAAGACCCAGTGGGTCCCGAGTGCCACACAGGTGACCGGGTAATCATCCTGGGAGAAGCTCCGGGAATGCACGAGACTATTGAAGGGCGTCCCTTCGTAGGCCCAGGTGGTATGGAACTCCAACGGGCGTTGGATGAAATCGGTGTTCGTCGAGACGAGTGCCACATTACGAACTCACTGCTCTGCCGTCCCCCAAAGAACGACATCGAAGCTTTGAACATCCAAATCTCCCGCAAGAATAGAAAGCGGAAAGAAGAGGATAGAATCCCTAAACCGCTTGAAGCCTGCCGTGGCCGCCTAAATGCAGAACTCCGAGGAACAGGACTCACTAAGATTATCTGCCTGGGCAAGGCCGCAGCGAAGATGATTCGCGGGGGAGACCCGTCCATCATGAGCCTCCGGGGGGGATGTGAGATTGTACAAGCTCCTTGGAATCCAGAGGTCATGCTCCAAGTCGCCTACGCGATGCACCCCGAGATGGTCCTCCGGCAATCCGCATATCGGGAGGTGTTCGTCAACGACCTGGGCAAGGCGTTCAGGTTCTTTGAGGGAAAGCTCCGGTGGAAAGACCCTAAGATTGTAAGGCTCCGAGACCCGTTTGAGGTCAGGGAGTGGCTCGACAGATTCGTAGAAACTGGGAAGCTCTTGGCCTATGACCTTGAGACTGATGGCATTAATCCCATGACGGCGAACGTAAGATGCGTTGGAATCGGTAATGTCGACGAGTCAATTGTAGTAGAGATTAAGAGCATCACAGGTGCTCCTCTCGTAGGGCCCAAGGAAGAGAAGGCTTTAAAAGACTTGCTCCGGGACTTCTTCGATAATCCAGGAGTCCCAGTCATTGGCCACAACGCAGGCCAGTATGACCGGCTCGCAATGGAGCAGTGGCTCGGTAGCACACCGAAGCTCGCATGCGACACCATCATCCTCCATCTCCTGGCAGATAATGAGCTACCCCACAACCTAGGATTCGTAGGCTCTTTCTACACAGACAATCCAGAAGCCTGGAAAGCCAACCACACGGCAGTCGAGGCAAAGACTGATGAGGAGCTTCATATCTACTGTGGGAAGGACGTCAGCGTAACGGCTCGGATAGCGCATCCTCTTGCCCTGGATGTGAAGAAGAGGAGCCAGCAGCATCTCGTGAGGAGAGAACACACTCTCCAGTCCCTGGGATCTGTAATGCAGACTAATGGAATCGAGGTAGATTTAGAGCGGGCGACAGAACATCTCCTCCGCTTAGACGAGGAGGCGAAGAGGCAGCTTAGAATCTGCCGGGAAATTACCTCCGAGAAGTTTAATCCACAGAGCACCCGGCAGATGGCCCAGCTTCTATTCGATGACTGGGGACTATCGCCGCACCACTACTCCGAGAAGACCGGAGACCCCTCTACTGATGACGAGACTTTGCGGACGATGATTGTCCACTATGGACTCGGCGCAGAGCGGGTAAAGTTCCTACGCTCCGTTCGGACTTACCGGAAGGTAACTAAGCTACTGGGTACCTACGTTCGCCCTCTCGTAGAAAAGCAGATTACGAGAATCCATCCGAGCTACAATCGATTGCCTGCCACGGGCAGATACTCTTCGAGCAATCCAAACGCACAGAATATTCCGTATTCTCTCCGCGATATCTACATTGCCCGAGAAGGTTGTGTCCTGGTAGGCGCGGACATGGACCAGCTTGAGCTTCGGCTCATCGCGGAAGAAGCAAGAGCTAAGCATTCAATTAGGGTCATCGCAGAAGGACTGGACCCGCATAATGAAACGATGGAGATCGTATATGGGAAAGGGATCTGGGAACTCGAAGGGGCCCCTGGTGATCGTAAAGAGAAGGGCAAAGGCACATTCAAGGCCACCCGAGACATCACGAAAAACACACGCTACGCTTGGCAGTACGCTGCTTCGACTAAACGAATCCACGAGCAAATCTGCTCAGTCGAAGACGACGAGGGAAACCTGCTCTACGCGCACCTTTCGGTCGAGGACGTCCGTCAAGTCGTCGAAGGACTGAAGAGGGCAGACCCTGAAATCCCACGCTGGTGGCGGGTAATAGAGAACCGCTACCGGAGAGAGGGATTTATAGGAGATTCTCTCTGGGACAGGCGCAGGTACTTCAAGAATGAAGACAAGATTAACGAGCTTGTAAATCACCCCATCCAGTCAGGGGGGGCTGTCATCGTTAACGAGGGGATGATTGAACTTCTCTACGGAGAACAGAGCTGGTTCAGTACAGAAGCTATTGAATCTACAGGAAAGACCATTCCGCTGGAGTGGCTGATTAACCATGGGCACGACGCGCTTTATCTTGAAGTGCCCGAAGAAAAGGCTGAAGAGGCTGCCGAGATTCTAGAGGGTGCGATGAATCGCAGGCGTAAGAAGAATCCGCTGCTGGACTACACGGCGGGGGCTGACATCGGAAGCCGTTG
>TARA_R110002012_G_scaffold143117_1_pt1 | contig 12643 bp, 13 predicted proteins | sample TARA_R110002012 | Tara Oceans TARA_R110002012 (sample SAMEA4396515) | marine metagenome | biome: Westerlies Biome; feature: [DCM] deep chlorophyll maximum layer (ENVO:01000326); material: water (ENVO:00002006), including particulate matter (ENVO:01000060) such as... | depth 40 m
TGGTAGTGAAATAGTATATGAAGAAGCAGCCGCATCCATCAATCCAGAGAAGTGGCGGTATGTCTGTCCAGCTAGTTGAAGAACACCACCAGCATCATCCATAACCATACGTAGACGGTCATAGAAGCTACGGTCAAGATCTATCAAGTGGGCTACGTAGCGGACATTAGAGATAGTCCATGCTGGTGCGGTGGGAGCTCCATTAGGTGCGAGTACGGTTTCAACTTGATTAACTCCGATGCGGTTTACATCACATAATGTGAGTTCAATAGTAAATCCAGAATTCATCATAATGAGTGGGATATAGCGATCCATATTCAGAAAGCCGCTTACTAATGGGATACACATCCTACGTTTTAATCCACCACGAATACGATTGTATTCATGAGCCACCAAACCATTCGCAGTCATCGCAAGTTGATCAGCAGCCGCTGGGACACCAAATGGCTGTGCAGTATCAATACCAGATAGAACAGTACCACCACGCATGTTATAATGTAATTCAGTAGTAGGTGGGGTAGACCAACCGACAACCGCCCCAGCCGCACCAGTCCTACTTACACCACCAGTCTGTAAATCATTTGTACCATTCGCAGCCGCATTTAAATTACTTGAAGCAGCTCCTTTATATAGACCTAGATTAGAATAGTTATTAGTCACGTAATCTTTAGGACACTGGGCTAGAGTAAGCATAGCAAACAGACGAGAATATTCATTAATATCTTCAACAACCACACCGCCACTTTCAATCCGTAGCCGTTGAATCCAACTGGGGGTGAAATTATTAAGTGCTAAAAAGTTAGTAGCACCATTATTATTAGTTATATCACATTCAAGATACGAATGTGTAGCATCAAGCATGCTATCAGCATTAACATCAATACGGCAAATAGTAGCACCAGTCCCATTAGAGAACGAAGCACCATTTACTGGTAAAAATTCACGTCTATTACTACGAGCTTCAATAGCTAGTGGTAAAACATTATCATAATTAACTTGAGGAGGGGCAACACGAGAATCTTCCATATTTTATAACTTATACAAAGAAAAAAAAATATAAAACAATTAATTTTAGTTTTTAACTTATATATTTAATAATTCAATTGAGAATTCAACAATAACTTCATAATTTCCACTATTCGCCATTAATTGACCAGTATCAGCGTCAATTATTTTAAACTCTATCATAGTACCAGATGGATTACCACATGAAACTTCACCATCTGCGTTATATCCACCAGAAACTACTTGATAACTTAAACTATTCACATTATCCGTCGTTCCATATTTATTAGGCACAAAAAATGAATTCGTTCCACGAACCCTACCACCGCTCGTATTAGGTATAGGTTGAATACCTAATCCATTTATTTCCACATAAAAACCAGATGGATCATAAGTAGTAGCACCACTACATCTGGTATTAGCCGCTACTGGTAAAACGTTCTGACCTATAACCCACATGGACTTTAAACAAAATAATCCATATTGAGATGCTTGATTTTCTGGGTATGCAGCTGGTGGTATTAAAATCCTAAAATGATTAGGGTCATCTACACCATCTTCACCATCACTACTATCTACACTATAATGATTCGTATTTCGTTTCCGTAACCATAATTGTTTTAAATCAACTGACATTTATATTATATAATAACATATTTTATTTATTACTTATTAACAATTTTATTTATAGTAATCTTGATTTAACTTGACGACCCCCACTTTTAGCCATGTCTCGTAGAGATACATCCTTTGATAATTTCTGTACATCTCTCATTAATTGTGAAGCATCTTTACCTACTTTTGAACCCTTCTCTAGATTAGATTTACCACTAGATATTAAATTTTTAGCACCAGACATGGTGGGATTAGATAATAGTTTTTCACCCTCATCTATTAAATCAGCACCAGCACCAGCAGCACCAGCTACATCTTTAACTAATCCTATCCCACTTCTCACAACACCACTTACTGGTGATACTACTTGACCTAGAATAGGCACTCTATCAATAGTATTTAATATTTTCTCACCAGTAGAAGCTATTGTATTACCTACACGATGAACAGTTCCTAATGCTTTTTTACCCACACGAGCTGCTGAATGTAAACCACTTGATATTCTTGATCCTAATCTTGAAAAGAAACCCATTTTATATATTATATTATATTATTTTTATTTCTTTTTTGTCTCTTTTTTTATTTTAGTATTTTGTAGTTGTTGTATCATAGCATTTTGTTTAACTTGATATTCATAATCACTTAATCTATTATCACGTGATTCTATATCATTTCTATGAAACGAATGACCTCCACTAGATTTACTTAAATGACCCATAGGTATTACATGTTTCTTTTCACCATATACAAAATCAATGGCTATGGCTACTTGAAAATGTAATCCATTTAAATCTAGCACACGATTTCTTTCATCACTTAATCTGACAGTTAAAGTATCAATACTTCTTAAATCTACGATTGATTTATGTGTAGCATTATTAGGTGTAGCGAAAAGAATACCACCAGAATTAACATCTATGGGTATTCGTGCTAGAATATTAGAGAATGTCCCAGATTGAGTATCTAGTGTACCATTACTAACTAAATTAGTTCTGATGTATACACCATGAATAGAACCGTTCATATCCACTACATTTGTAGAAAATAGAATATCTTCAGCTGCCTCACCAGCTAATGCGGCTGGTATTTCCATAGATACATCTATATCTGGTCTGAAACCCATTTCTATATGGGGTGTTTCTTGTGCAGTTTCATCAGCGAATAAAAACTCTAATTTAATATTATTATTAGCTGTAGCTGGGGTTGTATCTTTTTTTTTTAGTATATACTGAAATTTTTGTTTATCTGTGTCAAAGTTCATCTCAAAAGCGAAAGTAATACCACCACCATCAAATTGTATAGAGGCACTATTTATAAATGTTTCTATAACATTAGCGAATGAATATGCGGTATAATTACCAGCACTGAATGTCAGTGGAGCAGATGAATTAGAGCCCCCAGTTAAATTAGTAGCTTTAATTTGTATTTTATCATTAATACCAGTTCTTATATTATAAAATGAATAGGGTATAGTAGCTGAATTTAATGATATTAATGCTCTTTGATTTGTAGGGACTTCTATTTTTTCTGCTATTGTATATTGAAAATAACTAGTTAAATCTACGGTTTCAACAACACCGTTAGGCATTTCTTGATTCTTCTGTTGTAGGTATATTTCAGCATCACGACTATCTATATATAATATCTTTGAGGACATAGCATTCGCTTGAAGTTGATAGGACATTTACTTATATATAATATATTAATAAAATAATTTATTCACAAAAATCAATGATTTACTAATTACGAAAATAACAATTTCATCAATCATACTTATATATTATATTATTTATTTTTTACTAGGTATGAACTTCATTGTTTTCCAGTATATTCTACCATTCATATCTTTTATTTTCTTTTCACCTAATTGTATTAAATCTTTATTACTATGTAATTTTTGTAATTCTTTAATTGTAACTGGTGTATCTTTATCAATTCGTTTTAATGGTCTACATACTTTATTTTTTTTATTATCATTACCACATGTAATTTCTTTACCAGTTTTTAAATATGGTATGACTTGTATCCATTTTTCATCAGTCCATCTATCTGTTTTTCCTTTTTTCTTTTTTTCTGTTTTATATTTACCACCTAATTCTTTGTATCTTTTCTGAATATACATTGATTTATATGCTGAATGTCTTTCATATACTTTATCAGAATCTTGTTTCGCTTTTTCATATAATTTTTTATTTACAATATTATCCATTATAATATATGATATTATTTTTTCTTTTTCTTTTTCATATCTTTATCTTTCATAACTGTACCATCAGACATTTTATGACTACCCTTCGGCACTTTCATATTTTTCTTTTTACTTTTAACTATAGCAGTAAGTAAATGGGGTGGTAGTTTGTCATGTTGTTTTTGTGAAATCAATCCATCTTTAACTGCTTGTTTATGATCTTCGTGAGGCATTTTATAATATATAATATATATTATTTTTTTCTCATTCTAGTAATTTTATCTTGAATTTTTTTACTTTCTCTTTTAGCTGTTAATAATTCTTGAACTAATTTCATGGCGTCTGGTAATAATTTCTGTATTTGTGGGTCTCTATGATTTTCATATAATTGTCTTATTTTTTCTTTTTCAGCATCATCGTCTCTATGATTTCTAACAACTGTTAAATTTCTAGCGTTGTATGGTATGGTTTTATTATTCAATCCTAAATTAATTAATGCTTGTGTAGCTGAACGTTGCTGGTCTTTCAAGCTATCTTTATATTTCATGAGATCTTTTAATTCTTCTGGTATATCACCACGCATCATTAAAGTTCCTTCTACTAATTTTTTTCTACCTTGTCCTACTTTACGTAATTTACTTTCAGCTTGAATAGCTTTACGTGTAGCTGCTAAATCTATTTCTTTTTCTGTTTTTGTTAGTATATCATCAACAGCTGACGCTGCGGCTAATAATGATGTTCGTTTATTTCTATCACGTTTCATGCGTTCATCACCACGTTCTGTTCTTAATTTTTGTTCTTTTTTTATTTGTAAATCTCTTTGTATACGTTGTTGTCTAGCTTCTTCTTTTAATTCAGCTTTACGTTCTTTAGCTTTCTTAACGGCTCTATCAAATGAACTATCTATAATACTTGATAAAGCACTTTTAGCTATATCTTTTTTATCACTGGGTGGTGGTGGTAATGGTTTATCTGGTGGAGTCGGTAGGGGACGTTCTGTGTCACGTGGGGGTAATAGTGGTGGTGGTGGTAGTTCTATCCCACGTGGGGGTAATGCTGGTGGAGTAGGTGGTAGTTCTATCCCACGTGGGGGTAATGCTGGTGGAGTAGGTGGAGGTCTTTGTACATCACGTGGTTTTCTGGCTTCTTTCATCAGAGCCGCACGTTCTTTTAATTCACGTCCTCTCATAGGTATGGCTTGTTCTACGGCAGATGTTTGTGTTGATATGCTACTTCTACTAGGTGGTAGTGGGTGTTTATCTCTAGCTTTTTGTAATGTCTCTTGACTTACTGGTGGTGGGTATTCATCTTCTTCTGCCGTTTCAAATCCTTCACCCTCTTCTTCTGTTGAAAAACCAGTATCTTCTATTACTATCACTTCTTCTACTGATAAATCTTCTTCTACTTTCGGTAATCTATTTTGCCTAGAAATATTTGCTCTATTTATTTCTAGTGGTCTGACTTCATCTTCTTTATCATCTCTTTGTTTTTGTTGCTTTACTTGATCTTGTTCTGCTTTTACTTGATCTTGTTCTGCTTTTACTAGTGATTTACCTATTACATCTTGTACTAAACCACTTGATAATTGTTTTATTTCTTTTTGTTTTCTTTCTTGTTCTTTCACGTCTTGACTAGCTTTCTCCATGAGTTTTCTAGCTTGTTGTGCTCTCTCTTTTTGTTCATTATCTATGTCTCGTTTTTGTTTAATGGCTCTATCACGTTCTTCTTGTTGTTGTTGTTTTTGTAGTTGAATGGCTGTATCACGATCTTGTTTTTCTTTTTTTTCTTGTTGTTTTTCTATTACATGTGAATCTGCAGTTTCTATTACATTTGTTAAAATATTATCTAGAATGCTATTTACTGCTTTTTTCTTAACGTTCTTATCTTTATTCATTCGTAACGTATGAAGTCCCACATATTTCTGTTCTGCTTCTTTCTCATCTTTTCTGATTTGTAATTTAGCTTCATCTTGTTTCTCTTTTTCTTCTCGTTCTAGTTGTTTATCTTTTTCAACATCAGCATCAGTTGATAGTACTGGTGTAAATCTATTAAAATTATCATTTCTATTTCTAGCACGTAACCGTGATGCTACTAATGCTGGTGATGGTTTTGTTTCTGTTTGTGTTTCTATACTTCTACTTGATACTTCTTGTATTAATGAATTAGTTCTTGATTTAGTATCTTCAGCATTAACGGCGGCTGGATTTGTTTGTTTTTTCACTTCATTTAAGATTCTATCCTCCATGTTCTTTAATTTTTCATTTAATTTTTTACTTGAATTTTCTTGTAATCCGTATCCAGATGTTAAACCAGTATATCCACCCACAACTGCTGGTGGTTTTACAACTCCACGTGGTCTTTGTATAACTGGTCGTGGTGCTGTCTGTTGCTGTAATCCTAATGTTGCTTGTGCTTTTGCTATTTTTTCTGCTAGTATTTCTTCTTTTGTTCGTTTCTTATAACTATCTACACCACCCCTAGCACCAGTAGGGGCTACAACTTGTGTTATATTTGCTCTAGATGTAGCACCTACTTTAGCTGGTATTCGTTTTACTTGATTAGGGTTTTGTCTTGTATTATATTTATGGGGTTTCGGTTTCGGTTTCGGTTTAGGTTTCGGTGGTGCTTTCGGTTTCTTCTTTGTCTTATCTTTCTTGGATTTCTTCGCCATTTATAATATATATATCATTTTAATTATCTTATTAATAAAATTATCTTATTATATATATGGATAAAAGTTTAACTAACAAACAAATTGATATTTTATTTACAACTATATGTTTAATATATAGTTTAGGTTGGTTTTTATTGTTAAAAAAAGTAATGTGAATATTTTGCTAGGGATCTATGGGTTGACTGGTAAATCATTATAATTTTTTATGAATTGATTCTGGATATATACTACATTCTGATATTCATTCATGCCTCTGTCATTTCTACCACCTATGGCTACTTCATATTCACCTACTTGATATTTCCAGTAATATAACCCATCAGTTAATTTCCAGAAAAAATAAATATCTTTTTTAAATGTTTCATCACTAAATAATTGTTCTGCTTTCCGTATTTTAGCTGTTGAAAACATAAGACTTGGATATTGCCCCCATCTAGCATTTCTTGTTTTCAGTTCAATTAAATATTTATCATTTTCATAATCAAAATTATCAAAATGTTTCGTGTAACTTAATGAACCGTATTTATTTTCAAATATCGGTTTTAGTGCTTCTTCCATATTCAATCCCATTTTCATATCTGCTTTTTGTTGTTCTGTCATTGGTGTAAAGTTCATTATATAACTAGACAACATTTTATTTTTGTGATAATACAACGCATCGTTATTTTCATGATTATGATATGGATTTTCATATAAGGGTGGTTTGTTAATCCTAATGGGTCGTTGTAATCGTCTAGGCACTGATTTTATGTACTGTTTAATCATTTACTATAACTTATATATTATAAACCATTTTTATTCTTGGAGTTGAAAGACAGTTCATTAAAACATTTATGAAACATTTTATCATAAGATTTATTGACATCAATATATATGAAATTATGTGGTTTATCAAAACAATACTTTAATATTTCATAAAAATCTTCACGTGGGATTAATATCAGCTCATCAAAGATCGTGTTGACTTCTGTCTTATTTTTTGTAGAATATAAAATGACTTGCGTTGCTGTCTTTCTTATGGGTGCTGGTATTTTATTGTAAACTTGACTTGTTAAAATAAATGCAGTAGATCCACCAGCACCAGCTAGATGCCTACGATTCATTAACATTTTAGTTAATTCTAGTTGAACACCCTTCAATTTCATGTCATTGACCACATCATCTAGAATAAATAATACTTTTTCACCAGTATTAGCTATGTCTGCTTGAACTTTTTTTAAATCAATCTCCGTTAATTCTTGAAACACTTGGTCTGGTGGTACATCATCAAACGGACTATTCTTAATAGTAGTCAATGATGGACTGAATATATATATTTTATCAAACTTCTGATTATAACATTTATTTTGTTTAGCTATTAAATTTAAAATTAAAGACGTTTTACCAGATGCTGGTTTACCAGAAATTAACATAAAAAAATTTAATGTCTGTGGTAATGGTTGGGGGATACTATCATCTAGGTCATCACAACTAAAATCAAACTTTGATAAAACAATTTTTTTATCTGGTTCTACTTCACTAATATCCATTATTATATATATAAATATATTTTTTATTGAAACCTAAATACATCACTATATTTTAATGGTTTCTGTTGATATGATTCTTGTTTTATATCTTCTTGATCTTCTTCACTTGAACTTTCACTAGATGAACTTTCATGAACGATTACTTTTTTCTTTTTCTTTTTCCTTGATTTAGGGATATAAATTATTTCATCTTCTTCACTTGAACTTTCATGATATATTACTTGTTTCTTTTTCGGTTTAGGTTTTGTTACATTGTTATTTCTACTATCACTTACAGCTAGTTTTCTTAAATATGCTATTTCTTCTTTACTCAATTGTTCTATTAATCCACCATCACCACTATTTGTGCTATCTTCGTAATAAAAATTAGGTAATTGTTTAGTAGGTTGTGTCTTCTTAACGTCTTGTTTTTCTTGTTTTCTTTTTTCTATATTTATTCTACGTGTTTCTTGTGCTTTTTTCAATGCTTCAATCTGCTTCTCTGTTCGTGGTTTTTTAGGTTTTGTTAAAGATGTTGTATATTGTCCGTCTTCAATAATAGGTTTTTCTTCAATAGTTTCTTCAATATTTACATTACTTTCTTCAATACTCTCCATTAGTTATATCTTAATGAAGAAATTAAATTTACAATAATATTAATTTTAGTAAAATAATATCTTATATAAGATAATGAATAACCCTAGAACGTTAAGTGGTATTGATAGTAATAGTTTAAACCATTTATCATTACCATCTACAACTAATGCTTTATCTGTGGGTAGTAATATAGGTTTACATGGTCAAGTATTAGCTAAAAATGAAAATGATAATAAACTAGAATGGTCTTTCGTAGATGAGATTACTATTCCAGATAATTCTATTAATGGTAATAAATTAGCACTTGATATAGGTTTTAATACGACTGGTAATATAACGTTACATAATCCAGCTACAGATTCAGCTACATTAACAGCTGATAAATTAGTATCAACCAGAACAACGTTATCAGATACTGATTACGGTTTAGATGTAGCTGGTAATGCTAAAATAGGTGGTGATTTAACTATAACTGGTGATCTAGAACTTGATGATATAATCATGGACGATTTAACAATAAAAGGTGAAATCATACTAGATACAGCTGGGACTGGGACTGGTAATACACGAAAACTAGATTTAATAGCTAGTAGTGGTGATATTATTCAATATGAAACATTTGATCCCCCTAATGAATATGCTTCCATAAGAAATGGTGCTGGTGCTTTTAGAAGTCTGGATACAAGCGGTAAGATTATAACAACAGAAGCACGTGGTGGTGCTACTGATTTAGCTATATCAGCATTAGGTAATGTTCAATTCGGTGGATACATGAATTGTCGTTCTGTTCAGACATCATTCGGAGCAGCTGGTCAATTTACTGGTAATTTCTCACAAGGTGTTGATATAACAAATCCAGTGGGAGGTAGTGATGCGACTATTAATTTACTTGGATTACGATGTGCTGGTGATGTATTATTAAAAAGTCCCACTAATAATACTGATATTGTTTATGAAATGAACCATTTAAATACACTAGGAGCTGTTGATAAAATATTTAAGATTGTAAATAATGATATAACATTAGTTAGAAATATAACAGCTAGTGGTACTATTTCTGGTGCTTTTACTCATGTAGGGACAGCTATATTTAACCCATCAGCCACTAGCACTGAAAGCTGTATAGTCTTTGAAATACAAACAGAAACAGCCACGTCCCCAGCTTCAAGACCATCTATCAATTGTAATTATGATTTTTTTGTATATCATACCCCCACTGGTGATTGTGCTGGGACAATAGAAAAAGTAAAAATAGATACGACTGATGCTAATGCTACTCAATCATTATTTCACGGATTATTAGAAATTAAAGATGATGATATAACTCCAGAAAATATCGTGTATTCATTTGATGCGAATAATCAGAGTTGTTTTTTAGAAGGACAAATAACATTAAAACCTACGATACGTGCTTCACCATTAGCATCTGATGAAGTTGTAATACAAAATGGAGGTATAGATCATGTTACATTTAATACTGGCGATAATCCTACTGGTGTTGATACTGGTAATGGATATTCAAGATTTAAGGGTTCTGTGTTTTATCCTACATTAAACGAAGTCGGCACATTAAGTGATGCAGTTTGTTTTGGTGGAGATTTTTCAAGTTTACAATCTTCAATTCCTATTATTATTAAAGACCTAGATAAATCAGATAATACTGGAGGGATACTATTTCAAACAGACAAACCAGCAATAAGGGGAAACTCTGGAGGAACAAAAACTAAATGTTTCAATTTAGATTTAACTGATACTTCTAATTCTATTCCTACAGCGGTATTAGACCCTCACGATAGTTTATGTAGATTATCACCTCCTACTGAAGTTAAGTTCCCAGATAAAGATTTTCCAGACAGTTCGCACGAGTGGTGGAACTGGGAGTTTCAATTTAAAACTGGTGAGGGTGGATTAGCAGAAGGAGATGGTCAATTAGATACCAGATGGTTCCTAACTATTCCAGCAAACGCTATTCCTACAAGTCGTAAAATGAAAGTAGGATATTGTGTTTATATGGAAGAATGTTTTTATGGTGATGATAGCACTGGAACTGGTGGAAATCGTGATGCTTACTATAGATGGAACTATAAACAAAGTAGCGATAGTTATGTCGCTGAATATACTATAGGAAGAGCATATTCATATATAGTTAGTGGGATCGCTGGTATAGGAAGTGATAATAGTAGTCCTCCATCAGCTATAGTAGGACAAAAAGCAAGTAGAGGCGGTATGATGTTATGTGTTGAAGATGTATTAACATTTCCAGCAGATTTGACAAGAGGTATAAGTTATAGAGTATTCCCACGTTTTTCTAATAGTCCAGAGGGGAGTGGAGGCAGAGCATATTTACAATTTATATGGGGTGGAGAGAGAAGTGATGCTTTATTGTGGAGTAGTCCAGTTCCTACAAATTTTACTGATATTAATACAGATACTTAAGTTAAAATAAAATATTAAGTTTTGAAAATTAAAATAATATATAATTATATAAATGTCGGTCTATCACAATAATAGTATGTTTAACAATCACACGTATCACGTTGCGGATTTAAATAAGTCAGCACCTAACCGTCTATGGTCTGCTAGAGATGATAATAATAATGGAGATCATAACATGACAAGAAAAACAACTGGTCATAATAATGTTGTCCCAGTTTATTCAAATGAAGTTTTAGTCAATCCAGCTTTAAAAAATATACCACGATTTGCTGATGATAGACATCGTGTACTAGAAAATCGCAGACAAGCACAGTTTCATAGAACAAATGGTGGGTTAATTACTGAACGTCCATTAAATTAAAATAAAATGTTTATTATAATATAAATGGAGAAAACGATTTCAACTACTCAATTATTTAATGCTGATTGTCTTGACAAAATGAAAGATATAGATGATGATAGTGTTGATTTAATATTTTGCGACTTACCATATAATCAGACTTCATGTAAATGGGACATTGCTATTGACCTAGAATTGTTCTGGATTCAAGTCATGAGAATTAAAAAATTACATACTCCTATATTTTTCACAACGACCACTAAATTCGGTGTTTCATTAATTCAATCAGCTCCTAAAAAGTGTTTTTTCAGATATGATTTAGTATGGGTGAAATCAGCTAGTGCTGGATTTTTAAATAGTAAGCGTGCCCCACTTCGTAAGCATGAAATGATATATGTATTTTATGAAAAACTACCCTATTATGATTTAAGTTCTCATACACATAAGTTTTTGAAACCTACTGAAAAAATTATAGAATATGAAGGTGATGAATTATGTAAATATGATGTAAATAAAAATACGTATGGGGGTGGTAAAGATGGACGGATTAAAGTCCCTAAAGATAAGAAATATCATGAGGCTAAATATGACCCACCCTTACCAGTATCTGTTGTTAAAGAACTTGACGAAAAATATAAGAACAAAGGGGGATTATATAGTAAAGTTTCAAGAAACGGATTATTGAAAGCAGAACCGCATTATGACCCACCATTACCAGTATCTGTTGTTAAAGAAGATAAACATACATTATATGGTGAAATAACTGATAAGGGACTACCACATACATCTACTTATGACCCACCATTACCAGTATCTGTTGTTAAAGAAGAAAAAACACAAATATCAACTATTTATGGCGGAGCACTTAATGGTGATGATAATGCTGATAAGATGTATCAGAAACAAGGTCGTAAAAATAATGAAAGTGTATATGAACCGCCATTACCTAATACCATGTTAGAAATTAAATCTACACGTGGTAATCATTCAACAGAAAAACCAGTAGCATTAATGGAGTGGATATTCAAGTATTATACAAAAGAAGGTGATGTGATATTAGACCCCACGATGGGTAGTGGTTCTACTGGTATTGCTTGTAAAAATATGAATAGAAATTTTATAGGTATAGAGATGGACGAAGAAATCTTTAAAGTAGCTGAAAATAGATTATTGTAATTCATATATTTTATTACGCAGTAAAACATAATATACAACAACCATATATTTTATTGAGCAGTAAAACATAATATACAACCATAAAAAAAAAAAAAAAAAAAAAA
>TARA_R110002012_G_scaffold1789_4_pt1 | contig 12631 bp, 5 predicted proteins | sample TARA_R110002012 | Tara Oceans TARA_R110002012 (sample SAMEA4396515) | marine metagenome | biome: Westerlies Biome; feature: [DCM] deep chlorophyll maximum layer (ENVO:01000326); material: water (ENVO:00002006), including particulate matter (ENVO:01000060) such as... | depth 40 m
GCTGCAGCGTGGCTATCAGGTGTACCAGGAAGTCTGTTCGTCCTGTCACTCCATGAAGCTGCTCAGCTACCGCAACCTCGGCGATCCGGGTGGCCCGTTCTATGACGAGGCCTATCCGAACCCGAACGACAACCCGTATGTGAAGGCTCTGGCCGCGCAGAACGAAATCCTCAGCCCGACGCCAAATGAAGTCGGTGACTATGATTTCCGTCCGGCGACACCCGCCGACACATTCCGCAGCCCATATGCGAATGACAGTGCGGCCCGTGCGGCCAATGGCGGCGCTGTGCCACCAGACCTGTCAGTGATCTACAAGGCCCGCCATGATGGCGCGTCTTATGTGTACAGCCTGCTGGCAGGCTATCCGGACGAGGACGTATTCTCAGAGCGCGTTGTCGCTGAAGCATCTGACGGGGGCACGCCGGATGATCCGAGCGACGATACGCCTGCCGAAGTTCAGACCGTTATCGACGCGTCCAAGCTGCATATTGGTCATGGTGATGACCATTACGAAGGCTACCTGATCCAGAATGCCGGCCAGTACTACAATCCGTACATGCCGGGCGATACGGTTCCGCAATTCGAAGGCGATCCCCGCCATGCGCCTCCGGGTGGCTTCCTTGCCATGCCGCCGCAGCTCGTTCCGGGCCGCGTCGAGTATAGCGACGGCACCGAAGCGACCATCGACCAGATGGCCTATGATGTTGCGCAATTCCTCGCTTGGGCAGGTGAGCCGAAACAGACCAACCGCAAATCGCTTGGCCTTGCCGTGATGGTGTATTTTGGCATCCTCGCGATCCTGCTCTGGTTCTCCTACAAGCGCATCTGGCGCAACGTAGAGCACTAGGCAGTTCTGACAGAACCTTGAATTGACGACCCCGTCCCTGGCTGATCCAAGGGCGGGGTTTTCTTTTTCCGGAGCAGATCATGAGCAAATGGACCCTCGGCATTATCGGAGGCTCGGGCCTTTACGAAATTGACGACCTGGAAGACCGCCGCGAGGAACAGGTCGAGACTGCCTGGGGCAAGCCATCTGACGTGCTGGTGCGCGGCCGGATAGGGGAGGTGGAGCTGGTCTTCCTGCCGCGCCACGGAAGAGGTCACCGCATCACGCCGACCGAGGTGCCTTACCGCGCCAACATTGCTGCACTGAAGGCGGCGGGTGTGACGGACATCCTGTCAATTTCGGCTTGCGGCAGCCTGAAAGAGGAATACGCCCCCGGTGACTTCGTCGCCGCAGACCAGTTTATCGACCGCACCTTTGCGCGCGACAAAACCTTCTTCGCAGCCGGCATGGTGGCGCATGTCTCCATGGCCTACCCGGTCTGCCCGCGCCTGTCGGGGCTTGCAGCAGATGCGGCGGAGGCTGTCGGATCAAAGATGCATCGCGGCGGCACGTATCTGGCCATGGAGGGACCGCAATTCTCTTCGCTCGCGGAATCAAAACTCTATCGGCAATGGGGTTGCGACGTGATTGGCATGACCGCGATGCCGGAAGCCAAGCTCGCCCGCGAGGCCGAGTTGCCCTACGCCATTCTTTGCATGGTTACCGATTATGATTGCTGGCGGGCAGAAACCGAGGCGGTATCGGTGACGAATGTGCTGGAAATCATGGGCCAGAACAGCGCGGTGGCCCGCAAGGCTGTTGTCCGGCTTGCTGAAGACCTGTCCGGAATGGAGCGTACGCCGGATCCGAACGGCACGGATACGTGTCTGGATTATGCGTTGATTACTGCGCCACAGGCGCGCGACCCGGATTTGCTCGACCGTCTTCAAGTGATTGCAGGACGTGCGCTCAAGGGCTAAGGTTTACCAACACTTAACCGGTCGCCATGCGGGGGAAGCATGGTTTACGGTGGACGCGTTGAGGGGATCTCAGAATGAGTGAAGCGCAATTCTACACATTCTTCACCGGCGGGCTCGGCCTGCTTATCGCAGCAGCATTGATGATCGCCTGGCAGCTTTGGCGGCTAAGGGATGAAGAACGCGATGGCGCGATCTCCGCCCTCGACGGCATCAGCCATGAGATGCGAATCAATCTCCAGCGCATGGTGAATGAGGTCGCCCAGATCGTCGACACGCAGGAAGCCGGACCAGATGTCCTGCTGCCGGTCCAGCATCCGCAGCTCGACGGTGTAAACGCTTCCCTGATCAAGACCAATCGCAATGCGATCGCCGTGATCGGCGCGACCTATCAGGAACTTGAGGCGCGCAAGATGGCGTTGCGGGCGGTGCTGGCCCAGAAGCGCGATCTCAGTGCAACGCTCGACGACGCGATGGATGCGACGATCAACGGCATTGCGACGCTCTATATGTGGGAAGAGCACGCCGGTGTACGTCCTTCAGAGGCGGGCACTGTGCGCAGCTGGCACGTGCGCGACTGGATGAAAGCGCATGGCTTCTCGGCAAATTCCTTTCCGGGCATGCATCTGCGCGATGAAGTCGTTGAACGTCTGCGCCAGTACGGTCTGCACCTGACGCCGCGCCCGCTGACCCATACCGCCCATGAATATTACAGCATGCAGTATGACCGGAAAGCCGATCCGCATGCACCATTCTGGAAGCGCAAGCCGAAGACCGAGGAAGTCATGGCCGTCGCGGCAGCCGACGAAGCAGCTGAATATATCGATGAGGACTTCGAGGACACCTATGAGGGCGAAGCCGATATCACGCCGTCGGAAAACGTCGATGCCGCCCTGGCCGAGATTGAAGCGATGGACGACGACCTGCCGGAAGAGGACGAGGCCTATGCCGAGGAAGACTCCGACGAAGCCGGCCGCTTGCCCAACTGATCCCCGCTAGCGTTTGAACGTGCCCATGATGCCGCGCAGGATGTAACGGACGATCTCCCGGCTGGCCGTTCGGGCGGCCTGATTTCCCGCTTTCTCGAGCGAACTCATCCGGCGGGAGCTACGGCGCGTGGTCGTTTTCTTTTTCTTCTTGTCCAGCTCGGCCTGAGCCTTGGCCTCTTTCTTGGCAAGTTCCTCAGCTTCCTTTGCGGCTTTCACTTCGCGCGCTTCCAGCACTTCATAGGCCGACTCACGGTCAATTGACTTCTCGTACTTTCCGGCGACGGGACTGGCATTCTGGACCGATTTGCGCTCCGCGTCCGTTGCGGGGCCAAGTCGTGAGGCTGGTGGGCGGATCACGGTCCATTGTACCACGCTTGGCGCGCCCTTGGCGTCCAGCGTTGAGACCAGTGCCTCGCCAACGCCAAGCTGGGTGATGACTTCCTCTGTGTCAAAAGTCTCATTCTCGCGGAAGGACTGCGCCGCGGCGCGTACGCCTTTGCGTTCGGCGGGCGTATAGGCGCGCAGGGCATGCTGCAGCCGGTTGCCCAGTTGTGCGAGCACGCTTTCCGGCAGGTCGCGCGGGTTTTGGGTAACGAAATAGACGCCTACACCCTTGGAGCGGATCAGCCGCACGACCTGCTCGATCTTCTGCATCAACGCCGCAGGAGCGTCGTCGAACAACAGGTGGGCTTCATCAAAGAAGAAGACGAGGCGCGGCTTGTCCGGATCGCCAATCTCGGGAAGCTGCTCGAACAGTTCCGACAACAGCCAGAGCAGGAATGTGGAGTAGAGTTTTGGACTGTTGATCAGGCGGGTGGCATCCAGCACGTTCACGATGCCGCGCCCATCGGTATTGGTGCGCATCATGTCCGACAATTCCAGTGCGGGTTCGCCGAAGAAGAAATCGGCACCTTCGCGTTCCATGACGAGCAAGTTGCGTTGCACCGCGCCAAGCGACGCAGAGGCAATGTTGCCGTATTCCTTGCTGAGTTCGTCGCGGACCTCCTTGTCGCTCATATGAACGAGCAGTTTGCGCAGATCCTTCAGGTCAAGCAGCAGCAGGCCATTATCGTCGGCATATTCGAACGCGATGTTCAGCACGCCTTCCTGCGCGTCGGTGAGGTCCATCAGCCGCGAGAGGAGCAGGGGCCCCATTTCGGAAATCGTGGTGCGGATCGGATGGCCCTTCTCGCCGAACACGTCCCAGAACACGGTTGGCGCAGACGTGTACTCATACTCGCCGAGCCCGATCTTGTTGGCGCGTGCAACGAATTTGTCGTGCAGCTTGTGATCCGTGCTGCCGGGTATGCAGATGCCCGAAAGGTCACCTTTCACGTCCGCGCAGAAGACAGGAACGCCCGCATCGGAAAAGCCCTGAGCCAGGTTTTGTAGGGTGACTGTCTTGCCGGTGCCGGTTGCGCCCGCGATCAGGCCATGCCGGTTTGCGATTTTCAGCAACAGGTTCTGCGCCACATTTGGCGTGCCGTTGCCCTCGGCATCTGCGCCCCCGATAAAGATGGAATCCATCATCCTGTCCCCTTCATTCCTTACAGGCTGCGACGCTAGAGAATTCGCCGGATTCGGCAAGGGTGGAGGCGCAGGCTCTTGACGGCGCGCGAGGCTCTCCTCACCCTGTGGTAACCACAGCTCCGGGGGATATTATGGATCGCGCGACGAAGACCGGCATCTGGATCATCGCGACCGGCGTCATCCTGACCTTTCTTCATTTTGGCCGCAGCATCCTCGCGCCCTTTGCGCTGGCTGTGTTCCTGTTCCTCGTCATCGAGGGCTTTGCCACGATGATCGATAATTGGTCTCGCGCGCTCAAGATCGGGCACGCCCGGGTTTTCGCGGTCCTGATTGTTTTGGGTGGATTTTTCGGATTCATGGCGCTGCTCGCAAATGGCATCGCCGAATTTGGGCGCGACGCCGGAGAGTATGAAAACCGGATCAACGACATGATCGCGGACATGTATGAGGTGGTGCACATGTCGGGTGCGCCGACACTGCAGGAACTGCTGTTCAACGAAACCGGACAACGTTTCTTTGCGACCATCGCCAACGAAACCGGTGACCTGTCCGGCGATCTGGTCCTGATCCTGATCTATGTCGCCTTCCTGTTCCTGGCGCAGTCCAGTTGGACCCGGAAACTGGACAATATCTTCCCCGGTTTCGAGCAACGCGCGCAGGTGCGCCAGGTGGGCGATGAAGCGCGGCGCAGTATCGAAACCTATCTGTGGACCCAGACTGTGATCTCCGCCCTGATCACCGCATTGACCTATTTCTCATTGCTGGCCTTGGGGGTGCAAAATGCGCTCTTCCTGTCGGCTTTGATATTTGTGCTCAATTATATCCCGACTGTGGGGTCAATTGTTGCGGCACTGGTGCCCCCGCTGTTTGCCATCGTGCAGCCGGAACTTCCGGCCTGGGTGCCGGGCACACCACCGCAAGACAACTACATCTATGCGGCGATCGTGTTTGCTGCCGTCAGTTTCTGGCAGTTTTCAATCGGCAATTTCATCCAGCCGCGCATGATGGGGGAGTCGCTGAATTTGTCAGCTTTGGTCGTCCTGCTTTCCCTGGCCATCTGGGGCGCAATCTGGGGCATTCCCGGCATGTTCCTGTCGGCACCTTTGACGGTTCTGATGATGATATTCTTCGCGCAATCTTCCAGCACGAGATGGATTGCAATCCTGCTTTCTGCAGATGGTAATCCACAAGGCAAGGGTACCAATACGGAGCTGTCGGATGCAGTCAGCGCTGCTCAGACCTATGGTGAAAATCGATAAATTATGCGAAGTGTTAGGCAAGTTAATAATTGCGAATCCGGTTCAGAGCCCATACTCAATTATTGGTAACATCAGGCGCTGCTGACGAAGACTTGTATTCGGCACAGCGCTTGCAAATTTAGTGAGATCAGGCCCTCCGCGTGCGTCCCCCCACCCAGCCTGCGGAATAGGCCTGTAGGACCCGCCGGACACGTCCCCGTTCGGCGGGTCCGTTTATATCGGGCCCTGAGGGCCCAAGATTCGATCCCCCAAAGACCCGTCATGACGCTGGGGCAATTCATTTGCCCCTATGTGTTGTGCCGGTGTGCCAACGCAGTCTAGATGGGAACATCGTTAAGTTCTTTCGCGAGACACCCACATGACAGTAAATTCTGCTTCACATGAGCCGTTGGAGCAAGTTTTCGACCAGATTCAGCGGGAATCAGGGCACGAAGACCTCACCGGACTGACGGATGGCGACCTAAAATTTCTTGCGCGCCGCCATTGGGAATGGGCAGAGACGGTCGCTCCGGGAGAGCAGGATGTGCGCGTCCTGCTGGAGGTCGATGGGGAAAACGGGGACTCCCTGTCACGTACCATTCTAGAGACTGCCAGCCCGGACATGCCATTCCTCGTGGATTCGGTGCTTGGCGAGTGCGGCGCACAGGGGTTTGAGGTCGCGGCCCTGTTTCATCCGATTGTCAAACGACAGGACGGGCGCAGCGTGTCCGTCATCCAGGTTCATTTGCCGATCCTGACCCACGATGAGGCGGCGCGCCTGAAAGCCGGAGTTCGCCTGGCGCTGGCGCACAATGCGGTTGCCGTATCGGACTTTGAGCCCATGCGGGCGCGCATGCAGCAGGAGATCGACCGGCTGAAGGGCGTCACGCATCTCAAAGAGATGGACCGCGACGAAGCAGTTGCCTTCCTGAAATGGCTTTCGCGGGAACATTTCGTGTTCCTCGGCTGCCGCGAATACGAATTCGAGACAAATGCCGATGGGCAAGTGCTGCCGGAAGAGCCGATCATGGTAAAGGGCTCCAATCTGGGCGTGCTGCGCGATGAAGAACTGAACGTTCTGTCTCGCGAGGCCGAACCCCTCGTGTTGACGCCCGAGATTGGCGCACATCTGTCGGAACCGTATCCGATCCTTGTTGCCAAATCGACGCTGACCAGCCTCGTGCACCGCCGGGTCGCTTGCGACTATGTCGGCGTGAAGAAATATGATGCGCAGGGCAGGGTGAATGGCGAAGTCCGCTTCCTCGGCCTGTTTACCGCTGAGGCCTATGACGAAACGGCCCGCTCGATCCCGCTGATCCGCCGTCGAATTGCCGCCATCCTCGAAGCTTCTGGCGCAACGCCCGGCGGACATACCGAAAAGGCGTTGACCAATCTGCTGGAAACCTGGCCGCGTGACGAGTTGTTTCAGACCTCTTCGAAAATCCTCCATCCGATCATTGTCGGCGCGCTGCATCTGATCGGGCGGCCACGCACGCGCCTGTTCGTGCAACAGGACCAATTTGACCGGTTTGTCACCGCAATCGTCTATGTGCCGCGTGAAGCCTATGACACCGCCATGCGCCAACGCATCACGCAGGAACTGGTCACCGCTTACAATGGGCACGTAACGCGCTTTCGTCCGTATTTTGATTCTGAAACCCTGGTTCGGGTCCATTTCGAAATCTGGCTGGGACAGGGCCATCCCTTGCCGGACCTTGCGGCGCTCGAGAAGCGTATCGTCCAGATCACGCGAACATGGGAGCAAGGCTTCCGGTCGGCGCTGGTCCAGTCTGACCTTGAACGCGCACATCAGGAAAATGCACGTTCCTTCATCGGGGCTTTCAATGCAGCCTATCGCGAAGCCTTCGGGCCTGACGAGGCGATGCGCGATGTTGCGGCGATGGCAAATTTGTCTGCCGGTCACCCCATCCTGACGCGCGCCTACCGGCTGGAAGGGGATTCCGACAACAAGATACGGGTCAAGATATACTCCCGCAATGGTTCGATCCCGCTGTCTGCCTGTGTGCCAATCTTCGAGCAAATGGGTTTCTTCGTGGATTTCGAGACCGGCTATCCGGTCCGTCCGACGGAAAAGCCAGCCGACGATGCGCCCGAGACCTACTGGATCCACGATGTTGTCATGTGCGCGACGGCCGGCGCAGCAATTGACCTCGATGCAATCCGAACCGCGCTGGAGGATGCGTTTGTTGCGGTCTGGAGCGGACGGGCCGAAAATGACGGCTTCAACCGGCTGGTGCTCAGCGCTGACGCAAGCTGGCGCGATGCGGCCCTGATCCGGGCGCTCGCCGGATATCGCCGCCAGAGCGGCATGGATCAACCGCAATATGTTCAGGAGACGGCGCTTTCGACTTATCCGGCGATTGCCCAGAAATTGCTGGACCTGTTCGCTATCCGCTTCGATCCGGCGCGCGATATGTCACTCGCCGAACGCACGCATGAAGCCGAGAAAATGCGCGCAGAGATCGAGGACGCGTTACGCGACGTGTCGGCGCTGGCAGACGATCAGGTGCTGCGCCGTCTCGCTGATCTGATCCTGGCCGTTCAGCGGACCAATTTCTACCAGACCAATGGCGATGGCGCGCCCTACAGTTTTGTCAGCCTCAAGATTGCCAGCCGCGAACTGGAAGACCTGCCGGAGCCGAAACCCTTCCGCGAGATATATATGTCGAGCCCGCGGGTCGAGGGCGTGCATTTGCGCTTTGGCGCGGTTGCGCGCGGGGGGCTGCGCTGGTCGGACCGTGCATCAGACTATCGCACCGAAGTTCTGGGCCTTGTGAAAGCGCAGCAGGTGAAGAATGCGGTCATCGTGCCGGTCGGCTCCAAGGGTGGATTCTTGCCAAAGCAATTGCCGGATCGTTCTGACCGCAATGCCTGGTTCGAGGCTGGACGGGATGCCTACAAGGAATTCATCCGGGCGTTGCTCGGTATCACGGACAATCTCGTGGAGGGGCAGGTCACCCACCCGGCGGACACGATTGTCTGGGATGGTGAAGACCCCTACCTCGTCGTGGCGGCGGACAAGGGCACGGCGACCTTCTCCGACACCGCCAATGCGATCAGTGAGGAGATGGGCCACTGGCTGGGCGATGCGTTCGCGTCGGGTGGTTCGGTTGGCTACGATCACAAGAAGATGGGTATTACTGCGCGGGGAGGCTGGGAAGCGGTCAAGCGTCACTTCCGCGAACTCGGCAAGAACATCCAGACCGAACCTTTCACCGTGATCGGTGTGGGCGACATGAGTGGAGACGTGTTTGGCAATGGCATGTTGCTATCGCCGGAAATCCGGCTGATCGCGGCCTTCAACCACATGCACATCTTCATCGACCCGGACCCTCAGGACGCTGCCAAGAACCTGACTGAACGTCAGCGTCTGTTCGACAAGCCGCAATCGAGCTGGGCGGACTACAACAAAGGAATCCTGTCGAAAGGCGGCGGAATCTTCGAGCGCTCCGCCAAGTCGATCACGCTGAGCGATGAGATCAAGGCGCTGAGTGGCTTGTCAAAGGATGCGGTCACACCCGACGAGTTGATCCACGCCCTGCTGAAGACGGATGCGGACTTGCTCTGGTTCGGCGGCATTGGCACCTATGTGAAAGCCGCGCATGAAACTCATGCGGCCGCCGGTGACCGTGCCAATGATGCGATCCGGGTTGATGCAAATCAGCTGAAGGTGAAAGTCATCGGGGAAGGGGCCAATCTGGGCGTCACCCAAGCCGGGCGAATCGAGTTTGACCTGCATGGGGGACGGATCAATACAGACGCGATCGACAATTCCGCCGGCGTCGATTCGTCTGACCACGAAGTGAACATCAAGATTCTGGCTGCTGAGGCGGTTCGTGAGGGCGACCTCGATCCGGCAGACCGCAACGACCTTCTTGCGGAGATGACCAGTGACGTGGCGGCGCTTGTCCTGCGTCATAATTATACACAGACCTTTGCGCTGACCCTGGCCGAAACGACGGCCAAGGAAGACCATGATGCGCTTGAGCGCCTGATGGAGTATCTGGAAGACCGAGGCGTATTGAACCGCGCGCTGGAAACCTTGCCGGAGACCGGTGAGATGAAGGTGCGTGCCGAGCGCGGCCAGCCATTGACCCGGCCGGAATTAGCCGTCTTGCTCGCCTGGTCGAAGATCACTCTGTTCGACGATATTGTGGCCTCCGATATTCCGGACGATCCGTATTTCGAAGACCTGTTGGTCAATTACTTCCCGAGTCCGATCAACACCTATTCAAAGGCGATGTCGAACCATCGCCTGAAGCGGGAAATTATCGCGACGATCATTGCCAATCGTGTGCTGGACATGGCCGGGCCGGTGGCCCTGCTGCGTCTGCGCGAAGTGACCGGCGGCGACAATGCGCAAGTCGCGCGCGGGCTCGAAGCGGCGCGTGCCGTTTTGAACTTTGACGGCTTCCAGCGCGAGGTCGACCAGCTCGACACGATCGTGCCTGCGGATGTGCAAATCGATCTGCGTCTGCATGCGGCAAGCGCCATGGTCGATGCGGCGCTCTGGTTCATTGAAACCCATCCGGACCTGCATGTCGGCGACGCCGTGCAACATACCGAAGCGCCTCTGAACGAGTTCAAGGCCATTCTCGCCGGCATTCACTCGCCGTTCCCGGCTGCGCGCATCGAGCGCGAAGTGCGTAGCCTGATGAAGCGCGGCGCGTCGGAAGAGATTTCGCGATGGGCGGCTGCGATGGGCCAGTTTGCCCAAGGGCTGCTCGTGGTCGATCTGGCTGGCAAGGCGGGTGTCAGTGTGGAGGCGGCCGGCAAGGCTTTCTACACGATTGGCGACCAGCTGCGCATCGACCGGCTTCGCGCCATGGCGCGGGACAATCTGCTGCATGCAGATTATTGGGATCGCGTGGCGGGCCGTCGCCTGTTGAACGAACTGGTTCGGATGCAGGCGGATGCAACAGAGAAGGCTCTCGCCGGAGACGGGGCAGATGCCTGGCTCGCCGAGCGCAATGATGCGCGCAAGGCATTGCTCGCAGAGTTGCATACGCTGGGCAAGGATCGCAATTGGGCGTTTGCGCGATTTGCGCTTGCGGCCGACGCGTTGCGCCAGTTCATGCGCCACTGATCGTTGCACCAAGAGCCGGACAGGGCGTGTGCCCTTCCGGTTTCCTGTCATCCAAGGTCCTTGCGGACGGAAGGCGGCGCCTTCGGCAGGGACGGTATTCATATTGGTGTGGGAAGTCGTGCCCCTGCAGCGGGCCGCCTCCCATCCGCTGGCCGGGGCCTGAGCATACCCCGACCGGACCGCCGCTTCCCATTTGGGCAAGAAGCGACCCGGACAAGATACAAGCCGGAGATCTCAGACAAATTCGATCAGCGACAAAGCCCGTTATCCGGGCCGTGCCGGGCCGATTACTGTTGGAAGAAGTTGTTCACATCCAACGCTTTCTGAGCCCTTAGCGCGCTGCAGAGCGTTGCCTTCTCCGTGCCCTGGGCCAGGGATCGCTCATAGCCTGGGATCAGCTGCGCATTCTGTTGAAAGAAGTCTTCCGCGTCTGCGGCCTTTCTGACGCTGCAGAAATATCCCGTCAGGCCCGCGAGCTTTGGCTGACGGATTTCGGGCATGCGCTCCACAACCGTCTCGAAGTTTGTGGTTATCAAATCCCATGCGGTGTCTTGTGCTGCCGGGTTGGCCATGGCGCCATAGACAACCGTAAAGACTTCGTCGGTCGAGTTCGGGCCGTTCAGAACCGCCGAGAACAGGTCTGACACGACATCCTTGCTTCCGCGACTGGCCAATACTCTCAGGATTGTCGAGCGTTCATTCTGATTGGTTGCAGTGGTGACGTAGGCCTTGGCAGCTTCATAGAAGTCAGCGCCGCCATCCTCTATGCCGATGATCATGGCCGTGGAGAGATCCTCCGGCGCAAGCGCCGTCGCGTCCGGGCTGCCTTCGAGTCCGACATACTGCCGGGCACGGGCGAGCAGGGCGCGGCGCTCAGCGGGGCGCTCGCCATATTCCAGCAACAAGCCATATAGCCTGTCGCGCAAAAGCATCTCCTGCTGGCTCAGCGCCGTGGCCGGACGGGATTCCAGATATTCGGCCAACGGTCCATAGGTGCGCTGGACCCACGCGCGAAGGCCCGCTTGCTCGGATGGCTCCAGCATGCGGTCGAGCGTGCCAATAATGCCGAACCCTTCAGAAACCGCACGCGGATGACCGCTTGAGGTTGCGGCCAGTCCAGCCATCAGGTCATCGGTGCTGATCCGCCCTGCACGGAAACCGGAGGTCAGTGCATCCGCAAACATGATCTGTTCGGCGTCAGACAAGCTGTCAAAGTTGGAAATCAGCGCCGTCAGGTTTTCCGCATTCGTATCGAAGCGCCAATAGCCCGTGCCGCCGGCATTTGGCATCACCCAGTCGGGGCAATCGCCATCCAGAGGAATCTCGGTGACCGGTGCGGTCAGCATCTGCCGGATCGTGCGATCACCCACAGGCCCTTTCAGGCGCGCAGCAAACGGCACGTTCCAGGTCTGAGCATTGGTATCAATATCAGAGCCAAGCGGCGCATAGCGCTTTTGAGTGACCGTGATCAGGCCCGCATCTGGAGCAGGGCAGGACACGGCGACATCCAGCGATGGGATGCCTGGCTGGTTGATATAGCTGGTGAAGGCTTCAACAATATCCGGCTGGCCGGACCCGTCGGCGAGGCTCTGCATGAAATCGTCGGCATCAGCGACGCCATCCTCGAAGCGACGCATGTGCAAGCGGATACCTTCGCGAAAGGCTTCTTCGCCCAGATAGGTCTCGAACATGTTCAACACGCTGCCGCCTTTGCGATAGGTAATGGAGTCGAACGCGTCGAGAATATCGCCATTGGTGTTGATCGGATTGCGAATCTGGCGCGCCGATTGAAGACTGTCGGCCCCCATCGCGCTGAGCCCTGCCAGGATTGGGCTGAGGCCCCACTCGCCGTCCGGGTCAACCCCGTCCATCGTCTTGTAGCTGATCCAGGTCGCAAAGGCCTCGTTCAGCCAGATATCGTTCCACCATTTCGGCGTGACGAGATTGCCGAACCATTGATGGCC
>TARA_R110002012_G_scaffold7675_9_pt1 | contig 12629 bp, 9 predicted proteins | sample TARA_R110002012 | Tara Oceans TARA_R110002012 (sample SAMEA4396515) | marine metagenome | biome: Westerlies Biome; feature: [DCM] deep chlorophyll maximum layer (ENVO:01000326); material: water (ENVO:00002006), including particulate matter (ENVO:01000060) such as... | depth 40 m
CGTTCTTATGTCTAGTCCTCTACGGATTTTTTTCGCACCGACACCTTACCTATCAACCTGCGTCTTAAGCACTTTCTCATTGTGTAAGCCCGCAAGCTTCATTCCACTTCATTTTCACTGTTGCGTTCACGCTGGATACGCTGATAAATCTCTTCACGATGTACTGCCACATCTTTAGGTGCATTCACACCTATACGTACTTGATTGCCTTTGACACCTAGCACAGTGACGGTGATTTCATCACCGATCATAAGCGTTTCGCCAACACGGCGAGTTAGGATGAGCATGGCTGATCTCCTTTTCAGACGTTTTATGCAACGGGGTATGTCAGCCGGAGGCAACACTACGCCATTATGCGCGTTAGTGTCGCCACTCACCAATTTGTCCGGCTCCATGACACCTCAACCTCCCGTTGAAAGAAAGCTCACCACCCCACGGCAGTAAGTACCCCCTTCAGCGTAGAAGGTTTAAGGCATTAATGTTATTCAGATTCGATATCTGCCTTATCTAAACCGAAAGCTTTGTGCAATGCGTTAACGGCAAGTTCCATGTGTTTCTCATCAATAACGACTGAAATCTTAATCTCAGACGTGGAAACCATACGGATATTGACGTTCTCGTCAGCCAGTACGCGGAACATCTTCGACGCCACGCCCGCATGAGAGCGCATGCCGACACCCACTAACGAAACCTTAGCAATATTATCGTCGCCACGCAGTTCACCACCCCCCAGATCAGGGATAACGGTCTCTTCAAGCAGCTTTTTAGTCGCCTTATAATCACTTTTAGCGACCGTAAACGTGAAATCAGTGTAGTCACCGGCCGGGGCAACATTCTGCACGATCATATCAACTTCGATATTGGCATCGGCAATAGGACCAAGAATACGCGATGCAACACCTGGCACGTCGGGCGTGTTAAGCAGGGTTAATTTTGCTTCACTTTTGGTAAATGCGATACCAGAGATTAGTGGTTCTTCCATAGCGTCCTCGTCTTGGTCTGCTTCTGCAACAATTAGGGTGCCGGGGCCGTCTTGAAAGCTCGACAGCACCCGCAGGGGAACGTTGTACTTGCCGGCAAACTCTACCGCGCGGATCTGCAGCACTTTAGAGCCGAGGCTCGCCAGTTCCAGCATCTCTTCCACGGTAATGCTCTCTAAACGCTGCGCTTTAGAGCAAACGCGCGGATCGGTGGTGTATACCCCATCAACATCGGTGTAGATCTGACATTCATCGGCACCTAGTGCCGCGGCCAGCGCCACGCCAGTGGTATCAGAACCACCGCGGCCCAACGTAGTGATGTTGCCGTCTTGATCAACACCTTGAAAACCAGCGACCACGACCACTTGGCCTGCTTCAAGATCCGCCTTCAGATCCTCGGTTTCGATGCGCTGAATACGCGCCTTGGTGTAAGCGCTGTCAGTATGGATGCCGACCTGGGCGCCGGTATGCGAGGTAGCAGGCACACCGATTTGCTGAAGCGCCATTGCCAGCAGCGAAATCGTGACCTGCTCGCCCGTCGATAGCAGCATATCCATTTCACGCGGAGCCGGGTCTTCGTTAAGCGCCTGAGCCATATCGGTTAGCCGGTTGGTTTCGCCGCTCATCGCGGATACCACCACCACCACTTGATGGCCTTGATCGCGGAAGCCCTTAACCTTTTCCGCTACGGCCTTGATACGCTCGACAGAGCCCACCGAAGTGCCGCCGAACTTCTGTACGTATAGTGCCATATGCCGTTTTTCCTATGCGTTCGGGAATGGAGAATGAAGTTATAACGAATTATCTAACGGGTAGGCCGATAGCAATCATGCCACCGGCCTTGGCGTTTAGCTAAGTACGCCTTCTAACCATGCCGGCACGCTCTTCAACGCATCAGGCAAAGCGTCGGGTTGGCTACCGCCAGCTTGAGCCATATCTGGGCGACCACCACCCTTCCCTCCCACTTGAGAGGCAACATGGTTTACCAGCTCACCGGCTTTCACTTTGCCGGTCAGGTCCTGGGTTACGCCAGCGATCAGGCTTACCTTGTCGGCTGCCTGATCGGCCACCCCCAGGATAATCACACCAGAACCGAGCTTGTTTTTCAGCTGATCAAGAATGCCACGTAAGTCTTTACCCGAGACGCCTTCTAGCTGGGTCGCCAGTAATTTGACGCCTTTGATCTCGGAGACCTGACTGAGCATATCGCTGCCAGCGGCGCTGGCCAGCTTCGCCTTGAGCTGCTCCAGCTCTTTTTCCAAACTACGATTACGTTCAACCAGCGACTCTACTCGTGCCTCGACCTGCTCGGGCTTGGTTTTCAACCGCTCACCCAAGCGCTCAAGCCGGGCTTCCTGCTCGCGGAAATAGGTCAACGCATTTTCGCCCGTAATGGCCTCAATGCGACGCACGCCAGAGGCGATACCTACTTCGCTCATCACATGACAACAGCCAATATCGCCACTACGAGCTACGTGAGTCCCCCCGCATAGCTCAATGGAAAAATCATCAGCCCCAATGGTCAGTACACGAACGTTGTCGGCGTATTTGGCCTCAAAAAGCGCCGCCGCTCCCTTGGCCTTGGCGTCATCCAGACTCATCTGCTCCGTTTTCGTCGGCGCGTTCGCCAGTATCTGCTCATTAACCAGCCGCTCGACCTCCGCCAGCTGTTCGGCGGTCATCGGCTCGAAGTGGCTGAAGTCAAAGCGTAAACGCTCAGCGTTAACCAACGAGCCTTTCTGCTGAACGTGATCGCCCAGCACCATACGCAGCGCTTTGTGCAGCAAGTGGGTGGCCGAGTGATTACGGATGGTCGCGGCTCGCAGGCTGGCATTGACTTCACCACGGACACTAGCACCTACGCTCAGTGAGCCTTCTACCATCATGCCTTGGTGCAGATGATGACCACTCTGCTTTTGCGTATCCGTTACCTGAAAGCGACCACCCTCTACATGCAGATAGCCTGTATCACCGACCTGCCCACCCGACTCGCCGTAAAAAGGTGTGCGATCCAGTACCACTACGCCCGTCTGCCCAGCCTCAAGGGCAGCCAACGCATTGCCTTCACTATCGACCAGTGCCGTCACTTTGGCCTGATCTTCCAAGCGGTCGTAACCGGTAAAGGCCGTTTCGCCTTCCAGTTCAATAGAGGCACTGTAATCGGCGCCGAACTGGCTGGCCGCACGGGCGCGCTCTCGCTGAGCCTCTAACGCTTGCTGAAACCCTTCTTCGTCCAGCGTGACGCCACGCTCGCGGCATACGTCCGCGGTAAGATCAAACGGGAAACCGTAGGTATCATAAAGTTTAAAGACGGTTTCACCTGGCAGCACGTTGCCATCCAGCTCAGCCAGCGCTGCGTTTAATAGGCCCATCCCGTGATCCAGTGTCCGCGCGAATTGCTCCTCTTCCTTAAGCAACACGCGAGCAATTTGCTCACGGGCTTCGCGTAGTTCTGGATACGCCTCGCCCATTTCGGCATCCAGCGCGTCGACCAGCTTATGGAAGAACGGCTCTACCGCACCGAGCTTATGCCCATGACGTATCGCACGGCGGATGATCCGACGAAGTACATACCCGCGTCCTTCGTTGGACGGCAATACGCCATCGGCAATCAGGAACGCACAGGAGCGGATATGGTCGGCGATGACGCGCAGGGAGGGCGTGGAGGTATCCGGATGTCCCGTTGCCTTGGCTGCCGCGTGAAGCAAGTTCTGGAATAGATCGATTTCATAGTTGGAATGCACGCCCTGCATCACCGCGGCGACACGTTCCAAGCCCATTCCGGTATCAATAGAGGGTTTAGGGAGCGGATTGAGCGTTCCTTGTGCATCACGATCGAACTGCATGAACACGAGGTTCCAGATTTCGATGTAGCGGTCACCGTCCTCTTCTGGGCTGCCTGGAGGGCCGCCCCATACGTCGGGACCATGATCAAAAAAGATTTCCGAGCTGGGGCCACAGGGGCCGGTGTCACCCATTTGCCAGAAGTTGTCTTCATCCAATCTGGAGAAGCGCTCAGGATCGATACCGATATCCTCCTTCCAGAGGCGTTCAGCTTCGTCATCACTGATATGTACCGTTACCCAGAGCTTCTCTTTGGGCAGGCCGAGCGTTTCGGTCAGAAACGACCACGCAAAGCGAATGGCGTCACGCTTGAAATAGTCACCAAAGCTAAAGTTACCCAACATCTCAAAGAACGTATGGTGGCGTGCGGTATAACCTACATTGTCTAGATCATTATGCTTACCCCCTGCGCGCACACAGCGCTGCGCAGAGGTAGCGCGCACATAAGGGCGTGGATCGCGGCCCAAAAATACATCCTTGAACGGCACCATGCCGGCATTGGTAAACAGCAGCGTCGGGTCATTCCCCGGCACTAGCGAGCTGGTAGGAACAATCGTATGTCCCTGCTCTGCAAAGAAGGTAAGAAAGGCCTGTCTAATCTCTGCGCTTTTCATAGGGTATCCGTAACAAGAAAGCGTGATGTCCCAGGGCGCTGTTGCCGCTACCCTAAGGGGTCGCAAAAGAGCCATTATAGCGCAGTTGTCAAACGACTAAAGCCACTCTTAGTGGCAGAAGGCCTAACGGCTAAACCAACTAGAGTATTAGAGCGCACTTAGAAATGTAAGAGGAGAACTTCTACAGGCGGGAAAAAATGTATTACAAGCAGGAAAGTGCGTAGCGGATTTGCTCAAAATCAAAGCCGCGATTGGCTAAAAAACGTTCACGCCTAGCGCGTTCTTTGGGCGTATCGCCGGGGGTCTTGAAGCGCCTTTCCAGGGTCTCCCTGGCTAGCTCGAACCAATCGACCTGCTCCTCGGCCTCAACCGTTTCAAAAGCAGCGCCTAGGGTTTCCTGGTCAACGCCACGCTGGCGTAATTCGCCCTTGATGCGAATAACACCCTGGCCACGCAGAATACGTGTACGCACGAAACTCGCCGCAAAACGGGCGTCAGACTGCAGTCCCTGATCAATCAGCGTATCCAGGCACTCATCAATCGCGGCATCATCGAAGTTTTTTTTCTTCAATCGCTGGGCAAGCTCAGCGCGTGAGTATTCGCGCCGAGCCAGCAGACCAATGGCGATGTCACGTGGCGTGGCATCGCGTTGCGACATGAAGGCCATTAAAGCGCCTTAAAGCAGATCGTCATCACCTGCATCCACATCAGCCGCGGCTTCTGCAGCCGCTTCTTCCTTCTTGGGATCAGGCTTGGCCAGAAGCTGCTCACGAATCTGCGATTCGATTTCGACCATAATATCCGCGTGCTCTTCAAGATACTGGGCTGCGTTCGCTTTACCCTGACCGATTTTCTTACCTTTATAGCTGTACCAGGCACCCGCCTTGTCGACCAGATTGCACTGCACGCCAAGGTCGATCACCTCACCAGCATGGTAAATACCTTTGCCGTAAAGGATCTGGAACTCAGCTTGACGGAAAGGCGGAGCCACCTTGTTTTTAACCACTTTCACTCGGGTTTCATTACCGGTGACTTCATCGCCTGATTTCACTGAACCGGTGCGTCGAATATCCAGACGCACACTAGCGTAAAACTTCAGCGCGTTACCGCCGGTAGTGGTTTCAGGACTACCAAACATCACGCCGATCTTCATACGGATCTGGTTAATGAAGATCACTAAACAGTTGGCGTTTTTGATGTTGCCGGTGATTTTACGCAGCGCCTGGGACATCAGGCGTGCCTGCAAGCCGACGTGTGAGTCGCCCATCTCACCTTCGATTTCAGCGCGCGGTGTCAATGCAGCGACGGAGTCAATAACGATCACGTCCACGCCGCCTGAGCGCACCAGCATGTCGGTAATTTCCAACGCCTGCTCACCCGTATCCGGCTGAGACACCAGCAGGTCATCCAGGTTAACGCCCAGTTTCTCGGCATAGCTCGGATCCAGCGCGTGCTCGGCATCCACAAAGGCACACACTTTGCCCTGCTTTTGCGCCTGAGCAATCACTGAAAGCGTCAGGGTGGTTTTACCCGACGACTCCGGACCAAAGATTTCACACACTCGGCCAAACGGTAGTCCACCAATGCCAAGGGCAATATCCAGCCCCAGCGAACCGGTAGACACCGACGGCATGACCACACGCGGAGCATCGCCTAGACGCATGACGGTGCCTTTGCCGAATTGGCGATCGATCTGGCTGAGCGCAGCATTTAGCGCTTTAGTGCGGTTGTCATCCTGAGCCATTCAGAGATTCCTCATAGCGAACTGTATAATTAGCCAGTATTATGCCAAAGATTGCGACGTAAACAAATCCTCGACGACATTTTCTGACTACTATTTTTACCGACACCTTCCTTTTTACCGATACCTTCCTTTTTACTGGCACCTTCCTGGTCATTAACGCTCAATGTTCGTCCGTCTCGCTGGCACGGCTATCCAAACGAGCCACCAATCCGGCCACCGCTAAACGCACGGCCTGACCGCGCACGGCCTCCCGGTCGCCGGGCAAGTGAAAACACTCGGCCTCCTGGTAGGCAATATCCCCCCAGGCTAGCCAAACGGTGCCTACCGGCTTCTCCTCACTGCCCCCGTCCGGCCCTGCCACACCGCTAACCGCCACAGCCATACCTGCCCCGCTTTCACGACAGGCCCCGGCTACCATCGCTTTAACTACGCCTTCACTTACCGCGCCGTCCTCAGCCAACAGAGCCTCGGGCACACCCAACAGCCGCGTTTTCGCTGCATTCGCATAGGTCACGTAGCCCGTTGTAAAATAGGCCGAGCTACCTGCTGTATCGGTAATAACACTAGCGATACCGCCGCCGGTACATGACTCAGCAGTGGTTACTTCTAACTTTAACTGTTGGCAAAGTCGCCCCAAGCGCTGAGATAACAGAACTAAATCAAGGTTTGTCAGGCTGGACACTATCGTCGCTCCTTCAAGTCAGTCATCAGTTCAGCGTAGAATACTGTGTTTAGCTTACTCAACGAATTGCGCCAAGAAATTGCTCTAGGAACATGCCGTAAACCGTAATGGTTTGCGCAACGCTCAATCAGGACGCCCATGTCACAGGCCATCCCCGCCAACACGCCAATGATCACGCAATACTTAAAGATCAAGCGCGAACACCCCGAGGTATTACTGTTCTACCGAATGGGGGATTTTTATGAGCTGTTTTTCGACGACGCCAAACGCGCCGCCGCGCTACTTGATATTACGCTGACTCAGCGTGGTCAGTCGGGTGGCAAGCCTATCCCCATGGCAGGTGTACCCTACCACAGCGCAGAGGGCTACCTGGCACGCTTAGTCGCAGGCGGCGAGTCGGTGGCCATTTGCGAACAGATTGGCGACCCCGCCACCAGTAAAGGACCCGTTGAGCGGCAGGTGGTACGTATCGTCACCCCCGGCACCCTGCATGATGAAGCGCTGCTTGATGCGCGGCGTGATAATGTCTTGGTGGCGCTTGCACCCCATAACGGCCGCTGGGGGCTAGCCTGGCTAGAACTCTCCAGCGGTCGGTTCAGCGTACTGGAGCTAGAGAGCGAAGCTGAAATGCTCGCAGAGCTCACCCGGCTCTCCCCTGCCGAGCTGCTGGTGCCCGAAAGTTTGACGCTACCTGATACCTGGTCACAAAAGCGCAGCTTACGCCGCCAGGGCGAATGGTTATTTGACCTGGAAAGCGCCACTCGTAGCCTCTGTGATCAGTTCGAGGTTCAGGACTTGCGCGGCTTTGGCTGTGCGCATCTGTCCTCCGCGCTAATGGCGGCGGGAGTACTGATTGACTATGCCCGCGATACGCAACGCTCGCGTCTCCCGCATGTGACCGCGATCAGTGTTGAAAATCGCGATGATGCGGTTGTGATCGATGCCGCCAGCCGGCGTAATCTGGAAATCGATATTAATCTTGGCGGTAACAGTGACAATACGCTGGCCAGCGTGCTGGATACCTGTGCTACCGCCATGGGGTCACGGCTGCTCAAGCGCTGGCTTAATCGCCCACTGCGCCAACGTGAGATCGTCCAGGGGCGTCATGCGGGCGTCGCGCTGCTAAGCCTGGATGCTGCGTTCATGACGCTTCGCGATACCTTGAGCGCGGTGGGCGATGTTGAGCGTATTCTGGCCCGCGTGGCGTTATATAGCGCTCGTCCACGCGATTTAGCACGCCTGCGTGACGCCCTGGCAACGCTGCCCACACTTGAACAGCAGTTGAGCGAAGTAGAGACCGGCAGCGCCCTCGACAGCCTGCGCCCGCATATCCGCCCTTACCCAGAAATGGCCGATACGCTTAGCCGCGCCCTCGTCGAGAATCCGCCGGTCGTGATCCGTGATGGCGGCGTAATCGCCGATGGCTTTGATGCCGAACTCGATGAACATCGGGGCATGGCTGAAAATGCTGGCGACTACCTAATTCAATTGGAGTTGCGTGAGCGTGAACGTACCGGGCTTGCGCATTTAAAAGTGGGCTATAACCGCGTGCATGGCTATTTTATCGAGCTGCCTCGTGCCCAGGCTCAACAAGCACCTGCTGACTATATTCGCCGTCAAACGCTGAAAAATGCCGAGCGCTTCATTATTCCCGAACTCAAAGAGTTCGAAGACAAGGCACTGTCGGCCAAATCACGCGCCCTGGGCCGTGAAAAATGGCTTTATGACCGCTTGCTTGGCGACCTTAACGAAAGCCTTCATGCGCTGCAAAGCACGTCTCAAGCATTGGCGGAGCTGGATGTGCTATGCGCCTTCGCCGAACGCGCCGAAGCACTCAACTGGGTTCGCCCCACCCTTGCCGAGACGACCAGCATCCGCATTGAGGCGGGGCGGCATCCGGTAGTTGAGCAGGTGAGTGAAACGCCTTTTGTACCTAATGACGTTCTGCTCACTCCCGACCAACACATGTTGATCATTACCGGCCCTAACATGGGCGGTAAATCGACCTATATGCGCCAGACCGCGTTAATCGCGCTGCTTGCCCACTGTGGCAGCTTTGTGCCCGCCGATAACGCAGAGATCGGCCCGTTGGATCGGATTTTTACCCGCATCGGCTCCTCCGACGATCTGGCAGGTGGGCGCTCCACCTTCATGGTGGAAATGACTGAAACCGCCAATATTCTCCATAACGCTACTCAGCAAAGCCTGATATTAATGGATGAAATTGGCCGCGGCACCAGCACCTTTGATGGTTTATCGTTGGCCTGGGCAAGCGCTGAACACTTAGCCAAGGGAGGGGCACTGACGCTATTCGCGACCCATTACTTTGAAATGACCGCGCTGCCCGATCACACCGAAGGGGTCGCTAATATTCATTTAACCGCGACCGAGCATGGCGACACTATTGTGTTTATGCACCGCATTGAATCCGGGCCTGCCAGCCAAAGCTACGGCCTGCAGGTGGCTCAGCTAGCGGGCGTGCCTAATCATGTGATTAAGCGTGCTCGTGAGAAATTAATGAGTTTGGAACAGCGCGATGTCACGAACAGCGCGCAGGTGCCACGCACTATTCCACAGCAAAACGACCTGTTTGCCGCTGCACCGCACCCGGTGGTAGAGGCACTGGAAAAGGTCGATATGGATGATTTAACGCCGCGGGAAGCGCTATCGCTGTTGTATCAGTGGCGAGACCTGATCTAATGATCGACATAGCAGAGTAAGCAGAAGGCCATATGGCGCTTGCCGCCAGGTATGCGCACCACTAGAATGTCGCATAAACTTTTAGCTTATAAAAAACAGCTGATTTATAACCATTCACGATTGACCATGGCCGAGCAGCACTCGGCCCTGCAAGAGGGATAGTAAGATGACGTTTGTCGTTACCGAGAACTGCATCCAGTGCAAATACACCGACTGTGTGGAAGTATGCCCGGTCGACTGCTTCTACGAAGGCCCCAATTTCCTGGTCATTCACCCTGACGAGTGTATTGACTGCGCGCTGTGTGAGCCGGAATGTCCCGCTGAGGCGATCTTCTCCGAAGATGAGCTACCCGATGGGCAAGAGGCGTTTATCGAGATCAATGCCGAGATGGCCGATGTATGGCCGAACATTGCCGAAAGAAAGGATCCCCTGCCAGAGGCGGAAGAGTGGGATGGTAAACCAGGCAAGCTAGAGAAATTAGAACGCTAGCGCTAACACGGCGGATTAGCTTTTCTTTAAACCAGCGACGGCGCTGGTTTTTTTATGTCTGTACCCACTCATTTTTACCCACTCATTCTTAACAACCCATTTTTACCAACTTATTCTTAACAACTTGTTCTTAACAACTAGACGAGCAGGCAAAAAAGAAGGCGACCCGTAGGCCGCCCGCTCCAAGCACTTCCTCTGACCACTCCCTGTATCAACTTCCTCAGATGCCGTCCTTGCCAGGGCCCACCTCACTGTATCACCCGGCGCATCCAACCTTCATCCCGTTGCATCCTGTCTAAAGCGTCCTTGCCTCCCCTTGTCCTGTCAGCATTGTGGCAGATCATTCTGGCTTCTCAACAACGCCGAAATACAAAAAGGCGAGTCGTATAGACTCGCCTTTTTTGAAATTAACCAATAAAAACAATTACCTAAATTAAGATTAGTGGAAAATTTCGTTTTTTCTTACCCCAAACGAGCGATTCTCGTCGGCTTTTGTAAGATATCTCTTACAAAATCTTGAGACATCTCTTACAAGACGGCCGAAAAAAGCCCGTTTGCGCCTACTTATTGGCCTTTGATCGCTTTCAGACCGGGGTAAGTAACATTTTCAAGTTCCGCTTCAATCACCAACAAGCGGTTGTATTTAGCCACGCGGTCCGAACGACACAAGGAGCCCGTTTTAATCTGACCAGCACAGGTGCCCACCGCCAGATCGGCAATCGTGGTGTCTTCCGTTTCACCCGAGCGATGAGAAATAACCGCCGTAAAGCCAGCGTCCTGCGCCATCTTGATAGCATCCAGCGTTTCGGACAGCGAGCCGATCTGGTTGAACTTGATCAAGATAGAGTTGCCGATCTGTTCGTCGATACCACGCTTGAGAATCTTGGTATTCGTTACGAACAAATCATCACCGACCAGCTGTACTTTATCGCCCAGCTTATCGGTCAGCGCCTTCCAGCCGTCCCAGTCGGACTCGTCCATACCGTCTTCGATGGACACGATCGGATAATCAGCACACAAACCTGCCAGGTAGTCAGCAAAGCCTTCTGCGTCGTAGCTCTTACCTTCGCCAGAGAGATTGTATTGGCCATCTTGGTAGAACTCAGACGAGGCGCAATCGAGTGCCAGCGTAACATCGCTACCCAAGGTGTAGCCCGCATCAGCAACGGCTTGCTTAATAATCGCCAACGCATCTGCATTAGAGGCTAGATTAGGCGCAAAGCCACCCTCATCGCCCACTGAAGTGGACAGGCCTTTGGCCGAGAGCACCTTTTTCAGGGCATGGAAAATTTCCGCCCCCATGCGCAGCCCTTCGCGGAAGTTAGGCGCGCCCACCGGCTGCACCATGAACTCTTGAATATCGACATTGTTGTCCGCGTGCTCGCCGCCGTTAAGGATATTCATCATCGGTACCGGCATGCTGTATTGGCCCGGCTGACCGTAAAGCTCGGCAATGTGCGCGTATAACGGCACGCCTTTAGCGTTAGCGGCGGCTTTAGCGGCGGCCAGCGAAACGGCCAGAATGGCATTCGCGCCCAGGTTCGCCTTATTGTCGGTACCATCCAAGGACAGCATGGCGTCGTCCAGGCTACGCTGATCGCGTGCGTCCATGCCTAATAGCGCATCGCGTATTTTACCATTGACCGCTTCTACCGCTTTCAGTACGCCCTTACCCAAGTAGCGCGACTTATCACCATCACGCAACTCTAACGCCTCACGTGATCCGGTCGACGCACCGCTAGGGGCACAGGCTTCGCCTACCGCACCACTAGCAAGGCGAACATTCGCCTGCACGGTCGGGTTACCACGCGAGTCCAATACTTCTAGCGCACTGATAGCAACAATTTTGGTCATGGCAGTGTCCTTTACTGTAAGTCAGATAAAATTATTAAAATGATGCTCTGCTTAGCGTCGTCCTGTTCAACGATGCACTTTCTTACCAATGAGACGCTAACGACGACACGTTAACAACGATGTTAACAACAACGCATTAATCGAAGCACTTCTTAACTTAACGAATCGTTAGCGGTTCAAACCCTTTTACCAGCGCATCCAATTGCGCCAACTGCGTCAAGAAAGGCTCCAGCTGATCCAACGGTAGCGCACAAGGGCCATCGCACTTGGCATTATCAGGGTCAGGATGAGCCTCCAAGAACAGCCCAGCAAGACCTACCGCTACGCCTGCCCGCGCTAGTTCTGCCACCTGGGCACGCCGACCATCAGCGCTGTCGGCACGCCCCCCGGGGCGCTGCAATGCATGAGTCACATCGAAAAACACCGGATAACTGGTTTGCTTCATATCGCCAAAGCCCAACATATCAACAATCAGATTGTTGTAGCCAAAGCTTGAGCCACGTTCGCAAAGCATCAGCTGATCGTTACCCGCTTCCTGAAACTTGCTCAGGATATGACGCATTTCGTGAGGCGCCAGAAACTGTGGCTTCTTAATATTAATGACCGCACCGGTTTTGGCCATTGCAACAACCAAATCGGTTTGACGGGCCAAAAACGCTGGCAATTGGATGATGTCCGCCACTTCCGCCGCCGCCTCAGCCTGCCAGGGCTCATGCACGTC
>TARA_R110002012_G_scaffold317031_1_pt1 | contig 12622 bp, 8 predicted proteins | sample TARA_R110002012 | Tara Oceans TARA_R110002012 (sample SAMEA4396515) | marine metagenome | biome: Westerlies Biome; feature: [DCM] deep chlorophyll maximum layer (ENVO:01000326); material: water (ENVO:00002006), including particulate matter (ENVO:01000060) such as... | depth 40 m
GGGCACTGCATTCGGGAATCGAGCCATTCGCTGGTTTTGTCCATTGATATACAATTGATCAATCAGGTCAACTCCTTCCGGAACTTGAGCTTTAAAGATTCCGTCCCTGTAAGGCTCCCATTTCAATTCCACCAAAGTCCCTCCGCTTATAATTGTTTTTCCTTCATTAGCTGCTCTGTAGACAATCGGATGATCATTGGTTCCGGAATGCTGCGGAGTAAATAATACTTCATTCTGGAGGTAATAGGTACCGTCTTCAAAGATTACCTCAACAGAGTTTTTCCCTTGATACGTAGCCGCCAGGTCTCTCGCCCTTTCGATTGTTTTCAAAGGCTTATTTTCAGATCCGGCAGCAGCGTCATTTCCATCTATTGCCACATAGATCTGTATGGAACTCTGCTGGGCTGAGACGGAGAGGGAAAGGATGAATAGTGAAAGAAAAAGAATGCAAAATTTCATGATGATTTTGGGTCAAAAAGGACGTGTTCTAAATTTTGAGGAGTGCTACTTGTTTTTGCTATTCATTTCAAAACGCACCAAATAGGTTTCTCCCTTTTTTGAACGCATAGCTAATCCCCAGCCGGGTGTCTCAGCAGTTTGACAGCCATCCTCTAAATCTGGACGATAAAGTCCAGGTGCTTGGGGAAGATTATTGATGCTATCCTGCAAAACAGAAAACTGAAGTCCATCTGGTGCAAAGTTTATGGTGGAACTGATCGATGCTAGGGAGGCTATTCCACCATTTTTCTTCCATATCAATACTTCATGGCTTTTATCCAATAAAGGACCATCATGTTTGGTAAAAGGACCTTCAGGATTGTCAGCAATTGCGACGCTCATTTTGGTGCGACCGGGACCGGCTTTCCCATCTAGAATACATCTGCCTTTGTAGTAAAGCCATATTTTCCCCTCTTTCACCAACAGGCTCGCATCATCAATTCTTAAGCTATCAAAAGCCGCCGAATCTGCGGACACTTCCAATACAGGATCAGAATTCAATCTTTCGAAAGGTCCATCAGGACTATCCGCCACCGCCAAACCAATAGCAGTAATGTCTGTAGTGGAATTATTCTCGAACTCCCTGTCAGGGTTCCCTGGAGTGGCTTTTACTCCTGTATAGTAGAGATAATATTTACTTTCGTAGGCAAGGATATTTGGGGTAAAGACAGAATGCCCATCGAATGACTCTTCGTTTCCAAGCCCTAAGGCCATGCCTTGCTCTGTCCAAGTATATCCCTCATCCTCGGAGGTAGCATACCAGATAGTTCCCCAATACCCAGCCGTCACAGGACTATCCATACGGGTATACCAGACATAATAGGTATCCCCGACTTTGATCATATCACTATTATCACGTCTGTTGTAGATAGAGTCCCTACCTATTCCCGTGATATTCTGATAGGAAAACTCGATTTGAATTTGAGAAGTAGTTTCTGTTGATTCTTGTTTTGTATTAGGTTTACATGAAACAGAGATAAACAGTACCAGAACTCCCCAGATAAAAATCCTCTTCATTTTGTCATTAATTATTTGCCAATTTAACTGGCCTGATCCACATACAGTGCCCTCCACCCGGAGCCATTTTAGCTTGGATTATATCCCCATTTTTCACTTTGCCAGATCTTACCCGATAGGCCTCAGGGTTAGTTTTACCATGAGTTTCGTCAGTATCTTCATAGTAGGTTACCTGATATTCTTTTCCTGGTTGAAGGAAATCCAATTTGATCTCCAATGTACCACCTTGCTGATCATGTACAGATCCTACAAACCAATTGTCTCCTTGCCTTCTCGCGGTGGAGATGTACTCGCCCATCTTTGCCTGCAGCACCCGACTCTCATCCCATTTGCCGACAGGTTGCTTTTGGATAAACTCAAACAAGTCAGCTTTTTCCAGGTATTCCTCCGGGGCATCGGGAATACAAACCAAGCCACTATGGATGATGAGGGTTCTAGCTGCCTCCGAAACCACGGTGGAAACATAAGAATCCGTGATCCTTGGCCCCTTCTCCCGATCCCCACTGTTGATTCCAGTGAGATCAAAATTCCCATTATTCATATCCAAAGGGCCTTGAATAGCGTTTATCAAAGCCATTTTGATAAACGTTTCTGGGGTAAATGCCTTACGGGAATCCTGCTGCGCATGACAGTATTCCTTTGTAATGGCATTGGCATAGGTTCTCTCAATACCAGTAAAAGGCAAAGGACGGTCGTGAAAATCAATAAGCAGGTGACTCGCTGCACTTCGCGTGATGGCATCCCGTGTAAAAGGAACATCTTCACCCATAAAACCATACTTAATCCCCTTCATACCTAAGGATTGGTAATACTCAAACAACTTTTCATCGCCAAATTCGCCATGTCTTATATCGTAATAAAGCATCAATTCAACATCTTTCTCAGCAGCATAAGCTATTACTTTTTGGAGGTCGAGTTTGTCAGATAATTCAAATTTTCCTGAAGTAACCTCCTTATACCAGGAGTCATCGATAAGAAAATACTCTATATCCATTTCAGCAGCAAAATCTATAAAGCGCAAGTAGCTTTCAGTATCTATCCCATAGGTAAACCCATCTGGAGCAGTGTACCCATGCACCCGCCAATCCCAGAGTGTCTTGCCTGGTTTGATCCAAGAAGGATCCTCAATTTGATTAGGAGCAGCGAGATTGAGGGGAACCGTGTTGGTGACCAGATCACCAATCTGCTCGTTGACCAAGATCACCCGCCAGGGAGTTATTAACTTTTCTGCTGTCACTTGAGCTGTATTGGACGAAACTAGAATGCCTTTATTTTCATCATAGGAAAGGCTAATCAATTCAAAGCCAGGAGCTGAAAATAAATCAGATTCTAATATTGATAAATAAGGATTATTAGTTTCCACTACTAGTGGCATATGGATTTTATCCAGCTCTTTGGCACTGCCCAAATCCTTAATTACTAAAGGACCAACAGGTGGATTCTCTCCTGCAGGAAAGTACAAGGAATTATTCCCGTCCAACTTATACTCACAGTATAGAGTAGCTTCTTGTCCAGCTCCGAGTCCCATCAATTCATATCTGAAGCCCAATCCATGATCATACACTCGGGTGATCAATTTAGCTGATAAATCTTCTAAACTTATCTCTAAAATCAGTTCATTGTAATGATCTGAGATTTCACTGAACTGTCCCCAGATTGGAGCCCACGATTCATTTTTCGTGCTGACAGCCGAACCTTCGACCTTAGCTGTTCTGTTGGGTAAGATTGATATTTCTGAGGAATTGATAATTGCTTCTCCTTTCCAAAACACCTGATAGTTCACTGCTTCTCCAACTTCCGAGAGTTGAACCTCCAGATTTCCATCAGGAGAATTAACCCTAAAATTGCTTTGTGCTTTTGCTGTATTGAAAAGCAAGGAGAAAAATAAGATTAACCTCAATTCAATACTGATCATTTTATACATACTGACTACTATTTTTCCATTTGATTCTCCTCTGATTTAACTTCTTCAATATGTCCAAATTATTCGGGCAATTCAGACTTCCATTGATCCCACATTGCTAAAAGCTCAGTTACTTTCTCAGGATTTGCGTCAGCAACATCTATGGACTCAGCTCTATCATTTTTAATGTTATAAAGCTCAACTCTCTCGCGGTTTTGATCTGCCATAAGCTTCCAATCCCCATCCCGAACTGCAGAGAAAACCCATCCATTTGGACGATCGGCTACCGCAAATCTCCATTCCCAGAAAAGAGGTTTCGTTCTTTCAAAAGTCAGGTTGTCAAAAATTGAAATGATACTTTCCCCGTCAGGCTGATAATCGGCAGGCAATTCCTTTTTTGCCAAAGCAGCGAATGTAGGAAGTAAGTCCACCGTGGAAAGGACACTGATGCTATCCACCTTGCCTGCATCCACTTTGCCTGGCCATCTCACAATAAAAGGAACATTCACTCCGCCCTCAAAAATATCTACTTTTCTTCCCCTCAGTCCTCCAGTAGATCCCACTGTCAAGGCTGGCATGGCAACAGCCGGCCCATTGTCACTACTGAAAATCACTAGGGTGTTTTCATCTAAACCCAGCTCTTTCAAGGCCTCCATCAAGCGACCAATGTGCCGATCAGCATCCGTCAAAACTCCGAAGTAAACTTCCTTATCTTGCCCCATTTCTGAGTAAGGAGCTTTTTGTTCGTCTGTAGGCCAAAGTGGCGTATGCGGATCTTTCAGCCATAGGTTGACAAACAGTGGCGAACCTTGGTCTTTATTTCTCTCAAGGAAATCAATCGTCTCGTCCACCACGATCCTGCTGGAACTATGCACCCAAGTGCTGTCATCATCCATATAGCGTGTAGTTGGCCATAATTGGTCGCCTTTCCAGGTCGGACCGTTGCCGTTCCAGACGCGGGTTTCATCGTAGCCATACTTCTTAGGTTCTGGAGCAGATAGATCACCATGTGGCAACCCCCCACCGCCTAAGTGCCACTTGCCAAAATGAGCGGTTGTGTAGCCAGCTTCCTGCATTAGCTTAGGCATGTACACAGGCAGATTTTCGTCCAACCAATTAGGCATATTTCGCTTGGCATTAGGTTCATTACCTGCAAAATGACCATGTACTCTATGCCTTGCCGGAAAATGTCCGGTAATTACAGAAGTTCGACTAGGGGAACAAACCCCGCTAGTCACATGAAATTGCGTGTACTTGGTTCCTTCTGCTGCTAATTTGTCAAGGTTGGGTGTCTTTACTTCAGTCGCTCCATAGGCACCCAAATCTCCATAACCCCAGTCGTCAGCAAAAATGAAAATAATATTAGGGCGATCATCTTCTAACTGCAAATTCTCCTGTTTTTTTTGAGATTGACAGGAAAATGAAAAGAAAAGCACACCAGCAAATAGGCTTATTACAAAAGTATGTGTGATTAAAAAAGAAAGTGGAAGTATTTTGGGCTCGGGCATGATTAGTAATGTTTTTTTATTAATAGAACAGTGCTATTCCAAGATGGAAAGTGGTGTGAATCTGATTTCCTTTAGGCTCGCACCTCTGAATTCACCCTCTTTCAATTCAACCGAAACCGTATGTTTGCCAGCCTTCTCAAACTTAAGTAGCCCCATTTCATAATAATGATAGACGTGAGAGGCATTCTGCTCATTTTGCACCAAGTCACCCTCCGAGTTACTCACCCGCCATACCAATCTGCTCTTGCCTGCATAATTCAAGTCCACCTGATAATAGCCAGGCTCCAAAACATCAACTTCCCAAATCACTTTTCCACCTTCGGTAAAGTCCTGAGCTTGGGAAATATGCTTCCACTCCCCAAACTTCTCCATCCATCTAGTTTCCTTAACAATTGCTCCATCGCCAGAAGCAAAGGCTGCAGATAATTCAGTGGAATAATATGGATCTATGCTGAGGGATTGGTCTACTGAAAGCTCCCCTTCTACTTCAATTTCTACTACAGAAATCAGTTTCTCAGGTCGACTGGCTGGAAGTGTGATAGCAGTCCAAGTTCCATGCTTTACCGTTTTGACAGGTTGCAATTTCCCATCTACCCAAAGACCGGCTGATTGGATTTCATTCTTCAAAACAGGCAGAACGATTTGCCCATCCAGAGGCCAATCATAAATAGCCAGGTTAAGTTTTCCACTGCGCACCGTAGCATCTCCCCAAGGAAGTGCCCGCCCCCAAGGCGAAGGATCAGCGGCATAGATTAGTTGAGGATAAGAAGCTATCCATTCTCCGGCATCTCGTAGGCTGCTTTGAGCTTCCTCAGGAATTGTACCATCTGGCTTTGGTCCTACGTTAAGCATGTAAGTTCCACCACGAGCAACTGTAGAAATCACTGATTTCACGATGCGCTTAGAGCTTTTCCAATTTTCATCATACCATGCATATCCCCAGGAATCATTGGTCACATCGACCGTTTCCCAAAGTCCAGGAACATTTCTAACCGGAATATTCATATCGCCAAGAGAAAGATAATCTCCCAGATTATGACCCGCACGACCGGAAATCATGGCATTGGGCTGATTTTTTCTTACCACATTGACCAACTCTTCGACATATTTCTTTTTCATATTGCCCGGAGTATCAAACCAAACCATCGCTATATCTCCATACTGCGTGGTGATCTCTTCTACCTGAGGCAGGCACTTCTCTCTGAAATAGTAATCGAATCCTACTTCTTCACCTTGTTCATTGACCTTAGGCCCGCCATTTCCGCCAGGGAAAGTCCAGTCCTGATTATGTGAGTAGTAAAAGCCAAAGCCAAGACCTAAATCCTTGCAAGCCTGAGCCAATTCCTTCATAGGGTCACGGCCAAAAGGAGTAGCTTTTACAATATTGAAATCATTGACCTTGGAGTCGTACATCGCAAAGCCATCGTGGTGCTTGCTGGTGACGACGATGTATTTCATTCCAGCATCTTTTGCGAGTTGCGCGATAGCCTTTGCATCAAAATTTACTGGATTGAAATTTTTTGCTTCCGCCATGTATTCATCCACAGGAATACCCGCTCTACGAGGACTCATGATCCACTCGCTAATCCCGTAATAAGTGGTGTCTTTCCACTTATTTGCAATATTGGAATAGAGCCCCCAATGAATAAACATGGCATAGTTGCCGTCATCAAACAAAGCGGCCATATCTCCCTTGTCAGCGCGAGTCACCATATTTTGCTTCCCCCACATTTCGTCCATGCTTTCGGATTTCTTATCCTGAGCGGCGAGGTTTAATGCTGTAGTGAAGGTGAGAACTGTCAGTCCGTATTTTAGAATTTTCATGGGTTTATTGATAAATAATTACTCGAGGTGACTATAATCAAAGAATGTCAGGATAGATTAGTTAATCATCCTGTAGTATAGGGTATATGCCTTCAGAAAATAGAAATCAATCCATTTTCAATTTATCGTAAGCCAGTTGAACACGTGCTTTAAATTCCTCGTCGTCAAAATCACTGATGTAAGTGTTAGGCAATTCTGCGTTTCCTTTCGCTTCTTTGAGAAGTTCGACGCACCTATCTCTGAATACCTCCAAAATCGCTTGTGATCCTGCTTCATCTGCCAGATTTCGCTCTTCGTTTGGGTCATTTTTCAGATGATATAGCTCCTCATAAATAGGCTGTTCACCCAGGATCGGAGCTATAAGTGAAAGTATATGGTGCTGATCTTTTTCTTTGCTGAAGTACCGGATGTATTTCCAATCTTTCGTTCGCACTGCTTCGGAGCGAGGGTAATTTTGCTCCATGAACATGTTTTCGCTAAAAAAATCTTTCCTCCATGCGACTTCCTTATTCTCAATCAACGGCTTAAGACTTTTCCCCTGCATTTCCTCAGGAATCGCTACTCCTGCCAAATCCAACAAAGTTGGCCCAAGGTCAATAGTCAGACTAATCTCATCGACTACCTGCTGCTGATCCAAACCTGGAGCATAGATTATTAAAGGAATTTTCAAATCCACATCGTAAAGCAAGGTCTTTCCTCCAAGTCCAAACTCTCCATGCAGAATACCATGATCTGAAGTGAAAACTAATATGGTATTATCCAGAATTCCCTGGTCTTCCAATTCCTGAACAAGATTTCCGACCACCTGATCCATGCCGGTAACCGTCTCCAGGGTTCTTATCTGATTTTCATTCAGTGATTTTTTTGACTTCACCCAATCGTAGCTCGGAAGATATTCTCCATTGTACACAGTCTTTGGAAGCTTTGGTTTTTGGATGGAATCGTAAGGAATATAATTAGCTGGCAAGGTCAATTGATCTAGCTGATCTCGATAACCTGTTCGATAAAGTTCGGGATCACTGGGCAACTGTTTCATGCTGTTGGTACTGCTACTATGAGGAACATTGAAGTTCACCAGCAGGCAAAAGGGTTGATCTTCCGGACGGGTTCGAAGAAAACTTTTGGACGTTTCCAAAGCTTCATCCACACTTAAAAACTCATCTATGGATTCCTGAATAATATCAATCTGATTATCGGCTTTGGCATCGCTGAAAATACCGTGAAGGTTTTTGGGATAAAACGTAAGATGCCCATGGCCGGCTCTCCAATAATCGAACGACTCCTCCATTACGCCGCTTTTGTATCCCAGACCTTTATCGGTCTTTCCGATGGGCGTGTGATTTTTCCCTACCCAACCTGTATAGTAGCCGATTTTACGAAGGAGCATGGGATAGGTGTTAGCCCAGGCATCTTCGGTCATCACAGAATTGGATCCAAAAGTGACCCCATGCTTTCGTTCATACATTCCAGTCAGGATGGATGTTCTGCTGGGTGTACAGATGGCAGAAGTTACAAATGCATTTGTAAAGAGGGTTCCTTCAGCAGCGAGTCTATCCAAATTCGGAGTTTGTATAATATCATTTGCACCCATCGCTCCCAAATAATCCCAGCGCATATCATCCGCCAAAACCACCACGATATTTGGTCTTTTCTCCTGAGCTACTACATTCTGGCATAGGATAGACAAAGATCCAACTAGCAGGATGATTCTAAAAGAAAGAATAGTAGTCAAATTGTGATGCATATCTTATGGAATCTATCGTAGTGTAAACTGGGAACAACTCTAGGAAGCATCATGCATGTGACTAAGAATCTTAACCAATAAAAAACTCTTATTCAAGCAATTAACACCCCAACATTATTACTTGACTTGTTACTTCAGCTTTTCAATATATATGTAATAGGCAGGGTACACTCTCTTGTCCGCATCTATGAGCTGAGCCTCCATATCATATTTACCAGCGGAGATTTTTCCGGTGAAAGTCACTTCTTCCTGTCCATCGCCTATTGGTTCTGACTTGGCCAGATTGGCCACATATAGGTAGGCCTCCTTGAAGTCATCCTTTACGCTTGCCGGCTTATTACTTTCAATTTCAATTGTCTTTTCCGTAGCAGGGAATGTTTCATTGATCGCTAAGCCACTTTCCCGTGGGAATCTTCGAAGTGAAATGGCATATTCTCCATCCTCCACAAATTCAATTTTGTATTTACCTGTAGACTGGGAAGCCGCTATGGCTCCGTTTTGATGCCATGAACTTTCATGCTTACCGGTCAACATATCATGAGCAGATATTCGGCTTGGATTTTCCTTATCCGATCCTACTTTAATATAGGCATACCGCTCATTTGGACCCTCGCTCATGATAGATTGCCACCATTTTTCATAGCCTACGGCCAATTTCTCTGCCTCAATGGGATGTTGAGCAATCACATTTTTGGATTGAATTTTATCATTTTCCATATCATACAGCTCAGTGCCATTGACTAATCTCCAGCGATCATCCATCACTGAGTAATCCTTGTATTTGACTAGATTTTGCAACCTCTGTGTATCCACGTAGAGAATTCTATTTGGCCAGGGTGCATCATTTGATGTAAGCAGAGGCTTTAAACTTTTACCATCCAATGGCTTTACCGGATTGAAATCTAATCCTAATAAATCCACAAACGTAGGCAACAAGTCATAATGGGCAACCAGCTTATCTATGTCTTTTCCACCTGTCAATTGTCCATCAGGCCAACGAATAAACATCGGTACGCGGTGCCCGCCTTCGTAAACACTTCCTTTTGCCCCTCTAAGTCCCCCGTCATATACATTATTGCCTCCAGCGGTACCATTATCCGTAGTGAAGATCAAGATAGTATTGTCAGTCAGGCCCAGCTCGTCCAACTTATCCTGAAGCAGTTTGAAGTTGTCATCTATATTAGAAATCATTCCGTAAAAGCGCTTAAAGCGATCTGGTAACTCTTCCTCACTTACATCCTTATACAGATTGTAATATTCTTCAGGCACATTCAAAGGACCATGTGGGGCATTGGTAGCGATATAAGCGAAAAATGGCTTATCCTTATTTTCTTCTATAAAATTCATCGCCTCAGAGAAAAACACATCGGTGCAATAGCCTTCGTATTTTTCCACTTCTCCGTTGTGCCAATAAGTATCATCAAAATAATCATTGTCCCAATAGTCAGGACCTTGAGTAATTCCTCCTCCACCGTGACGAACAACTTCATGAAACCCTCTATCCTCGGGACGATATGGATAGTTGTCACCCAAGTGCCATTTTCCAAACATCCCATTTGTATAGCCATTTTGGGCAAAAATCTGAGGGAGAATTACCTCGTCTTCAAATAATATGGAGCGCCCAGTAATGGTATGAAAGACATTAAGTCTGTTGGTGTATCTTCCGGTCATTATAGCTCCCCGAGAGGGAGCGCAGGTAGTAGAGACATGATAGTTGGTGAACCGTACCGCATCATCATGAAAAGCATCGAGATTGGGAGTTTTGATGATAGGATTTCCCGTGGAGCCCAGATCTCCCGTGCCCTGATCATCGGTAATCACAAAAATTACATTTGGTTTCTGTTGAGCGAATCCTGCACTCTGAATTAACACTATCAGTACAATCTGAGCTAGCAGGAGATTAACTATTTTTTTCATGTGGATTATGGTTGGGTATATTATTAATTGCCTTCTTGTTATGTCCGCAATCGATTGCTAAGCTACCATTTGAGGATTAAGATGAAATAAAATTTACTTTTATGTAATGATCACACCTGTGCGCAACTTCACAACATGGTCATTTTCAGCACTGGAATTTAGAAAAATCCCATACTATAGTTTTGTTGAATAACTAAGCTTTCTCGATTTCTACCTTCTTTAAAATAAAGCTGTAAAACAAATAGGTAGAACCTTATCATCCAGAAAAAGAAACTATAAATCTCTAATTATTAATTATTTAAAGTGATGAATCCCCCGTCTATAGGGAAATCCGTTCCTGTGATAAAGGATGCCTCATCCGAGCACAAGTAAAGTACTAAAGCTCCGATTTCGGAGGGTTTTCCCATACGACCAATAGGCTGCGTAGAAGAAAGTGCCTGAAACATTTCCTTCTCATTGCCCGGATAATTCTTCTCTAAAAAACCATCTACAAAGGGAGTATGTACCCTCGCCGGAGATATGCTGTTACAACGAATATTATTTGCCAAAAAATCCCGTGCCACAGATAGGGTCATTGCATGGATTGCCCCTTTACTCATGGAGTAGGCAAATCTATCTGTAATTCCTACATGTGCTGCTATCGAGGAAACATTGATGATAGTCCCTCCTTTTCCTTTCATCAAATTCACCCCTGCCCTTAAGCAGTGGTAAGCACCTTTTACATTGATATTATAAATTCTGTCCATGTCTTCAGGAGTAGTATTACTCACATTCCCAATATGGGCTACGCCAGCATTATTGATCAAAATATCAATCACCTTAACATCCATAGCCTGTTTGACGCTTTTCTCATCAGACACATCGCATTTCACCGCTGAGGCTTCCCCACCAGCTTTAGTAATTTCAAGAACTACTTCCTGGGCATTTTCTTCGTCAAGATCCATGATGGATACGTGGGCGCCGTTAGTTGCGAGTGCTATGGATATGGCTCTACCGATACCACTTCCACCACCGGTAACAATAGCACGTTTTCCAGTTAAACTAAATAGTTTGCTCATAGTGCCAGTTTCCCATTCCTAGTCAAAAAGTATTTATGCTCAGGCTTAATCACCTTAGCATTAGCTCTATCTTTATGGAAGGGACTTGCCATTTTGCGTAGAACTATTGGTAAAACCCCCTGCTTTTCTTGGGAGTTTTGGCTTGCATATGTATCCACATGAGCAAAAAAGGAATTGCCATGAACGGCAATTTTCAGTTTTCTGTTTTTCTGCATTTAGGGTCTTGTTAATAGATTTGTAGGTCCACATATTAGCAGAATAATATTTTGCATTTGTAGAGAAATAAAAATAGTTGTAATGCACAGGTGTGCATATTATATTACTCCTATGGGAAAATATGTCACTATTACCGAGATAGCTGAACAATTGAATTTATCGCATTCTACGGTTTCTAGAGCACTCCGAAATCATCCAAGGATCAGTAAAAAGACTCAGGATCTAGTAAAAAAGCTGGCCGATGAATTGGGTTACCAGACCAACTCAACCGCCCATCACTTGATCAAGGGCGAAAGTCAGATTATTGGCGTCATTGTACCACAGCTTTCCCTTCATTTTTACTCCAAAGTAATAGAGGGAATACAAAAAATCCTCAAGCAGACTGATTATTCACTACTACTTTTCAGTACTCAGGAATGTCTGGAGGAGGAGATTCATGCTATAGAATGCTGTTTAAAGCATCGCGTTGACGGGGTGTTGGTCGCTATTTCAAGGGAGACTAGAACTTTTGACCATTTTAAGCAACTTCTCAAATATGAAGTTCCCGTAGTGTTTTTTGATCGGGTAGCTAATTTCCTTCCAGTTCCAAAAGTAATTACAAATGACTATCAAGCTTCCTTCAACGCCACAGAACACCTCATAAAAACAGGTTGTAAAACCATTGCCCACATCACTGGAAGTATCAACCTGAACAACAGCAATAACAGACTATATGGCTACTTGGACGCGCTCTCATCCAACGACATCAAAGCGAGGGAAAAATTGGTTCACTACTATGAATTCGAGCTTTCTTCGATTGATAAATTTCTAGATAAAACGTTAAAAAATTGTCCGGATCTTGACGGATTATTTGTGTTCAATGATTACGTAGCACATTATGCGATTAATGTATTGAACAAATTAGGAAAAAGCGTTCCCAACGACATTTCAGTTATTG
>TARA_R110002012_G_scaffold302784_1_pt1 | contig 12608 bp, 10 predicted proteins | sample TARA_R110002012 | Tara Oceans TARA_R110002012 (sample SAMEA4396515) | marine metagenome | biome: Westerlies Biome; feature: [DCM] deep chlorophyll maximum layer (ENVO:01000326); material: water (ENVO:00002006), including particulate matter (ENVO:01000060) such as... | depth 40 m
TCCGCTTTGACGCGAACCTTGACGTTGTAATCGACCACGCGCTTAACGGCAACGAGGATTTTCATGGACGTTAGTCCTCCACAAGTCTTGAGACGCCCGTAGGCGCATGACATTAAAAGGGGTGCCTAGGATACCGGGCAGACAAGGCGCCCGGAAGTATAAATTGTCGCTTTGACAGACAAAAATGCCGGGTTGGTGACCTATTTGGCCAGCCGACCCGGCAGTCTGCAATTGACTTAAGCGCCAGTCAGTTGAGCAGCGTAGGCTTCCAGATGATGATCGTCATCGCCAAACTGATGACTGATCATAACCAGGCGCTTGGCGTAATGCGCGCCGTTGTATTCCCAAGTCATGGCGATACCACCATGCAGCTGGATAGACTCTTCGGCAACAGAGCGCGCAGCGCGGTTGACAATAAACTTGGCCGCGGCCAGTTTGGCACTGCGCTCGGCACTGTCTTCATCGTCCGCCAGACAAGCGGCCAGGGTCGCCATGGATGTGGCGCGCTCCAGCTCGCTGATCATGTCGACCATGCGGTGTTGCAGCACCTGGAATTTACCGATCGGCACGCCGAACTGCTTACGCGTCTTCAGGTATTCCAGTGTCAGGTCGCAGGCAGTGCGCATGGCGCCAACGGCTTCGGCACACAGGGCAGCGATAGCGCGGCCACTCTGATAGCGGATTGCGTCATAGGCTTTGCCGGCTTCGCCGAGCAGCTCGCCCTTGGCGTTATCCAGGAACAGTTCGCAGGCTTTGCGGCCATCCATGGTGGCGTAGACACGACGGCTTACACCGGCGTCGGTTGGATCGACCAGGAACAGGCTGATGCCTTGCTGATCACGGCTATCACCACTGGTGCGGGCAGATACCAGGATCTTGCCAGCCGTTTGGCCACCGATGACGACGCCCTTGCGGCCGCTCAGGCTCCACTCGCTGCCGTCTTGCTTGGCAGTGGTAGTGACGTTGGCCAGGTCGTAGTGACTGTTCAATTCGTCCAACGCGACGGCAGCTTGCAGCTGGCCAGACGCAATTTCACCCATCAGGGCTTCTTGCTGAGCGTCGCTGCCCAGCTGAGCGATCAAGCCGCCAGCCAGAATCACGGACTCCATGTAGGGTTCCAGGCAAATACCGCGGCCCAGTTGCTCCATGATCAGCATGGTTTCGATGCCGCTACCGCCAAAGCCGCCGAGTTCTTCGGCAAAGGGAATGGCTGTCAGGCCCAGTTCACCCATTTGCTGCCAGAAAGCAGTGCTGAAGCCGGCTTCGCTTTCGCTGAATTTGTTGCGGCTGTCGAAGTCGTACACGTCGCGAACCAAACGCTCGGCAGTTTCCTGCAGCATCTGTTGTTCTTCGGTCAATTTGAAATCCACGGTCGGCCTCCTCAGAGCTCAAGAATCATTTTTGAGACGATGTTCTTCTGGATCTCGTTGGATCCGCCGAAGATCGACAGTTTACGCATGTTGAAATACTGCGGGGCCGGTGAGGCCGCGTAGTCGCCGACGAGCAGTTCGCCGTCGTAGTCCAGTTCCATTTCTTCCGGCAGGTATGGCAGGGCGTACGGCCCCAGCGCCTTGCGCATCAGGTGCGTGATGGCCTGACGGATTTCGGTGCCCTGTACTTTCAGAATGGAGCTTTCCGCACCCGGTACACCGCCCTCGGAGGCTGCGGCAACAATACGCAGGGTGCTCATCTCGGCTGCCATCAGGGACATTTCCACTTCCGCGATCTGGCTGCGGAACATGGCGTCTTCGATCAGCGGCTTGCCGTTCTTCTGCTGCTTGGAAGCAATACGCTTAAGGTTGCTCAAGGCAGCCTTGGAAGCGCCGATGCCGGCCAGGCCAGTACGCTCGTGGGTCAGCAGGTACTTGGCGCAAGTCCAGCCCTTGTTCTCTTCACCAACCAGGTTTTCTACCGGAACTTTCACGTCGTCGAAGAAGACTTCGTTGACTTCGTGATCGCCGTCCAGGGTGATGATCGGACGCACGGTGATGCCGGGAGTTGCCATGTCGATCAGCAGGAAGGAAATGCCGCGCTGCTGCTGGGCTTCAGGATCGGTGCGGACCAGACAGAAGATCCAGTTGGCGTGTTGGCCCAGGGTGGTCCAGGTTTTCTGACCGTTGACGATGTAGTGATCGCCATCGCGCACTGCGCGAGTTTTCAGCGAAGCAAGGTCGGAACCTGCGCCTGGCTCTGAATAACCCTGGCACCACCAGTCGGTGCCATCGAGGATGCGCGGCAGGTAGGTAGCTTTCTGCTCTTCGCTACCAAACTTGATGATGACCGGAGCAACCATGTTGACGCCGAAAGGCACCAGACGTGGTGCGCCATAGGCAGCGGACTCTTCATCAAAGATGTGTTTTTCGATCGGGCCCCAGGTGGTGCCGCCGTGCTCAACGGGCCAGCCTGGCGCGTACCAACCGCGCTTGGACAGGATTTTCTGCCAGCGTTCGTGATCTTCTTTACTGAGTTCTTTGGCCAGTTTGACCTTCTCAGCGATATCGGCCGGCAGCTCCTGTTTCAGGAATTCACGCACTTCATCGCGGAAGGCGAGCTGTTCGGGAGAAAAATGGATTTCCATTGTAAGTCCTCGTTGTAATACAGGTATCCGGTGGCCGGTATCAGCGCCGGCCACCCTGATTTATCAAAGGTCAGCGAACTTGCGGCCTTCTTTGGCCAGTTTTTCCAGCAGTGCGGCTGGCTTCCACCAGGCGCCATGCTGCTCGTGAAACTCGCAAATTTTTGCGTAAACCACGTCCAGCCCAACCGCGTCAGCGTAGAACATCGGTCCGCCCTGAAAAGCCGGGAAACCATAGCCATTGAGGTAGATGACGTCGATGTCGCTGGCGCGCTGAGCAATGCCTTCTTCGAGGATTTTGGCACCCTCGTTGATCAGCGCATAGATAGTGCGTTCGATGATGTACTCATCAGACAATTCACGGCGTTCGATACCCTGCTCTTTTGAAGCAGCGGCAAGAATCGCCGGCAGTTCCGGGTTCTCCAACGGGGTACGGGAGCCCGCTTCGTAAACATAGAAGCCTTTACCGGTTTTCTGGCCCAGCATACCGGCTTCCGCCATCTTGTCCAAAACCAGCGGCAGTTTGAATTCTGCTGGCAGGGTCTGACGTTGGCGAGTGCGGATGCTCAAACCGATATCCAGACCCGACAGGTCGCGCATGGCAAACGGCCCCATGGCCATGCCGAATTTACGCAATGCACCGTCTACCTGTGCAGGTGTGGCGCCTTCTTCCACCAGGAATTCAGCTTCGCGGCCGTACTGGAAGACCATGCGGTTGCCGACAAAGCCATCACAGACGCCAACGGGCACCGCGACTTTCTTCAGTTTCTTGCCGATCGCCATGGCCGTAGCCAGCACGTCGTCAGCGGTTTTTTCGCCACGCACCACTTCCAGCAGACGCATCACGTTGGCCGGGCTGAAGAAGTGCAGGCCCACAACGTCTTCGGGGCGCTTGGTGAAGTTAGCAATCTCGTTCAGATCCAGCGAAGAGGTATTGCTGGCCAGAATCGCGCCGGGCTTGCAGTTGGCGTCCAGAGCGCTAAAGACTTTCTGCTTGACGCTCATTTCTTCAAATACAGCTTCGATAACCAGATCAACGTCGGCCAGGTCGGCATAATCGGTTACGCCGCTGATCAGCGCCATGCGCTTTTCCAGCGCGGCTTCGTTCAGGCTGCCGCGCTTGACGCTCATGCCATAGGTATCACGGGCGCGCTGCATGGCCTTGTCGCGGGCCTCTGCAGTGATTTCCAGTACCTTGACCGGGATGCCGGCGTTGGCAAAGCACATGGCAATGCCCACGCCCATGGTGCCGCCACCGATCACGGCAGCTGACTTGACGTCACGTACCGGTGTGTCTTTTGCCAGGCCGTCGACCTTGGAAGCCAGGCGCTCGGTAAAGAAGGCATGTACCAAGGCAGCGCGCTGCGGCGAAACCAGGCACTCGGCAAATAGCTCACGCTCGCGCTTCAGGCCTTCGTCCAGGGGCAGGGTGAAGGCAGCTTCGACCGCAGAAATGCAGCGCTGTGGTGAGAACAGGCCGGGCATCTTCTTTTCGATCTCGGCGCGTTTGGCTGCAACGGCAGCCGCGTTATCAACGCCTTCAAGCTTGTCGGTGCGCTCGCCAGTGCGGCGTGGACCCTTGCCTTCGGCAATCAACTGATCGGCGTACGCCAGACCAGCTGACAGCAGGTCGCCTTCGATCAGTTGGTCGACTACGCCCAGCTCCAGCGCTTCGGTGGCGCTGATGGGCGCACCGCTGACGATCATGTCCAGGGCCTTGGCGACGCCAGTCAGGCGTGGCAGACGCTGTGTGCCGCCGGCACCGGGCAGCAGGCCCAGCTTGACTTCCGGCAGGCCGACCTTGGCGTCTTTACGGGCAATGCGGTAATGGCAGCTAACAGCGACTTCCAGGCCACCGCCCAGAGCGGTACCGTGAATAACCGCGACACTCGGCTTGCTGCCGGCTTCGATACCATTGACTACGTCCGGCAGGCTTGGTGCTTGCGGCGGCTTGCCGAATTCCTTGATATCAGCCCCGGCGATGAAGGTTGATCCTTCACATACCAGCACAATAGCCTTTACTTCAGGGTCGGCTTCGGCTGCCTTGAAGCTGTTCTGCAGGCCTTCGCGTACGGCAATACCCAGTGCATTGACCGGTGGGTTATTGACGGTGACAACCGCAATGGCGCCTTTGCGTTCCAGCGTGACTACGTCCGACATGCTTGACCTCCGTATGAGTGGCTAGATGCGTTTCACTATGCGAAATAATGAAATCATATTCCGCTAGGCAAAATACAAAAAAAAGAATGCTTTGTCGATGCCCCCTTTGTGCGAAATAGGGGTTTATCAGTAAAGGTGATGAATAAACCCTTCGCCAGCGCGGATGGCGATTCATCACAGGGACAAGCCTCAAGCTACAAGCGGCAAGCCAGGATCAAACCAAGGGGGGATGGACTGAGCACACGCGTTTAACTTTTCGCTTTTCGCTTTTCGCTTGCAGCTTGCAGCTTGCATCGAGCGATTGGGCGTCAAACGCCCAGCCGCTCTATGTCTCGCGCCAGCATCGCCAGCTGATGCGCCAGTTGAGTCTGCACGCGTTCTTCTGAGACAAGGTAGGAGGGCGCGCCGCAGGTTAGTACCATCAGGCTGCCGTCCTGCAGGTGCAGTGGCACGCCAGCAGCGTTGACGTTGCGATCCCAGTCACCCAGTGACAGGCAGAAGCCATGCTGTTCATATTCAGCAAAGGTCTTTTGCAGCGAGGCTTCCAGCTCGGGCCAGGCCTCAGGGTTGCGCGCCTTGATGGCATCCATCACATGGCTGCGTTCATCCGGTTTCATTGCTGCCAGGTAAGCGCGGCCGGCAGCCGTGGTGGCCAGTGGCAGACGTACGCCAACATCCATGCGCAGGGAGGTGGTTTCCGATGGCCGGCAGTTCTCGACGTAGATCATAGAGAGTCGATCACGGCAGGTCAGGCCGACGGAGGTATTGGTCGTGCGGGCGAATTCATCCAGATAGGGTTTGGCCAGCTGGCGCACCCGCAGATTTGATACATAGGCGTAGCCTAACGCCAGAACGCCTGAATCGAGCTGATATTTTTCCAGCTGGGTTGAGTAGCTGAGATAACCCAGCTTGGTCAGGGTATAGGTCATGCGAGAGACAGTAGGCTTAGGCAAGCCGGTGATACGCGCGATGTCCTGATTACCCATCACCACGGAGCCTTGGCTGAAGGCACGTAAAACGTCCAAGCCACGAGACAGGGCCTCTACGAACTTACGGTCCTTGGCTGTAACCGGGGCGTTGCTGTTTTCCTGCTCATCTTTCATCGCGTTTTATACCTTGCTGGCGCATCCTGATTTGCTGGCCGACCTGCGGCGCTATAACGGTTCGATGCTGGACTATTATTGTTGTTGATTAGCCGCGAAACATATCACGTACGGGCATTCTGCACAGCGATACCAAGGGTAGACTGTCTCGATCGTTGCACAGTAAGGTCTAATAGAATAGCATCTTTTTGGTATTTCATTCCGCTCTGCAAAATAATAGTCCAAAAACGAGGTCAAGATGTCGACATCTGCACAGTATGCCGTCGGCGCCCAGCTGGATGAGCTGGGGCACACCACCCTTTTCGATATTCTGGACAGCGCCTGCGATCGCTACGCTGACCGTCCTGCTTTCTCCTGCGGTGCAGATACTCTGACGTTTAATCAATTGCGCGGCCGTGCTGATGCTTTCGCCCGTTACCTGCGCCAGCACGCATTGCTGGAGCCGGGCGACCGCTTGGCTATCCAGTTGCCTAACCTGCTGCAATACACGATTGCGATCTTCGGTGCGCTGCGTGCCGGGCTGATCATCGTTAATACCAACCCCCAGTACACCCCTTACGAGACGCGTCATCAGTTCGCTGATTCGGGTGCCAAGGCGGTTGTCGTGCTCGACAAGCTGGTGCCTTTGGTACGCAAGATTCAGAGCTCTACCGACATAGAGACGTTGATTGTTACCAGCATGGATGACTATGCCAGCCCTCAGTACGATAGTAGCGAAGCAGACGAGGTGCGCTTCATGCAGGCGCTGCGTCTGGGTGACGAGCTACCCGCGATAGAGACTCAGCGCGGCCTCGACGATCTGGCCGTGCTGCAGTATACCGGCGGGACCACCGGCGTATCCAAGGGCGCCATGCTGACCCACCGCAATATCCTGTGTAACGTCCTGCAGGCGGTCAGCATCCTCAAGGAAGGCGATGTGGATTATGGCAACGAAGTGCGTATTTCACCGTTGCCGCTTTACCATATCTTCGCTTTTACGGCGAACTGCATCGCTTCGGTGTTTACCGGCTTCCATAGTGTGTTGATTACTAACCCGCGCGATCTTGACGGTTTGATCAATGAACTCAAGCGACGTCCTTTCACGTTGCTATCGGGTATTAATTCGCTATTTATCTCGCTGATGGCGCATCCGCAGTTCGATACTGTCGACTTCAGTCGCTTGAAGTGGGTCAACTCGGGCGGTGCGCCGCTGAACATTGAGCTCGCCAAGCGATGGACCGAGCGCACCGGCAGCATTATTCGTGAAGGCTATGGCCTGACCGAAACCTCGCCGGTTGTAGTTGCCTCAACAGCCTTTACGCCTCACAGGGAGGGTTATATTGGTAAACCGGTAATCGATACCCTGCTCAAGACCGTTGACGATGATGGTGCGGAAACGCCGCGCGGTGAGCCCGGAGAGGTGCTAATCCGCGGGCCGCAGGTAATGCAGGGCTACTGGCACCGCCCGGATGAAACCGCCGCTGCTTTCACCGAAGATGGTTGGCTGAAAACCGGCGACGTCGGGGTGATCGATAATCAGGGTTTCCTCAAGCTGGTCGATCGCAAGAAGGACATGATCCTGGTGTCCGGCTTCAACGTTTATCCCAATGATATTGAAGATGCCGTCATGCGCCACCCCGGCGTGCGCGAGTGTGTCGCCGTTGGGGTGTTGGACGATCGTACCGGCGAGGCGATCAAAATCTATGTCAGTCTGAATGACGCTGAACTGACTGAAGACGCGATCATTGCTCACTGTCGTGAGCATCTGACCGGCTACAAGATTCCCAAGCATGTTGAGATCCGCGATGACCTGCCAAAGTCGACAGTTGGCAAGTTGCTGCGCCGGGTATTGCGCGATGAAGCCCGTGGTGAGACCAAGGCATGACGGGTCTGACGCTGAGCATAGAAGGCGGTATTGCCGAGATTCAGCTGGACGACGGCAAGGTCAACGCCCTGTCTGAAACGATGCTGGAGCAACTGCTGGCCGCCATCGAGGAGGCAGCGCAGGCCGATGCGGCACTGCTGATCTGTGGGCGACCGGGTTGTTTCAGCGGCGGTTATGATCGCAAGTTGATCGATGCGGGTGGCCCCGCCTGTGATGCGATGCGCGCCGCAGGCGATCGCTTGACGCTGGCGCTGCTGGATTATCCGGCGCCGCTGGTTATTGCCAGTACCGGTCACGCGATGGCCAAGGCAGCATTTGTACTGCTGTTGGGGGATTATCGGGTTGGCGCTGAGGGTGACTTCCGTATCGGCTTGAACGAGGTCGCTATTGGTATGACCATGCCCGACGGCGCCATGCTGCAGGCGCAGGCGCGCCTGGCGCCAAACTGGCTTAACCGGTGTGCGCTGCAGGCTGAGTATCTGACCCCTCGGCAAGCGCTGGAAGCCGGTTTTTTCGACGAGCTGCAGAGCGCCGAGCAACTGCTTGAGCGTGCTCGTGAAAAAGTCCGGCAACTGGCAAAGCTGGATCGACGCGCCTACCGTGAAACCCGCACGCTGCTGCATGCTCGACTGCGCATGCAGCTAGGCAAGCTGTTCGGCTGAACCTTCGCTAACAGGTGGCTTGCCCGCGCCAGCCGGGCAGCGCCTGCCTCTCGATCACTCCTTGTAATAAGCCACTTGCGTTGAGGTCAGCAGCAGGGTGCCATCGTCGCTCCATACATGGGCAATCTGGTCCGAATAATTGTTGTGCATGCGCGCGGCACGCGCGTGGCCGAGCACATGACGGTCGCCGGCTTCAATCAGTTGCGCGGCGTCGGCATGGTAGTAGTGGGTCATTGAGACTGTCCCGGCCGGGGTGAAGCGCTGACGGCGATGGAAGATTCGCGGGGCAAAGACATCGCCCATGGCGGTTAGTGAGGCAAAGTCCAATGGCCTTGCTGGATTGTCACGGGCCCAGAGCACAGTGTCGGTATCGCCGGTGTCATGCTCGGATGGGCTGGCGGGATTGAATAGCCCGGAGACATAGCGAAAATCATAGTTTTCAAACCAGCTGCGTTCCGTGCGCGAGACCAGCGGCAAACTGTCGGCGGCAACCGCCGCTGGCATGGGCAGTTGTTGTTCCGACCAGGTTTCGCGGCGGGTAGCAAAAAAGGCGGTACCGCTGGTGACCACTTCACCCGCCTGGCGCTGCAGCAATAGCCAGTGCTGGGTGGAGCGGTTGGTGCGGATGGGAGTGGCTTCGATTGCAAAGGCACCCGGTTGCACTGGTCCGGCAAAGTTAATGGTGAGCGAGATAGGCTCGCCGATACGCTCGGGGTGCTGGAGCACTGCGTTGAGTAGTGTCGCAGCGGTGACGCCACCAAAGGGCCCCACCATATTCTGATAGGCATCGCTGGTTGCGCCGGCAAACAGATTATTGTCTTGCGGTTGCAAGGCGATTGCCTGGTCAAAGGCGTGGCTGGTGGGCGTTGATGTACTCATTCAGGGAATTCCAACTGACAAAGGGCTCGAATAGGAGGGACATAATAAGGAGCGCTGTGGTTCGCTAACAATCAAGCTTATTGGCGCGAATTGGCCATCATGCGCAGGGGCAATTGCCCATCCTCAGGCGAGGTTAGTAAGACGCGCAGGCGTTGCTGTATAGGGGTGGGCTAACAGGGCGGCGCGTGTATAACTCAGGCCGCCCTGTCCTGTTAATCAGCCGCGTTGGTAGCAGCCGATCAGGCGGTTCATTGCCGTTGCGTTGGGCTCGATCTTTTCAAGCAACTGCCACAGGTTCAGGCCTTCTGGCAGATTGAGCTCAGCATCCAGGGCTATTACCCAGAAGTAATATTTGTGCTGGCCGTGGCCTTCCGGCGGCATGGGGCCGTTGTAACCTGCCTTGCCGAAGTTATTTTTACCCTGGGTAAAATCGCTGCAGTCTTCGCTCAACTCGCTCACGTTACCGGGAATGTTGTACAGCACCCAGTGCACGAAGCCATAGGTGCCGTTGGCGGAGATCAAGGGGGCATCAGGGTCGTGGCAGATGATCGCGTAGCTTTTGGTGCCCTCAGGCGCGTTACTCCAGCTCAGTGCAGGAGAAACGTCGACGCCTTCGCCAGTATGCTTGCTGGGGATGACGCCCTCTTGGGCGAAGGCCGGACTTTCAAGTTTCAGGTCGTTGGAAAAGGCAAATCCCATGATGCTCTCCTTGAGTTTGGCACGAAAGAGTTTTCAATATGACGCCGGGTCAAACGCTAGGCAAGGCGCTGCGGCTTAATGCATGAGTGCGCTGAGTAGCCACAGGCCAAGCAGAATCCAGATGATGCCAACGAGGATTCTTCTGCGTAGGAAGGCGCGCACGCCAACGTAGATCAGGCACAGGCCCAGTATAACGGCAGCTATATTGAGCAGGCTGCTGTCGACACCGAGCGCGCGGGCAAAGCCGTTAACGAAGTCTGAACTGGCATTGCTCAACAGGGTAAACAGCCAGACCAGGCTGTCGATAATAAAGCGGATGACGGTACCGAAAACCTGGCCCAGCCATTCAAATACGTTATTGGCCTGCATTCAATTATCTCTGTTCGCTAAGGTTGGCTTACTCGCTGGCGCTACCTTAGCAGAAGGCGGGAGCCGGCTGAACTGTTGCGCCTGCCCCCGCCAAGTCGGCCCGCCTTAGACGCGCTCGATAACCGCCGCTACGCCTTGGCCCAGGCCGATGCACAGGCTGACCAGTGCATAGCGCTTGCCGGTGCGCTCCAGCTGGCGCAAGGCGGTCAGTGTCAGGCGTGCGCCGGACGCTCCCAGCGGGTGACCTACGGCAATAGCGCCACCATTGGGGTTCAAGCGCGGATCATCGAATGCGATGCCCAGCTGCTTGGCGCAGCCCAACACCTGTGAGGCAAACGCCTCGTTGATTTCGATCACATCCATGTCGTCCAGGGTCAGGCCTGCTCGGCTCAGCGCCTTTTTGCAGGCTTCAACTGGTCCCAGGCCCATGACGCGTGGCGCAACGCCGGACACCGCGCCAGCCAGCACCTTGGCGCGGGGCTTGATGCCGTACTTCTCGCCGATAGCGGCATCGCCAATCAGTAGCGCTGCCGCGCCATCATTGACGCCCGAAGCGTTACCAGCGGTGACTACGCCATCCTTGAACAGTGGGCGCAGGCCGCTGAGGGCAGCCATATCGCTGCTGGGGCGGGGGTGTTCATCCTGGTCGACTACCTTCGCAGGCTTCTTGCGGCCCTGGGATACTTCGATCGGCAGAATCTCATCGGTGAAAAAGCCGTCGGCGCGAGCCGCTTCGTACAAGGCCTGGCTGCGCGCAGCGTAGGTATCCGCCTCTTCGCGGCTGATACCGACTTCGGCGGCTACGTTGTCAGCGGTCTGCGGCATGGTGTCATCGCCAAAGGCGTCTTCCACGCGCGGGTTAGGGAAGCGCGCGCCAATGGTACTGTCGAAGGCGCGGAAGTCGCGCGAGTAGGCGCTCTCGCTTTTAGCAATAACGAAAGGCGCGCGGCTCATGCTTTCGGCACCGCCGGCGACAAACAGCTGACCTTCACCGGCCTTGACCGCGCGTGAAGCATCGAGCACTGCTGCCAGGCCTGAACCGCACAGACGGTTGACGGTAACGCCGGCCACTTCCTGCGGCAGGCCGCTCATCAAGCCAGCATGGCGGGCAATATTGCGCGCGTCTTCACCGGCCTGGTTGGTGCAGCCCATGATTACGTCTTCGTAATCCTTGCCTTCGAAAGGGTTACGCTTGATCAGCGCGCTCATGACGCTGGCGAGCAGATCGTCGGGGCGAACACTGGCCAGAGCTCCGGCGTGGCGACCGAAAGGTGAACGCAGGCCATCATAGATATAGGCAGTCATGTCTTACTCCTGAAAATCGGGTGTGGTCAAAGGCAGATCCAGCTGCACGCGGCGGCGCAGCCAGGGGCTGGGACGGTAGCGCGGCTCGCCGTAAACGGCCTGCAGATTATTGAGTACGGCAAGTATGTTGGCTTCGCCATAATGCTCACCGAACGCCAGCGGGCCTTTGGGATAGCCCAGAGCCAATTGAATGGCGCGGTCCAGCGTTTGCGGAGTAGCAATGCCTTTCTGCACGATTTCGCAGCCTAGATTGACGACGCTGGCAATCAGGCGCTGAACCACAAAGCCGGCTGAATCGTTGATCACTTCGACGGGCACGCCATCTGCGCTGAGCGCCTGGCGAGCCTGAGCTACTACCTCTGCCTTGGCGGCGGGTTGGCGCATCAGTGTGCGGCGTTTGTCCCATTGAACGAAGCTGTCGAGTGCCAGTGTGCGTTCGGCTGGCAGTCCCAGTTGGGTCAGGGCGGTGCTGCAGTCGTCTCCCAGAGGGGTGATCAGGCAAATGGCATCGTCCGAAGGTTTTGTCCCGGTTTCCAGTATAGCGCCGGCGCTGGTCAACACGTCGCTGACCTGATTGCGTAGCGCGTCGTCATCGGTCTCTAGCCAAAACGGGCGGTTGATCAGTACGGTCTCGGGCTGCGCTTCGGCAGGTTCAATTTTCTGGCCGTCTTCGTAACGGTAGAAGCCCTGACCGGTCTTGCGGCCCAGCAGGCCGGCGGCTACGCGCTGTGCGGCGATGAAGGATGGCGTGTAGCGCGGGTCATGATAGAACTGCTCGTACACCGACTCCATTACCGCGTGGGAGACGTCGAGCCCGGTCAGGTCAAACAGCTCGAACGGGCCCATACGGAAGCCCGGGCCGTCGCGCAGGATGCGGTCGATCTGTGAGGGGGTCGCCACGCCTTCGCTAAGTATGCGCAGTGCCTCGGTACCAAAAGCGCGACCCGCATGATTCACCAGGAAGCCGGGGGTGTCAGGGGTAATGGCTGGGA
>TARA_R110002012_G_scaffold52944_2_pt1 | contig 12605 bp, 28 predicted proteins | sample TARA_R110002012 | Tara Oceans TARA_R110002012 (sample SAMEA4396515) | marine metagenome | biome: Westerlies Biome; feature: [DCM] deep chlorophyll maximum layer (ENVO:01000326); material: water (ENVO:00002006), including particulate matter (ENVO:01000060) such as... | depth 40 m
ATCATTTAAATCATTAGAAAACAAAATAAATGCACTTAGTGTTAAATGGAATTTAAAATTAGAAGAATAAATAAATAATAAACTAAAATTTAAAATTATGAAAATTAAAACAATAGACATCAACGCCAAAGAATGGTTTGATAAGGTTAACGGAAACAGTTATTTTGCAGGAACAGTTACTTTGAATTACGGATTAAAAAAAGAAAAAACATTTTTAATGCCCTTTCAATATGGTTACGGCTCACACTATGAAACACAGGCAAAAAACTTATTAACAGAATTTAACCAAATAGGGGCGGAATATATGCAAAGCCTTTACACATATTGCAAAAATAATAATATAATATATAGAAACAGTATACAAGAAAACTGTTTAAAAAGAGAATTAAAACAAATAGAAACTAAATACAATAACAACTTAAAATAGGTTAACTGAAGATTTCTCAATGAATGAAACGTATTGCGTAACTATTATGTACTCGCAATCCGTCTTAACCAAAATAAATTAAAAGTTATGAATAAATATGGTAATCAATTTGGAGTTCACTCACCAAACAAAACGAATGAAGTGATTAATATTTTAAACGATAAAACTGACATTAAATTTAAGGATGGAAGTTGGCATAATGACTTATGCGATTCAGTTTATAATGAAGAATATAATCTTAAAATTTTTATACCTAATTCTGAAGTAGATGATGAAGGTAATGAAGAGTTTAATACGTTTTCCGTATATAACTATGACTATGAAAATGATGAAGATTATGAATTATTAAACACTACCGATATCAATAAGGTAATTGAATTAGTAAACAAAAGAGTATAAACCAAAATAAAATTTAAAATTATGAAAGTAAAACAATTATCAGGAGCAACAAAAATACTCATATTGATATTAATATTTAATATTATAATGATGTTTTTAAGTGAATCATTAAGCCTAAAAACACAAGGTTTGTTTGGCGTGTTTACATTGGGGACAATGTTTTCAATCGTGGCCTCAATGATGGAATCAAAAGGATATTAATATAAACCAAAACAAATAAAATAATGAGAAAAATTACAGAAGAGTCAGTTAATGCGTTTATGAATGCAAAGGTTTTTAAAAAACAAAATATGGAAGTGGAAGTGTTACCCAATGTAACTATATTAAAGTTACATAATAATAAAATTGCTTATAGGTATAACAATCCCGAAAGAACTTTATCAATTACCAATTGTGGGTGGAAAAGCAACACAACTAAAGAAAGGTTAAACGGTATACCAAATGTAAAAATTTATCAAAAGAACTATAAATGGTTTTTAAATGATAAAGAATGGTGTGGGAAACTAATTGACATTAATAATTTATAAACTAAAAAAATAGAACAGATGGAAAGTAATAAATTAATAGCAGAGTTTATGGGGTTACCAAAAGTACCTTGCAATATTGGTACAGAAGATGGATATTTTACTGAAGGGTATAAACATCCGAACGTAGCTGTTCCAACTATTCCTAGTGGTATGCAATATAAATATTCTTGGGATTGGTTGATGCCAGTAGTGAATAAGATAGAGGATTATCTTAGTGAAAATGTAGGTAAGGTAGGCTACTTTGATGAGTGTTTAAATAGCAACGATTTAGATGTTAGATACCAAGCAGTAGTAGAATTTATTAACGAATACAATAAAAAATAGAACAGATGAAAGAAAAGAAAATTGAAGCACTTAAATCAGAAAAAATATATAAGAAATTTATTGAATTAAAAAAATAAACTAAAAAAATATGAAAACAATAATATTTATAATGCTATCTATGTATAGCTATGGACAAAGAGATAGTGTAATAATTGAACGAGTTAGAATTTATGAGATTGTAAATACAATAGAGGATTTGATTGAGTGGAACAAGGAAGATGAATTTAATGGGAAAGAACCTAGACCAATTCAAAACTATTGGTTGACTGCAATGAGAGATGAACTGATTGAAAAATTAAATAAATAGTTATGAAAATATTAGTAGGTTGTGAAGAAAGTCAAGCAGTCACAAAGGAACTGCGAAAGTTAGGACACGAGGCATATTCGTGCGATATTCTAGAATGTAGTGGAGAATTTCCAGAGTACCACATTCAAGGAGATATTATAGAACAATTGGATGAGGGGTGGGATATGTTAATAGCATTCCCACCTTGTACCCATCTTGCAGTTAGTGGAGCTCGGCACTTTCCACAAAAAATTGCAGATGGTAGGCAACAACAAGGTATAGACTTTTTTATGTCTATAATCAATGCACCCATTCCAAAAATCGCAGTAGAAAATCCGATTGGAATAATGAGTACAAAGTATCGCAAACCTGACCAAATAATACAACCCTGGATGTTTGGAGATAAAGCACAAAAATCTACGTGTTTATGGTTGAAAGGGCTACCTAAATTAGTGCCAACTAATATTGTGGATAAAGGAGAGTTTATAGAATTTATATCTAAAAAAGGTGTAAAGAAAAGACAAGCTAAATGGTATTTTGATGCATTAAAAAATGCTAAAACAAATGCTGAACGTAGCACATTAAGAAGTAAAACATTTCCAGGAATAGCAAAAGCAATAGCAGAACAATTTACAACTGGAATTAATTAAAAAAGCAAAATAAATTCAACAAAATTTGCACAATTAAAAAACAATTATTATATTTAAACAAAATAAAATAGATATGAGAGATATGAATTACTGTCGATTTGAAGATACAGTTACAGAGTTAAGAGACTGTTTAGAGGGAATCGAAAATGAAGAGTTTAATGACTTATCTAACAAGGAGGTGGATAGTCTAAAAGAATTATTAACTATTGCACAAGCGATTACGGAACACGACCATATTATTAAGCGTGCAATTCAAAACCACAATTATGAACACTAATAAGAAAATCTTCCAAGCATTCAATGTAAAGGGGTGTAATGAAGTAAAAGAGGAAAACAAATTTACACCACGAATAACTGCTATTAATAATGCAGACAGAAGGCGTTTGTTTGACCATTTTAACGAGGCATTGTATAACAGAATCATAGACATTAAAAACAATAGACTATGAATAAGGAAAGTTTAGAAAAGTTTTTAAGAAAAACTATTAACGATAATACACAAAAGTATTCATCAAAAACAAATCAAATGAAAGGAGAAATTAAAGCAAATGCAATTAATGAAATTAAGCAGATTCTAAAGCGTATAGATATGAGTACAGAAGAATTTGCTAGAGAGTTTCTAAAAAAGAAGGGTTACTATGTAGATAACCTATGGTGTATAGATGATATTCAAGACAATTATGAGTGTGCACCATTTCAAGCAATGGGAATACTAGATAAAGTATTACGAAGCGAGTGGTTGGTTAGTAATATATTTGAAATGATAACTAACCACGCAGAAGAAAATAATTTTAAAAAAAATAACAGCTGGAAGAAAATAGATTAATAGAAACCTTAAAACAATAGAACAGATGGGAGCAATTAAAGAAAGACGATTGGAGCTACTAGATGATTTAGTAACGATGATGGTGAAAGAGAAATACCAAGGAAAGAATATGTACAAGAACTGTGGGATACACCTAAAAGATAAGGTGTTAGATATATACGAGAGGGTGTATGATGAGTTAGAAGAAATATTTATTAATTATATAGATGAGGTATGAAGACAAGTTATGATAGTTGGAAGTTGAGTTGTCCTGAAGATGACGAGACAATAAGTAGATGTTGTGGTGAAGAGTATAGTACAGACGATAATGATTTAACAATCTGTTCTTATTGTGAGGAGGAGTGTAGGATTATAGACGCATCGGTGTACTGTGAAGAACAAAGAGAATACCATGAAGAACTGGTATATGAAGAAAGTAAATTAAGTGAAAATTAAATTAAAACAAACGTGTTTTATTTAAAAATTATTATTATATTGCACCCCCAATACACAAACCAAATGGAACAAGAGAAGTTTAATAAAGCACTTAGATTTATAGCAGAAGAAAAGGCATCGCTAAAATTTGCGATAATAGATGATGAGGAACTAGATATTAAAAACCCAAAACACACTAAGTATATCAATGATAATATATCTGAGATGATAAAAGTATTTGATATGTACGAGTGCTATCCTCAATTAAAGTGGAGTAAAAAAATTAAGGCTTCTATTAAAAAGGAATGGGAGTTTATTAATAATTTAATTAAAAATTTAAAACAATGAAAAAAAAGATATTCGATAAATATGCAAAGGCAGTAGCCCAGCAATTTCATTTATCATTGGAGGACTTATTTGTTAGAACAAAAAAAATAGAGAACGTTGAGGCAAGACAGCTGTTATATTATTTATGTATGGAGCGACCAATTAGGATAGCCTACATACAACGCTTCCTTAATGAGAGTGGATACTCAGTAGCTCATAGTACTATCATTCATGGCTATAAGAAGGCAAAGAAATTAATTGATAGTGACAAAGACTTCAAAGATGTAATAGAAAAAATTAACGAGGATGTACACTAAGAAGGATATATTTAACCAAATAAAAGAAGACCACTCTGCCGTTAAAAGCCCTATGATAAATGGTGAGGGGTATATTAACTTAGGCATCAAGGTACAGAAGTTTGGTAATACGATTGAGATTATTAACCTATCACGAGGTGGTGATTATTATATGCCCTGCAATGAGGAGGAGGAGAAATACTTTTTTAAGTATGGATTCAGAGAGGGTGCATTGAGGCTATGTATATCAAACACCAAGCGAAAGTTAAAGATGGTTGAGGATAGGATAAGGGGTGAGGTGACGACACGTAAAAACAATAAGCATATTATGTCACTAAAGGCAAGACGAGAGGGCTTGTTAAATAAATATGCAGAACGTAAAACACAATTAAATAAAATAAAATGACAAAGAAACAAATAATTAAATTTTTAGAAGATAATTCAAAGGAATTATTCTTAGAGACTTTAAGGAATAAAGTTAATTCAAAAGCTCACAAAGATAATTTAATAAGGTGGGCTACCGCACATAAAATATTAATGGAAGTGAACCCTAATTTTGACGGACAAAAAGAATGGTCTGAACTAGAACATAAGCACACAGAAAAAGTTGAAAAGTTTTTTAAAACTAAAGAGTCTCTACCTTATTTTTGGAAAGGACTATTTGAAGGAACACTACCTCCACATATCATTAAATAATAAATAATAAATAAATCAAATAAAATGGAAAAGAAAAATGTCTTTAAAGACTTAGCAGGAATTTCTATCAAAGGAAAGGTAGAAAGAAAAGGAAAGTTTGATTACCTATCGTGGGCAACTGCGTGGAGTTTAATCAAGTCAGAGTTTCCAAACGCACAACGAAATGTTTACGAGAGTGACCACACTGGACTAAACTTTTTTACTGATGGGCAGAGTGCCTATGTAAAGGTTGGTATAACAATCAATGACCTAGAGCATATTGACTACCTACCCGTAATGGACTATAGAAACAACTCTATACCATTAGCAAAGATAACAAGTATGGATGTGAACACTGCAATCCAAAGGTCAACTGCAAAAGCTATTGCTATGCATGGCTTAGGGTTAAGCTTATGGACTGGCGAGGACACGCAGATGATATCACAACCATCTACACCAGTGAGCAAAAACCCAGTACCAACTAAGACTATAGTTGAGTTAAATATTGGGGACACAAACTGGGAGAAGGTGTTAAAGTATATAGCATCTAACAAGGATATAGGTCTACCAAAAATTATAAAGAACCTTGAGACTAAATATAAAATCAAAGCTTTAGTTAAGAAAGAACTTTCTAAACATATAAAGTAATGGAAGTTTTAAAGTTATTAAAGGATGACTCCCATTATTATGGAGAGTTAGGAAGACAGTACCTATCTAATTCAGATATCATTACCCTACTCAATGAGCCTAAAAGTTTTAGGGAGGAGAAGGAGATGACCAAAGCAATGCTCTTGGGTAGGTACTTTCATACTGCTATACTTGAGCCTCAGAAGATAAGTTCTGATGAGTATGTAAGTATAGATGCGTCAAGCAGGAACACTAAGATATATAAGGAGGAGCTAGAGAAATATAGCCGACCACTTATGATGCTTAATAAAGAGAAGGGGGCAATAGATAAAGCAATACAGACTATGCAGTCTAACCTAGAGTTTCACGATGCAATCTATGATGATGTAAATGAGTTTGAAGTACCAGCTATCCAAGAGGTGATGGGTATAGTATGGAAGGGTAAGGCAGATATAGTGGGTAGAGATATGTTAATAGATTTAAAGACTACAAGTAATATTAAAGACTTTAAATACTCTGCACGAAAGTATAACTATGACAGTCAGGCATACCTATACCAACAGTTCTTTGGAAAGCCACTGGTATTTTATGTGGTGGATAAGATGACATATGAACTAGGAATCTTTCATCCAAGTAAAACATTCTTGGACTACGGAAAAGAAAAGGTAGAGAGAGCAGTAGAAATATTTAATAAATTTTATAGTGATGAAGCTACAGAAAATATTGAGGAGTATATCATTAAAGAAATTCTATAAGAGAGAAAAAGAAGGTGTGATGTGGTTGAAAATTCCAACCGACCTCAGCACACAAAGCCAACGTGATAAATTCATGGAGGCAACAATGGAAAAGTTGGAAGAATTAATTTATAAAAAATAATTTTTATTATGGCAGAAGAAAAAATCTATGTCGGAAATGGTGTGTCAAAGTTTGACGGACAAATGGTGAGCATGAGTGTATGCTTAAGTGATTTACCTACAGAACATATGTTCGAGTATAATGGTAAGCGATACATTAAACTAAATGTATCTGCTAAGAAGGGTGGTGTTGATGAGTATGGTAAGACACACTACGTTACAGTGGACACGTTTAAGCCTGAGCAAAAGAAAGCAGAGGAAAAGAAAGAAGAGGCAGACCTACCATTCTAGGTAAGCCAAAAGTATAGAGAGAGGGGATACACTCCCCTTTCTTTTTACTTAAGCCATGTCGATATGTCGATTTGAAATGAATATTATAGCACCTTGTAGTTTTTTTATTTATATATATATATATTTATTTATTTTTTTATTTTTTATTAACATATTAACATAAATAGTATGTAAGTACTATAGATACTAGAAACCTACCGACATAAAATCGACATAACATTAACATAAACCGACATGAAACACAACAATGATTTTAAATATGACCTAAAGGTTGGTCAAGTTGCAGAAAAAATCTTAGCAGAGTTACTAGAGAATAAAACCATAGAGGTGAAGCGAGACCTCCAAGCTATTTATACTGGCAATATATATATTGAGTATGAGAGCAGAAATAAACCAAGTGGATTAGCAAATAGTCAGGCCGACTTTTACTGCTACTTTATTACAGATGGAAGGATGTTTTTAATAGAGACAAAAGAACTAAAAGAACTTTGTCGAAAATATTTAGGAACAGATAGGGATAGATTAGGGGGAGACTCCAACACAAGTAAAGGTATACTACTACCATTAACAGACTTAATAAAATAAATCAAATGGAAATCACAATTTTTAAAGACATTAAAGACACAGCACAGCCATTCTACCGAGACGTAAATAAAATAATAGAACGTATTAGAGAGGGTGCATCAAAAGATATTGTTAAGGATATAAGAAATGAGTCCGACAAAGAAAAAAGAAACGAACTTAAACAAAAGCTACCTGCTATATGTTTTAGTGGTAAGTTTAATAAAAGGAACGATGCATCTTTACTAGAGCATAGTGGAATCATATGCTTGGACTTTGATGGTTATGAATCGGATAAGATGCTACTGGAGGAAAAAGAATTACTAACAAAGGATAGGTATACCTACTCGGCGTTTATTTCACCAAGCGGTTTAGGGCTAAAGGTATTAGTAAAGATACCTGCTGAGGAAGAGAATCATAAAAAGTTTTTCACCTCACTAGAGAAGCATTACAACTCAGACCACTTTGATAAGACATGTAAGAATGTATCAAGAGTTTGTTATGAGTCTTATGACCCATTGATATATGTTAACGAGCAGTCAAGTATATTTAATACCATCATTGAGCATGAGTATCAGGAGGTGGTTAAGCATAAGGATGCACAGACCATACCAATTACAGACGAGAATAAGATAGTAGATATCCTGATGAAATGGTGGGAGAGGAAGTATGGACTAAAGTCTGGTGAAAGAAACAATAATGTATATGTACTAGCCTCTGCCTTTAATGACTTTGGTGTAAACAAAACCTTAGCAGAGTATGTTATGAATGGGTTTGTATCTGAAGACTTTCTAGCATCAGAATTAAAACGCACCATAAAGTCTGCTTACTCTCAGACCCAAAACTTTGGTACTAAGTATTATGAGGACGAGAATATGGTTACGATAGTAAAACAAAAGATGCGTAGGGGTTTATCCAAAAAAGAAATCAAGAGCTCATTAGAGGAGAAGGTTACAGATTTAGATGATGTAGTAATTGATAATGTATTACGTAGGATAGAAGAGGAGCAGGATGAGGAAAGGTTTTGGACAAAGAGTGAGAAGGGTGTAGTAAAGATTGTGCATATTGCCTTTAAAAACTTCTTAGAGGACAATGGATTTCATAAGTTCAGCCCAGCAGGAAGTAATAACTTTGTGTTTGTAAAGGTAACTAACAACCACATTGAGAACGCATCAGAGAAACAGATAAAAGATTTTGTTTTAGAGTTCCTTTTAGAGGTGGATGATATATCTATATATAATTACTTTGCAGAGTGCACTAGATATTTTAGGGAGGAGTTCCTTACACTTTTATCTTCTATTGATGTATTCTTTATTGCGGACACTAAGCACACCGCATATCTTTATTATGAAAATTGTGCAGTAAAGATTACAAAAGATGAGATAACTCCTATAGACTATTTAGATTTGGATGGGTATGTTTGGAAAGACCAAGTAATAAACAGGGTGTTTGATATCTGTGAGGTAGAGGATTGTGATTATGAGGTATTTATAAATAACATAGCAGGAGGTAGTGAGACTCGGACTAGGTCTATGGAGTCTACAATTGGATTCTTACTTCATGGTTGGAAGAACCTATCTTATTGTCCTGCTACTATATTAAATGATGAGGTAATATCAGATAACCCTGAAGGTGGTACGGGTAAAGGATTATTTATGACAGGAGTGGGACACATGAAGAAGCTTGTAGTGATTGATGGTAAGTCCTTTAACTTCGAAAAGTCTTTTGCTTATCAGTTAGTTTCTGCGGACACACAGATATTATGCTTCGATGATGTACATAAGAACTTTAACTTTGAAAAGCTATTCAGTGTAGTAACGGAAGGGTTAACACTAGAGAAAAAGAATAAGGATGCTATCAAGATTCCTTTTGCTCGTTCACCCAAGGTTGCTATCACAACAAACTATGCAATAAGAGGTAAGGGTAACTCTTTTACTAGGAGAAAATGGGACTTAGAGCTTAACCAGTTCTATACAAAGGAGTATACTCCACTCATTGAGTTTGGTAGACTAATGTTTGTAGAGTGGAACGATAACGACTGGTGTCAGTTTGATAACTACATGATAAAATGTCTTCAACTTTATTTAAACAAAGGGCTACTAAAAAGTGAGTTTATTAACCTTAAGACTAGGACATTATTAGCGGACACCTCTCATGCTTTTATTGAGTGGTGTGGTATACTTGATGGGAAGGGTAACCCAAAACTAACAAAAGACAAACGGATATATAAAAACGATTTGTTTGTAGAGTTTACTGATGACTATCCTGACTATGCACAGAGAGGAGCTTCTAATATTAGTCGTAATAAATTTGGTAAGTGGCTTGTATCTTATGCAGAATATAAGTATGGCACTCAAGCATTGGAGGGTAGAGATATGTTAGGTAGATGGATAGAGTTTGAAAGTAAAATTAAAGAACAACACGAGATAGAGGTATGATAAACTTTAGAGATTATCAGACACACATCATTAGTAAAGGACTACACATCCTTGAGATGAACAGATTCCTTTACCTTGCAATGGAGGTAAGGACAGGTAAGACCTTAACGAGTTTAGGTATATGTCAAGAGCTGGATATTAAAAATGTTTTGTTCATAACAAAGAAGAAAGCTATTTCTAGTATTGAGAATGATTATTATCTACTTAATCCTTCCTTTCATCTAACTGTTATTAATTATGAGTCACTACATAAAACAGAGGATATAAAATGGGATGTAGTTATATGTGATGAGGCTCATGGCATGGGAGCTTTTCCTAAACCAAGTGGCAGAGCAAAGAAGGTAAGAGAGCTGGTTAATAAAAGCAACCCTTATGTTATACTACTAAGCGGAACACCAACACCTGAGTCTTATTCACAGATGTATCATCAAGTTTACTTTATACCAACAAATCCATTCAGCACCTATAAAAACTTTTATAAGTTTGCTAAAGACTATGTAAGGGTGGTGCAGAAAAAGATTGGAGGTCTATATATTAACGACTACTCAAAAGGAAGCAAGAAGATACTGGACTACATGTCTCCCTTTACTATTAACTTTACACAGAAGGATGCAGGATTTGTAGTAGACACTACAGAGAATGTGCTAGAGGTAGATATCCAAGCCTCTACGTTACAGATTATTGCTAAACTAAAAAAAGATTTAGTAGTAGAAGGAAAGGATGAGGTCATCTTAGCTGATACCTCTGTTAAGTTAATGACAAAGGTACACCAGTTATGTAGTGGTACTATAAAGTTTGAGAGTGGTAACTCTATGGTATTAGACTTAACAAAGGCAGAGTTTATTAAAGAACACTTTAAAGACAAGAAGATAGGAATCTTTTATAAGTTTAAGCAAGAGCTTAACGCAATTAAGGAGGTGTTTGGTGATGATATATGTCAGGATTTAGAGTGCTTTGATACCACCGATAAGAACATAGCACTACAGATTGTCAGCGGGCGTGAGGGTATATCCTTGAAGGAGGCTGACTGTTTAGTATATTATAACATAGACTTTAGTGCCACATCCTACTGGCAGAGTAGGGACAGGATGACCACTAAGGACAGGTTAAAGAATAATATCTACTGGATATTTAGCAGAGGTGGTATCGAGAAAGATATATATAAATCAGTTATTAAAAAAAAGGATTATACCCTTGCACATTTTAAAAGAGAATTTGTAAATTTGTAAAACAACAAACAATGAGAGAAGTAGGAAGTTTAGAGATAACAAGGTACAGTTATGATGAGGTTGATGGGGACCCAAAGATTATAATATCTATGGTTAAGGTGTTAGATACTGAGGGTGAGTACATAAAATTTGCAAAGCTTAAAGAAGTTGAAAGCTACCTTTCAATGTACCCTGTGGTATTTAAAAAGAGAGATTAATAAATTTATTAAAATAAAATCAATGGAAGGATATATAGATTCATACAACGATATAAAAGAAAAAGCTTTAATTAAGTATATAAACTCACTTGATAGGGTGGTAAGGAGAAAGGAAATACAGATAAAGGCCGACCTATTACTAATTCCTAGTAGGACTTTAAGTGATATGTTAAAGAGGTCAGTTGAAGGTAGGCAAATAAAGAGATTAGGTCAGGGGCTATACACTGGCTTAGATTTTAAATTACCATCCCTTTAAATGACCGAACAACAGATACAAAGCAAGAGAATAAAGCAACTAGAGTCAGAGGGTTATTACGTTATCAAATTAATTAAGACAAACAAGAACGGAATCCCTGACCTTATTGCTATTCCTCCTGGGTGCGAGGTGTTGTTCTCAGAAATAAAAAAATCAAATGGAAAACTATCACGACTACAAGAGTATAGACTTAAAGAATTGGCAGAGCATGGGTGTAGAACCGAAGTATACAACGGATGCGGGGTTTGATATAGGGGAAGATTTTTTAGAGACGCTACAATACCTGGACATCAGATTAGGAATAAAGATTGCAAGATTTATTGCAGAAAAAGTAAAAAATGTAGAGACTAACGATTTGGTTTCTACTATTTTAGAAGGGTTAGTTATGGATGACAACAATCAACCCGTAACCTTTATATTAGAAATAATAAAATCAAACGAATCTAATATCATGCTATCAGACTTAGAGCTAGTAGACATGGATGAGTATTTAGATTTACTTAACTTAAATAAAAAAACAAATGGACTCAATCAAAGTAAGAACAATTAAATATATTGTAAACAACTATTTAAAAATAGATGTAGATAAGAACAGTAGGAAATATGAATTTATAAAAGCAAGGTTACTTTGCTATAAAATATTACGTGATGAATGTAACTTTACAGTACAAAACATTGGTAGATTCTTTAATAAAAACCATGCCACTGTGCTTCACGCATTAAACGAATTTAAAGCTATAGAGTTTAGTGACAAGAAGTTTAAGGAAGACTACAAAGGTATATTAAAACTGTGGCATAAACCTGAGAGGGAAAGAACTAAGGGCTTAGATATTGTTATTCAACTGGATTTACAAGACGAAATAAAGAAGTTAAAAGAGGAGAGTATATACCTGTATAATGCGATAAATGCTATAACAGATAAGATAGAACAAATCTCTAAAGAAAAAAATATTAAAAAAGATTTGGAAGTTAATAATAATTAATTACCTTTAAGAACTACT
>TARA_R110002012_G_scaffold88316_3_pt1 | contig 12602 bp, 13 predicted proteins | sample TARA_R110002012 | Tara Oceans TARA_R110002012 (sample SAMEA4396515) | marine metagenome | biome: Westerlies Biome; feature: [DCM] deep chlorophyll maximum layer (ENVO:01000326); material: water (ENVO:00002006), including particulate matter (ENVO:01000060) such as... | depth 40 m
CGCAATAGAAACAGAAGAGCCTAAGCCTAATAGCGATAGGGTAGTATGTGCTTTATGCGGTAAATAATAATACAAATGATACACAATAAAAAAGAGCCGTTACTAAAAGCTTTAGAGAAAACTTTAGGCGTAGTTACCTCAGCTTGCAAATCGGTAGGAGTAGGTAGAGCTACTTTTTATAGGTGGCTAAAAGACGATAACGAATTTAAAGAGGCAGTAGACGAAATACAGAGCGTAGCTTTAGACTTTGCAGAGAGTAAACTATTTGAGCAAATTAAAGATAACAGTACGGCGGCTACTATATTTTACCTAAAGACTAAAGGCAAAAAGCGGGGCTACGTAGAGAGGCAAGAGCTAGAGCATAGCGGCGGCGATAAACCCGTAAATATTAAGTTAGTAATAGATGACGATAGCGAGCCTAACGAGTAAGCAGGGCGAGGCTCTAAGATACCTAACAGATAAAACTACTACAGAGGTTTTATACGGTGGTGCTGCGGGCGGTGGTAAGTCTTATTTAGGTTGCTGCTTTATTATATGGACGTGCCTACAATACGACGGCGTACGCTGCTTAATAGGGCGTAGTAAATTAGATACATTAAAAAAGACTACTTTAAATACGTTTTTTGAGGTTTGTAGTCAATGGGGTATATTAGCTACTACTCACTATAAGTATAACGCTAGCTCTAACGTCATTACTTTTTTTAACGGCTCAGAGGTTATACTTAAAGACTTATTCGCCTACCCCTCAGACAGAAATTTCGATAGCTTAGGCTCGTTAGAAATAACGGCGGCTTTTATAGATGAATGTAGCCAAATTACAGAGAAAGCTAAACAGATAGTAGCGAGTAGAATAAGATACAAGCTAGACGAGTATAACTTAACGCCTAAGATACTATTAACGTGTAACCCGTCTAAAGAGTGGGTATACTCTAGCTTTTACAAGCCTAGCAAAGAGAACAAGCTACCAGACTATCGTAAGTTTATACAGAGCCTAGTAACAGACAATAAGCACGTATCTAAGCACTATAGAGAGCAGCTTAATAAGCTAGACGATATAAGTAAGCAAAGGCTATTATATGGTAACTGGGAATACGACGATAGCGACGACAAGCTAATAAACTACGACGCTATTTTAACTATATTTGAAAACGAAGAGCTAGCAGGCGGCGACGGATATATAACGGCGGATATAGCACGATACGGTAAAGACAAGACAGTACTAATATACTGGAGCGGTTTAAGAGCCGAGCAGTTTATAACAATGGCTACCAATAGCGTAACAGAGGCAGCTAATAAAATTAAGGAATTGCAACAAAAATATAGCGTACCTTTGGCTAACATTTGCGTAGATGAGGACGGCGTAGGCGGTGGGGTAAAAGATATACTACGCTGCAAAGGTTTTGTAAATAATAGCAAAGCTTTAAAAGGCGAGAACTACGTAAACTTAAAAACTCAATGCTATTATAAATTAGCGGACTATATTAACAAGCTTAGCATACATATAAACTGTAAAGACATTACAATAAGAAATATAATAACGCAAGAGCTAGAGCAGGTAAGGCGTAAGAATTACGACAAAGATACTAAGCTACAACTAATAAGCAAAGAAGAGGTAAAGACGGCTATAGGACGTAGCCCCGATTATAGCGACGCCTTAATGATGAGACTAGTATATGAGCTAAAAGGCGAGGGCAAATACTACATACACTAAAAGCGAAAGGGCAGTACCACACTACAAGTACCACCCTTTCTATAAAACAATGTCAAGCGAAAATACAAAACTTAATTTTTTATATATTAATAATATGGACTTAGTTATTAACGGCAAAGAGTATTACGTACCTAAAAAATGGAACGAGATAAACCTAAAGAGGTACATAAGCTTTATAACGACTTATAGCGACGAGGCTACAGACGCAGAGAAAGAGCTACACTTAATTAGCACGCTCTTAGGCGTTAGTACTGACATTATAGGCAAAGCTAAAAAAAGCGTTATAGACAAAGTAGTAGAAGAGCTTAAAGGTTTAATAGATCAGCCTGCTAACGAAAACTTAGTTTTAGAGTTTGAAATAGACGGCATAGAGTACGGCTTTAACCCTAATTTAAGTGAGTTAAAATTAAAAGAGTTTGTAGACTTAGACAATAGGCTAGAAAACGGGTGGCAGGATATGCACAGAGTAATGGCTATTTTATACCGCCCAGTAGTTAAAAGGCATAAAGAAAAATACGAGATAGAAGAGTACGACTTTAGAACGGCGGCAAAACGTGGCGACATATTTTTAGAAGAGCTAAGTGTAGATATAGTAAACGCTGCGGCTAGTTTTTTTTTGTCTATCGTAATGGACTATATAAAAATTACGGCAGCATATTCCAAAGCGGACAGAAAGACGAAGAGGGGAGCTTTAAGACAGATGAAGAAAGTTTTAACGAGCGGTACGGGTGGTACGGAGTAATATATAATTTAGCTTGCGGCGATATTTTAAAATTTGATACCGTACTAAATTTAACAATAGACGAATGTTTAAATTTTGTAGCTTATCAAAAAGACTTAAGCTACTTACAAAATAAATAAAATGGCAGTATTTTACAACGGGTACGAGATTAAAAATGTAACGCTTAAAATGTTATACGAGGTATTTGAAGAGGCTAAGAAGTTAGAGCCTCAGCTTAATACTATTACGTTCGGCGATATATTCGAGGTAGACTTAGCTAAAAACTCTATCTACCCTATAATGCACGTAAGCACAGATACGGCTAGCTACGATACTGGTAGCCTTACTTATAGCTTTCAAGTTATAGTAATGGACTTAGTAAATAAAGACGAGAATAACGAGCACGACGTATTAAGCGATATGCTAGAAGTTATAGGCAATATTATAAGCCACATAAGAAACTCGGCACTAGTAAGCGAAGTAGACGACTTTAGAAATACAATAAGGTTACAAGATAGTATAAGCTGCGAGCCTTTTACGGAGCGTTTCGATAACGAGGTAACGGGGTGGACGGCTAACATAAGTATAGAAGTAGAATTTAACGCCTCAGCTTGCGCAGGGCAAATATAAACATAAACTAAATTAAATAAAATGGCGACAACGGTAACGGCGGCTACGCTAACGGTAGCAGTAGCAGAATCAATTACACTAAACGGCACTACGTACGATAGTACTACTAACGTAAGTATAGCAAGTATAGCTAACATAAGTAAACGTATAATGACAGTAGCGGCAGGGGCTACCTCTAACGTAGCTACTTTTTTATCTACGGTAACAAATCAAGCTTTTGATACAGAAGATACTAAGTATATCAGACTAACTAACTTAGACGATACTAGCGAGGTTATAGTAACACTATCAGAGTCAGCAACGGCGGCAGGCTTAGAGCTTAAAGCAGGGGCTAGCTTACCTTTATTTAGTATTAATGCTAACGGGGCAGCTAGTAAAGCAGCTTTAACTACGGCTACGGCTATAGAAGAGATACACGTACACAACGCAAGCGGGGCAGCTATTGACTTAGAGCTATTTATAGCGGGCGTATAATGAAAACGAAAAACGTTAAAAAAGTATTTGACTTATTCGGTAAAAAGACAGTCAAAACCGCAAGAGGTATACTTAACGCACAAGGCAAAAACGCAAGCGGCGATTTAAGTAGTAGCTTAGGGTACTATCTTAACGTAAAAGAGGGCGTAGTAGAGTTACGCTTTTTAGGTGCACCTTACGCCGATTTAGTAGACAAGGGAGTACGAGGCTCTAAGAGCTCAGCAAAAGCACCTAAAAGCCCGTATAGTTATACTACAAAGCAACCGCCTAGCGGCGTAATAGATAAATGGGTAGTACGTAAAGGGCTAAGCGGTGCTCGTAATAATAAAGGGCAATTTATTAAGCGTAAAAGTTTAGTATTTTTAATTGCTAGAAGTATTAAGCTATACGGAGTAAAGCCTAGTAATTTCTTTAGCGACGCACTAAACGAGGGTATGCGTACACTACCTAAAAACGTAGCTAAAGCATACGTTAAAGACGCTGCGGCGTTTATACAAACAGTAACAAAAGAAATGTAACAAAATGGCAATAGCTCAAATAAGAAATACAAAAGCGGCACAAGGTATATACCCCGCTTACCAAGACTTAGTAGTAAGCGTTTCTACTAATCAAATACTAGCTAACGATACTACGTATTTTTACCCTAACGGGTGGATAGACGTACTTAACTTAAAAATGATATTAGAGGTATACGTAGACGACGTACTAGCTGCCACTTTAAAAAAGCCACGTAACGAGTTTAGTAACGCCTTATTTAATATAGATAGCGTTATACAAGACTATTTAAGTACTGACGTAAACCAGTATATAGCTACAGATGCAAATACTAGGAGCGCAATACATAAGACGCCTAAGTATAGTAAGAATAACACGAGCTTAGTAAAGGTATTTTTAAAGGCGGGTATAGAGTATACTAACTCAGTTACTGGTAACTTTTTTAGCTTAGTCTCAGATACTCAGCAAAGCGGTAGCGGTTTTATAAACGCCCCGTTTTTTGTATTTAATGGAACGCAGCAAAACAGAGACGGCGAGCTATTAGACATAAGTACATATATAGCGGCAGGGGCTAGTAGTCAAACTCTATCAGACTACCCGCAGGGCTCACTATCTACGGCAAGCCCACAAAGAATACGTAAAAGCGACTACGCTACTATGGCGTTTTTTAATGGAGTTTATAAAAGATTTGATACAGACGCAGGCGTAACGTCCGACGTAAATAATATATTAGTTACTTTTAGAGACGCAGCGGGTAGTAGTGTATATAGTTTTACGCAAAATAATACTATAGCTTTAGGCGGTAGCGTAGGTACTGACGCTATGACTACAGACGGCGGCTTATTATTTAGAGGCGTAGGAGTGCAAAATATGATAGACGCAGGGCTAGTTACTTTAGGCGATATTACTAACGCCGTAAAATACACTATAGCATATAGAGAAACGGGCAATGCTACGGCTTACGCTAGTATGTCTTATGAGATACAAGACGAGGACTGTAAAGGTTTTGAAACTATCCGCTTAGCGTGGCTAAATAGTTTAGGGGCGTGGGATTATTATAACTTTACTAAAAAAAGTACAAGAGATACTAATAGCAGGCGTACAACTTTTACGCAAGACTACGGCTACGCTTTAAATAGCCCTACTAACGCTTACGAGCAAGGTACTAACGAGGGCGGGCTACAAGCTTTTACTAATACGGTAACGCAAAGTATAGAGGCTAATACGGACTTTATAAGCGAAGAGATAGCGGCAGTACTTGAAAGCTTATTTACTAGCCCTAAAGTACAACTACAAAACGATAGCGGTAACTGGGAGAACGTAATAGTAACAGAGAAAAGCTACACAAAGCAAACGTCTACAAACGATAAGCTTATACAATACGTAATAGGGGTACAATACTCGCACAATAAAACGGTACAAAAATTATGATAAAACTCTATGCAGTACCACAAGGCGAAACAGTAGCCGAGCAGTTAGATATATTAGCAGACGAAAATATAAATATTAGCTTTTCGGTAGATGATATAAAAGAGGCAGGGGCTAAAAACTCTAGCTACTCTAAAAACTTTAAGCTACCCGCTACTAAAAATAACAATAAATTTTTTGAGCACTTAAACGACGTTAATAGGTATACGGTAAATTTTAACCCTAACTTAACTTTGTCGGCTTTTTTAGAGATAGACGGAGCTATAATAATAGACGGCTTTTTAGAGGTTTTAAGCGTAGATAAAAAGGGCGACGAGTACTACTATAATATAGTTATATATGACGCCTCAGCTAACTTGTTTGAGCTACTAGGCGACGATACAGTAGCCGACTTAGATATAGAGGGTATAAAGCATAGTAAATATAAATTTAACTTTAACGTAGCAACGGGGCAGCCAGACAATAACGTAAACTACGATAATATGCTATTTAGTTGGGATTATGCTAACGGCATATATACCGATAATATGGCTTCAGCACCTCAGACAATAACTACGGGCGTGCGTACTACAGACGTATTTTACCCGCTTGTATACAACGATATGCTTAGCGAGGACTTATTTAACTTTACTAGCTTGTCAGCTTACCACGCTCAAAACTACCCACTAACTATAAGGTTAAAAAAATTATTAGATACTATATTTAGCCACGTAGACTATAACGTAAATAGCTCGTTTTTTGATTCTGACGACTTTAAAGACATATACTTTTTACCGCCTATATTACAACAATATCTAGCAGACAGTAATTTAGCAAATGTAACCGCTACGGGTATAAGTAACGTAGGTACAACTATAGGAAGTACTAACGCTACGGCTTATACGATTAAGTGCGATACTGAGGTAGCAGACGTAGACAACGAGTATAACTTAACTACGGGCGTATTTACCGCAGCTACAGACTATAACTTATACGTAAACTTTCAAGGAGTTATAAAGCAAATTAGTAGCGTAGGGGCACAAAATCAAATTAGCCTAGTAGCTACTATTTCGGGCGACTTAGTAATACCTAACGGCACGTATGTAATACAAACGCAATACTTAGCAAGTTTTGCCAATTTACCGAGATATATAGGTATGAACTTTAGCGGGCATATAAATTTAAGTGCGGGAGCTACGGTTACTTTTAAACTTAGAGCTGAGGGCAATAACCAAAACTTACAAATAGCAGAGCAAGCACCAGACGGCGGCGCACAAATTAATAGCCCTTACGGCTTTTTAAATATTGCACGATTTGACATACAAACGCCGAGCGATAAACTAGGTAACTTATGTAGAGATATTAAGCTAGTAGATATTGTTAAGGATTGTTTTAAAATGTTTAACTTAGTAACAGAGCCTACAGACGTAGCCCGTACCTTAGTTATAGAGCCTTATAGTACGTTCATAAACTTAGGCGGCTCGTTAGACTGGAGCAGTAAAGTAGATTTAAAAGACGCAATAATAAAGCCTATAAAATCAGTAAAAGAGGTAAGCTTTAAATTTGCAGACGACGCAGACGACTACTTTTTAGAAAAATACAACCAAGACAACGGCAGCAAATACGGCGAGCTAAAAGTGCTAGTAAACTCAGACGCTAGCAGTAACGTAAATGTACAGTTAGACGTATTCGCTGCGGCTTATACTGGTATAACTGAAAACTTAGAAGAGCTACCTATAGGCTCTATTTTACACGTAGGAACAGAGGACAACGATACTATAAAAAACTTTGCTAATAAGCCTAGACTATTTTATAGAAATAGCGTAGCTAGTGCTCTACCGTCTACTATGAGTTTATTTGATAGTGAGCTTACAGTATGGAACGGAGCAAACGAAATTATAACGCAAGAAACTTTTAGTAGTGGTAGCGTATACAATGCTAACCCGTTTACTGAAAACGTAAATACTAATACGCTAGCTTTTAACGTAATAAATGACTATACTACAGAACTAGGCACGCCCGTAAATACTCTATATAATAGGTTTTATTTTGATTATATAAACGACAGATTTAATAATAAAGATAGCTTTTTATATACTGTAAAAATTAATTTAACGGCTAGAGATATTAAAGAGTTTAGCTTTGGTAGTAAAATTATAATTAAAGGGCAAGAGTATAGAGTAAATAAAATAGAGTATAATACTATGAAGAGTAAGTTAAGTAAAGTAGAACTATTTAGGATATAATGGCTATAAAAAAAATACATAAAATAGATGCTAACGGCGAAGTTACTTTTATAGATACTACGCCAATAAGTAGAGACAAAGGCACAGAGCCAAACACTACGGCAGGAACGCAAGACGATTGTTTAGCTTATGGCTATAAATTTTTAAATAGCAAGTGTTACGCTTTTAATAAGCTTAATAAAACTACAGATATAAATAGGAATATAAAGGCTAATAATATTACTAAGGGCTTTAAAAATTCTTATTTAGGTAGCGGCAACGTAACAGAGGGCAGCAAAAATATTATTATAGGGCAAAGTAACCGAACGCTACAAGCTAACGAAAATATAATAATAGGTAAAAACTTATATACTAATGTAGACGGCGGTATAACATACGGCAGCTATAACGTAGCTAATAGAGCTAGAAATATTATATATACTTACGAGGGTACAACTACAAACGCAACGGCTACCGAGTTATTTAACAATACTATTAACCGTTTTTTTATAGACGAAAACTACGAGGCGGCATACTTTATTAAAGCTAGCTTAGTATCTTTAAATGCAGTTAGTAATACGTGCGCACAACACGAGCAATATATACAATTTAAGTTTGTAGGCGGTACACTTACAAGAACGGCAGCCGCTACTATTGTAGACGGACTAGGAGACGTAGCTATAGGCTTAGAATTAGACGCAGTAGCGGGTACGCCCGACTATATAAGGTTAAGAGTAACGGGTAGAGCGTCAGAAACTTTTTACCACAATGTTAAATTAGATATTACAGAGGTTAGATATGGATAGAAAAAAATTAAGTATAGGTATAAAGGTAAGGGGCGATATGATAGCCGTAGCTTTTAGTGCGTTAAAAGAGGTACTACCTACGATAGCAAAATACGACAAAGTAAAAACAGAAAATAACGACGTAATTTTAGGCAAATGGCAAGCCAAAAAATAATTAAAGCACTAAACTTAAAACTATGAGCAAAAAGGTAATAGTAGAGATAGAGGCACGTACTGGCGGAGCTGACAAAAAACTAGAAAACGTAAAAAAAACTACTAAAGAGGTAGGAAAAGAAGCAAAGTCGGCGGCGGGTGACTTTCAAATTATGGGTACTAGTGTAAACGGATTAAAAGGTATTTTTACTAAAGTGGGTAGTATTGGTAAAGCTATGTTTAGTACCTTAAAAATGGGTATAGCTAGTACTGGTATCGGTATATTGTTAATAGCTTTCGGTGCTTTAATGCAATATTTTAAAGATAGCGAAGAGGGAGCTAGTAAGTTAAAGCAAATAACGTCAGCTTTAGGGGTAGTATTTGGCAACTTAACTGATATAGTAAGTAACTCGGGTAAAGCCTTATTTAATTTAATGAGCGGAAATTTAAAAGGTTTTAAAGAGGCTTTAAAAGAAACTACCGACGGCGTTAAAAACTTTGGCGAAACTACTCGTAAAGAGATGGGCGAGGCTATACAGTTAGAAAAAGATAGGCTAAAAATGCAAAAATTCGAGCGTAAAGCTAGCGTAGACGCAGCAAAAACGGCTAGCGATATTATGAAATTAAGACTAGACGCTAGAGACGTAGAAAAATTTACTAATGCCGAGCGATTAGTATTTATGCGAGAGGCTAACAAATTAGCAGACGAGCAGTTAGCAAAAGATTTAAAAGTAGCAGAGGAAAAGTTAAGATTTCAACAAGTGGAAAACTCTTTTAGTAAAAGTACTAAAGAGAATTTAGACGCAGAGGCTCAACTACAAGCGGCAGTATTTAATATACAGAGAGCTAATTTTAGCGAGCGTAAACGTATGAAATCAGAAGAGCAGGCGATAGTAAAAGCAGCGGCGGCAGAGGAAAAAGCAGAAATAGACGCAATAGCAAAAGCTGAGTTAGAAGTAGTTAAAAAGAAAAACGCAATACTAGACGAGCTAGAAATAGCAAGAGCTGAGAACGAAAAAGAAAAAGAGATAGTAGCTTTAGAGCAGAAACAAGAAAAGGCGGCTTTAGAAATAGAGGCTTTAGTAGCTACAGAAGAGCAAAAGCAAGAGCTATTACTAGCGTCAGAAGAGAGCTTTAATTTAAAAAAGGCAGATATAGACGCTAAATATAGAGCAAAAGATAAAGCAGACAGAGACAAAATAGAGGCGGATAAAAACAAAAAACGAGCGGACGACTTAAAAAATGAGAAAGCCTTAGCAGATAGTAAAATGGCTTTAGCACAAGGTACGCTAAGTTTAATACAAGACGTATTTGGTAAAGAGAGTAAAGCGGGTAAAGCGGCAGCAATAGCACAAGCTACTATAAATACTTATCAAGGTATAACGGCAGCTTTAGCCTCAGCTCCGCCGCCTATAAATATAGGATTAGCTGCTATTACTGGAGCGGCAGGATTTAAAAGCGTAGCCGATATAGTAGGAACGCAAGAGCCTAAATTTGCTAGGGGTGGTATGGTTGGCGGCTTTGGTACTGGTACAAGCGATAGCGTAAGCGCAAGACTAAGCAAAGGCGAGACGGTAATAAACGCAAAAAGTAGTAGAATGTTTAAGCCTATGCTTTCGGCTATGAACGAGGCAGGCGGCGGCGTAGGTTTTGCAGACGGCGGTACATTAGATACTAGTAGCAACGGGCAGACGTTTGGAGCTATAAAAGCGTTTGTAGTAACTGACGACGTAACAAACTCACAAAATAGCCTGGATAAAATAAGACAAAAAGCAACAATTTAAAAAATAAAGATATGCCTTGTAACAAATGCGAGAATAATAAATATAAGTGGGGTAAGAATGGTAAATGTAAGTACGATACTTTAGAAGAGTGCGAGCAAGCTAACAAAACTTACGACATAGTAGAGCTAGTAGTAGACAACGATAACGAGGCACTAGCGATAGACGCTATTAGCTTAGTTACTAGCCCTGCTATAGAGACTGACTTTGTATACTTTAATAAAGATACTAACTTAACGCTAGCAGCTATAGACGAAGAGAAACGCCTATTAGTTAGCCCTGCGTTAATACCTTATAAACAGATATATAGGTACGACGCTAAAAAAGATAAAGAGTACTACGTATACTTTACCGCAGATACAGTAAGAAAAGCGGCAGAGGCTTACTTAAAGCATCAGAATACAAATAACGCAACGGTGCAACACGAGGACAAAGTAACGGGCGTACATACCGTAGAGAGTTGGATAGTAGAGGACAGTAAAAACGATAAGAGTAACCTATACGGCTACGAGTTGCCCGTAGGTACGTGGTTCGTTACTATGCGAGTTTTAAATGATGACGTATGGAATAGAATAAAAGAGGGCGAGTTAAAGGGGCTAAGTATAGAGGGCTACTTTGTCGATAAAATGCAAACGCTAGCAAAAGAAGAGGACAAAGATAAAAAGAAATACGCCGAGCCAGTAGGCGAAGTAAACGGCTTACCTTTATATACTGACGAGGCAGACGCTAAGGCTGCGGCTAAAGAGTTAGGCTGCGACGGTACGCACGAGCACGTAATAGACGGCGACGTATTCTATATGCCCTGTAGTAACCACGAAATAGTAGAGAGCCTTTTAGAGCTTATTGAGGACTTAGACGCTAACGAGGTATGGGCGGAGCGTATTTTAAAAGCCAAAAACGAAACAAAATAAACTTTTGTATATATTACTATAGAAATAAAAAGTAACTCGTTTAAAACGTATTAAAAATGGATTTAAAAGAAAGAATTAAAGTAGCTCTAGGATTAAATGACGAGAGCGAAGTAACTAAAGAGGTAAACCTTATGTACGAGGACAAACTAGCAGACGGTACTATAGTAGTATCAGAGGCGGACGAACTAGCGGCGGGCGTACTTTTAAATATCTTATCAGAGGACGGCGTACAGACGCCACTACCAGAGGGCAACTACTCGTTAGAGAGCGGCGTAACTTTTAGCGTAGACGCTGAGGGTATCGTAACAGAAGTAAACGAGGCAGAAGAGAGCGAAGAGGTAGAAGAGCCAGTAGAAGAGGTAGAGATGAGTAACGAAGAGGCTATCTTATTAGAGGTTGGCACAGTAGTAAAAGAATTATTAGAAGAGGTTAGAAACGATATAAGCAGACTAACGGCAGAGTTAGACGAGGTTAGAGGTTTAAACTTATCTAAAGACGAAAATATAGCGGAGCTATTAGACGAAAATACTAACCTATCGGCACAAGTAAAAGAGCTTAACGAAAGCCCTGCTACAGAGCCTGTAAAAGTATCTAAGTTTAACTCAGTTAAAAAAGAGGTAACGCCTACCGAATACGAGAAAATGACGGCGAGACAGAAATATATGTATAATTTTAATAAAAATAACTAAAAAATGGCTTTAACAATCACTAACAGTACTTACGCAGGCGAACACGCAGGCCTGTACATTTCGGCGGCTTTAAAACAAGCTCGCACAATGGAGTTTCTTACAATCAGAGAAAACATTAACTACAAAGAAGTAGTAAACAAAGTAGCAGGGGCTGACTTAATTAAAGACAGAACTTGTGCTTTCAACGAGCAATCGGCTACTTTAACTTTAACTGAGAGCGTTTTAGAGGTAAAACCTTTACAAGTAAATATTGACATTTGTAAAAAGACAATGTTATCAGACTGGAGCGGGCAGCAAGAGGGCGACTTTGTAGCTTACGCTACGTCTTACTTAGCTCAGTCTATTGCAGACGCTACAGAATTAGCTATCTGGCAAGGAACGGCAGGCGGTAACGGCTCTTTTGCGGGTATTTCGGCTACTGGTATGGCTACTAGCTCAGCGTCAGCGGCTTACTCAGCAGCAAATATTATCGCTAACTTAGGTACTTTAGTAGCGGATATTCCTGCTAACGTATATATGGCAGACGATTTATATATCTTTATGAATAAGAAAACGTACCGTTTTTACATTAACGCTATTTCGGCTTTATCGGCTTTCCCTTTTAACAATATGGGGCAGTA
>TARA_R110002012_G_scaffold321999_1_pt1 | contig 12598 bp, 17 predicted proteins | sample TARA_R110002012 | Tara Oceans TARA_R110002012 (sample SAMEA4396515) | marine metagenome | biome: Westerlies Biome; feature: [DCM] deep chlorophyll maximum layer (ENVO:01000326); material: water (ENVO:00002006), including particulate matter (ENVO:01000060) such as... | depth 40 m
TTTTTTTTGGAAGTAACGCGGATCTGTTGCAATTGCAGGGTATTCCGACGATCAGCGCCGACCGATCTGGGTCGCGACGTCGAGGATTTCGACGACAATAGCGGACAAGACTTGCTGCATTTGCGCAAAGCCGGCACTGGTCTCGACCGCTTGTTCATCCATGTACAGTCCGCGATTGATCTCGATCTGTACCGCATGGAAGTCTCGCTTGGGGCGGCCATAACGACGTGTCGTATACCCTCCTGCATAGGGCGCATTCCGCGCAACGCTGAACCCGTTCGCTCGGAATGCGCGCTCAATTCGCCCCGTCAGACGTGGGTCACAGCTGGAGCCGAACCGGTCCCCCAACACAATATCTGCCAGATTGCGACGCCCAGGCTGGACGCTGGGCATTGAGTGGCAGTCAATAAGGAAGGCCCGGCCGTGCCGCTCCTTCAGGCTGCCCAGCTCAGTCGCCAGGCACTGGTGATAGATGTCGTGAATGCCGGACAGGCGCGCTTCTCCTTCTGATCGGGTAAGGCGGCGCGCATAAATCGCCTCTCCCCTGGCTGCGACACGCGGCAAGCAGCCGAGCCCGGCTTCCACACGCGCTGTCGGCATGCCGCAGGGGCGAGGGACTCCATCACTGAACATGTTCGGGTCGAGTTCCCGTGGGTCGCGATTGAGATCAGCGACTGTGCGAGCATATTTCGCCGCCATGAGTATGCCGCCCTGCTCAGGAACGGCGCTGAACAACTCGTCCACGAACGCATCTTCCGTCCGGCGTACGGTGTCCACCGGTACGCAGAGTGCCTCGCGCATCTCATGTGGATAGAGACTGCCCGAATGTGGCGAGGCAAAAATGACTGGCGCCAACATTTTTTCCGGGGTTACCAGCCGGTACGGCGTTTCATAACGAGGCGTGGCCGCAGGGCTGTCCTGCGAACCGGCCGTTCGCTGAAAATGCTCAGGTCTGTCAAGAAATTGGGGGGCGTCTGTCATTCAGCACATCGTTTCTTTGTTTGCCTGAAGGTCAAGCCTTTTCACGAGAATCCAGCCGGTGCCCGCAGTAATTTCCGACTTTAAGTCCGCAGATATTCACGCCTGATTTACCGAACTGCGTCTTTATGCTTAGGGTTCTACCGAGAAGAGGGTATTCCGCGTGACCAAGATTTTGCTGGCCGAAGATGACGATTCCATGCGCTTGTTCCTGGCCGCCGCTCTGCGTCGCGCCGGACACGAGATCCAGGATTACGCTGACGGCGAAAGCGCGTTGTCCGCGTTGGAGCGCGAAGTGTTCGATCTGCTGCTGACCGATATTGTCATGCCCGGCCTTGATGGAATCGAACTGGCACGCCGGGGCGCCGAACTCGACCCGGCCATGAAAATCGTCTTCATTACGGGGTTCGCCGCCGTGGCGCTCTCCTCCGGGGCTCCGACACCTGCAGGCGCGAAAGTGCTGTCCAAACCCTTCCATCTCCGCGAAATCGTGGATGAGGTCGACAAGGTGATGGCGGCCTGATGGGGCGGGGCTCCGACATTGAGCCTCCCAAGCTGCTGAAATCCCTATCCCATGACGCTGGCCGGCACTTCTTTGATGCGCCGGCTGCGATGAGTATGGATGAATGCATGCTGCGCCTGAATTTTCTGGATGGCGCGAACATAGTGTCTCTTACGCCCTCGGAGCTTGGACATTGGTTGTCTTTCGAGTTTGAGGGACATGCCTTTTCCGCAAATGATCCGTTTGGCGAAGTCTGGTTTTTTGCCGAAGATCCTGCGACACCGGAGCCAATACTGCAGAAAATTGCGCTCTGCGTCGTTACACCGCCAAACCCGGCTTGACGGCGCGCGCTGAATTATCCATTACCCCTGCTTCCGAATGGATCGGGCGGTTAGCTCAGTGGTAGAGCACTACGTTGACATCGTAGGGGTCACAAGTTCGAACCTTGTACCGCCCACCATTAACTCACTGAAGTTCTCGGGGTTTTACGGACGCGCAGAGTTAGCCAAAGAGCCGATAAAAGTCTGGGTAAGTGTTGCGTAAGTGATCGGGCTGTTTGCGCTTAAGCGGCGTTTGACATCAAAATCACTCAGGAGATGGCCGCAAGAACTCCGATTGGCGGTCGAGAACAACGTCTAGACCGCATTGGTCGATGACATTCTTGCGGTTCGCGAGGAATTTCCAATAGCTGTCAGAATACTTCTTCTGACTATTGAGTTGAGCAAACGATGGGTCACGTTCCATCTTTGCAGACCAGTAGTCTGTGCTCTCATCGGGCGAGAGCGAACTACACTTGGCCAGTTTCCACTCTTCGAACCAAGGTTCGATCTCGGGCATGACTTCAAAGAGTTCTTTGTGATCTATCCGGTCTATCTTCTCCGAAGAAGTTCTCATCATGCGACTGATCAATGAGTCAGGCACGCCATATGAACGCAGCTTCTCTGACACTTCGTCATTGAGCGCGGTGTACAGTGACTGGGCGTCGTCGCCATTCAGAGACCCATTGAATTTCTGATCGAAATAGGGGCGATGCAAACCCAGTACGGGGATCAGCTCCGTTTTGAGGAGAGGCTGTGTTTGACCTGATGCTCCAAGAATTGCGGCAGTGAGTCCGGCCAGCGAACCCCCATCAAATGCATACTCCGACGGTATGATGTAGGGATCGTCGGCGGCGTAGTAGCGAAGATTGCTCAGTGTGTAGCGCCGCTCGATTCCGGCGAGAAAGATTATGGCGCAAGCGCTGTCGCACGTCACAATTGATCGATCGGGATCATTTATACTTGCTGATCGTCCCAAGATCCAAGTTGTACCCCAGAGCTCGCGAACGAGGTCGGCGATCTTTAGGGCCTCCTCGACACTACCTCCGGGACTATCAAGTCGGACCACGAGCGGCGCTCTCATTTCCGACAATTTGATGGCAGCCTGCTTCATCCGCTCAAAGTCGCCGGGCACTATCTCGCCGACAATTGAAATGTAGGGCCGACCGAAATTGTCGTTTGAGTAGCTGGGCTGTTCTTCCCGCGTTGGATCGAACTGTCTTATCGAAACTTCCGCAGCATACGCTGCCGACGCGTTGATCCAGATTGCTAATATCAGTGCGATCAATCTCATGATGATAGGCCTTCAATTGTCTATACGCCGCCCAAGTAAATACTGTGGAAGGGATTTCGCGTTGATATGGCATAACACTGGCCGCTCGGCACCGTTAGGTATAAATTTGGCCGATGATTCTCGATCCGAAATGGCTAGATACACTGAAACTTCCATTGAGAGCCGCTGCCGCGGGGGCATTAGCGGCCTCAGTTCTATGGTGGCTACAGTGGGCTGGCTATTTTGATCTCGGACCTCTTGGACCGATTGCCAGTCCGGTCTTGATTATCGCGGCAGTTGTATTGTGGATGATAACTCTTGTCGCTGTGATCGACTACTTTACTAAGCCGCTTAGAGAAAAGCAGAAGCTCGCTTTGCTTTCAGCGCGCAGAGAACAGCGCAGAAAGGAGCAAGAAAAAGAGGCGGAGGTTGAGAGGCAAGCGGTGCTTGCTCATTTAGACCATTTGTCAGCGCACGAAGTCCGGGTTGTTGCCGAAGCCCTGCAGGAAGGTTCGCCAACATTCTACACATATGTCCACAGCCCACCCGTTACGATGCTACAAGGCAAGGGGCTTGTATGGACACCAGGCGCTCCTGGCCACAGGGACCACTACCCATTCACTTTTCGTGCCTTTGTGTGGGATGTTCTCTTAGCCCGCAGAGATGAATTTCTCGGGAAGCATGCTGCAAATGAGAAGGCCGAGGACGACCGCAAAGAGGCGGAACGTCGCGGTAGATAGCAATGAGTAAAGTGCAGGAAACTGAATGCCTCTATTGTTCTCGACATGACTGACACATGCAGGAATTGCCTGAACAAGACGCTGGTCTACAACGCGCGTTGCTATGTATCCGCTACATGCTTCGTGGAGATCGCAGCAGAGGCCGCAGAGGCGTTGCAGCGAGCCCGGCAGGAGGCAAGTCGCCTATTCGTGGCGGCGGCGCTGGAACGTCGCTTCGACGGCGAAGCCTTCAACGACCTAGCCCAGCGGGTGGGCGACTTCTCGGACGACGAGGCCCGGTACTACGAGCCCCACATATGGGCGGGCTTCGGGATGACACTGACGGAGTTCTCGGACCGGCTGACCACGACGGCCTCCGCTGCTTCCCAGAAGCGCGAGGCTCCCGATATGCGGTGGCGGGTGGAATGGTGGGCCCCGTGCGTCGGGCCGCTGTACGACTGGTGGCGGGCGCAAGGGTGGAAGACCACTGTTTGGATCGCGGATGCGAAGCCCGAAAGAGATGAAGTCCACGAAAAGGCAAATAGCCCCTTCGTGGACTTTCTGATGCGTGAGCTCGACCTGTTAGGCGCGAACCCGCTGGCGACGCCAGCTTCGATTAAGAAGCTGGATCGGGCTGTTCGTCAAAATGCAGGCTAGCGCGAACAGCGTCCAGTAGAAGCCGGGCTTGGGCGTCCGGATTGGACACGGACTTGCGCCCGATAAGCGTCACAAAGTATTCCGCCGCTTCCAAGTAGTTCAGTACGCCATCTGCCGCATACGTTGCGTCGGCGGAGAGGTAGAGCATTTCTGCGGCGGAAACGCATGGATTTTCGTTATCAAAGTTGGTCATTTGGTTCTCCTTTCTGATCAACGCTGAAAGGATGGCACAAGCGGGCGGAGTGATCCGGGTGCGGTAAATCGTAATTTCGGAAAGTACCGCACCCAGAATCTCTTCGTCGTGTGTGGCTTTGTTGCGATGTCGCTGGCGGATGAACTGTCCGTGACGAACGCAACCGCCATATAAAGGAGATTCTTCATGGCAAGCATACACGACCAGAACATCGGCAAGCTTATCCGACTCATCAACGAAGCCAACATGATAGCAATCGGTCACGGAATTGATCTGGATATCGATAACGGTGAGATCATCTTCTACGACGGAGAGGCGGCAAGCTGCGCCAACTTCCGGGCATCACTCAAGGAGAGGCAGGAAGGTGAGCCCTGCTTCATCGAAATCGAGCCGCGAACAAACATCGGCTTGGATGTCGATGAGCCCACCATCGTGTTCGATATGGAACAGGGCACAACCTTCGAGGACGCGAAGGATCTGACCAGCAAGTTGAACCGCCTGTGTCGGTTGGTTGAGATTTTGAGCTAGGTTTCCTCACATAAGGCCCGGCGCTCGCGTCGGGCCTTTTCTTATGCGGTCCCGATGGTGCGGGCGAGAGTGAATGCGGCGGCTGTGGCGAGGCGGGTATCGCGTTGTTCCGCTGGGGCGGCATATTCGGTTGTAAAGATGTTGTTCCGCTGGCCCGGCTGATCACCAACAACCCAGCCCAAGAGGGCAAGAACTGCCCCGCGCGGTGCGCGGTACTCATCGGCGAAGGCCTCCACCCGGCTAGGGTCAAGGCGCATGCCCAGCACGGACTGTGCGATGAGCGCTGCCCGAGCAGCGGCCAGCGTCTCAGGCGACTGCTGGTCTAGCGCCGCGTTGATAAACTCGTCGTCCGTCACTGACGCAGCGCTTTCAATGCGTCGGGCTCTTTGGCCTCGATTTCCCACGCAACAATTTTCGAGCCCAGCCCAGTGACGATGAAGTCCTGTGCTTTGGCGATGCGGTTGCCGGCAGCGATTGTCTCTTTCATCAGGGCAGCCTGTTCCGGCGCATGAGCTTCCGTGGCGACTTTGCGTACGCGGGAAATCTCATCCTCCTTCAGGCCGGTAAGAACCGCAGGTGCTGTTAGCAATGCGGATGAGACACGAGAATCTTCCTTCGCAGCTTTCGTGATCGTCCACATATCCTGCCCACGCAGGAAGCCACGAATTTCAGATGCTAAGGCAGCATCTATGCGCGGAGCGATCCGCTCATTGATCTGCGTGGTGTAGTGAGCGATCTGTGCGTCAATTGTCGCCTGTGTAGCGCGGAGCTTTGCAGCGGCGGCATCGTAGGATCGCCGGGCAGCCGGGGCCAGCTTCGTCATGTCGCTGTCCTTGGCTGCATCAGAGATATTTGTCCAAGTCACGGATAGATGGATTAACGCGTCCATGGCCAAACGTGCGCCGGGGCCATCGCCACGAATGGCGGCGGGTGCGTAGTCTGCTGGCAAAGGTTTTACCGCGCGAAGCTGCTGCTCCCGGACGATCTTGGCGTCCGGATAAGGTTGCTTGGCGCGCGAGCGGTTCATCAGAGTCTGATCGAGAGGGGAAAGGTTGGCTTTGGTCAATTTGGTCTCCTGTTAATAATGTCCTATTACGGATGAACTTACCATACGCTTTATGCGGTGCTGCGCTATGGTGTACTGCGCGGAATCAAGAGGATGGTCGGGACAGCCCGGCGTGTCTGCCACGTCATCCGGATCGCGCTCGTCCCGAACCGAGTTGCTGATTGCGTGGATTAGGAATGGACAGGTGTCGCTAACGTAGAGATGGGGCCGGTTGGGGTTCTGCTCGGCTGCGGCCTGTAGCATGGACCCCATGAGGGCGTGGCGTTCGGCGCGGCGTCCCTTGCGAGGCAAGGTAAGCGACCAGAACTTTCCGGTCTGGCGAATTTCTTCGATGACGTCGTCGCCCTGCAAGCCGCGAGCGTTATCAACCACACCTGATGGTTTGTGAACGCCCCAATTGGCACACATGCTGGCGGTACGTTCTCCCAATCGGGAGGGTGGCCACTCCGACGACTTGTTTAAGTTCTCATCGATGCCGGGTGTACCGATCAGGTCTGTTACTTCGTCGAGGATGAGCACACTATCGCGGGGGAGAGTGCGGCCAAAGAGGTGGAGGTCTCGTTTCGCACGCAGAGCGAGGTGGGCGACTGACGGGGCAGATAGGCCCCAGTCGATACCAATCACAGGGGACCACATGTCTCCGTCCACGCGGTGCGGCTTGACCGTGACTACATGGTCCTCGGCGGAGAACATCGGCCACATGAGGCCTTCGCCTCTGGTCCAGTCACCGTAAAGCCACTGTGAGAGGCGCACAGGGTCTCCGTGGCAGGCTTCGCGCAGTCGGGCGACATAATCCTCCAGATCAATAAACGGGTTGTCAGCGGGCCCGGAATTGATCGTGGCCCAATGCTCGCCGTCGATGGTGTAAGGTACGTGGCTGCGGCGGTCCTTTACGTGGCGGTCGAATATGCGGCCATGTAGCGGTCCGCCGGGGTTGCCCAGATAAACGACGCGCGTGGGGATGCCCGGCGCAGCGCGCAGGTTGGAGCGGAGAAGGCGCAGAATGCGTTCGGATGGGTACTGCGTCACTTCCTCCACGATGATGAGGTGGAAGCTCTTACCTTGTAGCTTGTCGTAGTCGCTGGCGCGCTCAATCGCGGCGAGCGTGACCTTGCCCCCGTTCCATCGCAGGATCTTCTCGGAGCGGTTATAAGAATGGCTGCCCTCGCTGACGAGCCCTATGAGGTGTAGCAGCTCCTCTTCAAAATCGGATAGGGCACGCAGGGTACGCCGGACGACGAGGATGCTGGCGTCTTCGCCGTATTCCTGCAAGTCGCGCGCGATCAAGGCCACGGCCCCGGTCGACTTGCCACCGCCACGCGCGCCAAGAAGGGCGAGGTTGAGCTCACGCGGCGTTTGGAGAATGCTAGCCTGAAACGGTGAGAGGCGATCCATCGCTTACCCTCCGCATATAGGTGTCCATATCCTGGGCAGACGGCAGAGCAATCGTTTGTGAACGGTTGTCTTGGTTGATTGTGATGTGGGTGGGCACTTTGGTGCCCTCGTAACCGCGCCGGGTTTTAAGCAGGAAGATGGCGGCAGTTACTGCGGCCCTGCTCTCGCCCAAGGCGGTAGCGAACAGCCGGTCCACCAGCACGTCTTCCATCTGGCTGTAACCGCGCTCAATGGCTTCTTCGACTTCGGGCTGGCGCTTCTTAATCTCCGTCAGCGTGTTGCGGTGCATGCGCAGCGTCTTGGCCATGCTTGTCTGCGACATGCCTTTGGCGGCCATCTCTTCTAGCAGGACGAGGCCCTTCTTGCCGATACGGCGGTTGTTACCACCCTCGTTGCGGACGACGACGTCTGCGGTCATAGCAGGCCTTTGCGGCGCATGAGGGCTTGCCGCGTCACTTCGGCGGCGGCGCGGGCATCCTCTGCGGCAGACTCGTTCCGTGCCCGGTGGTTCTCGTCGGAGCGGCGCGTCATCTCAGCCTCGTGTTTGTCAAACTGGCTAAAGGCGCTGCGAGGGTCATCAGCGTGGCGGGCGTATTTGCGAGTGGGGCGCATTTAGCGGTCCTTTTAGTGGGGGTGCCGGAGGAAGGTCCTGTAGGGTAGGAGTAGCCCATCCTTCCTCCGGCGCGGACCTTTGACGGGGCCCGCTAACTTACCCCGACACTTACTTCTGCGGCGGGATGCTCGGTGTGGCGGATGCAAACCCCAACGGTGCGTGCGTTAGGTCACTGTTTTGTGCGGCTGGCATCGCCTGATTGCGACCAGTTTACCTGCCCGGTGGCGGATGACTCGCGGCGCGTGCCGCCCAATCGCGAGAACGGAGTATACCGGAGTGCCCGGTGGGGCAGGCCGGGCTGGATTGTCTGTGGTTGCGGGGCTTTTTCGGACTAAACGGGCTAGCCCGAGTAGCAGGTGTCCAGTTGCGTAATATGTTGCGTGCAATATTCTACTTACTACTACTCAGTTTAGTAGGTTTAGTCAGTAAAGGGATAATAACCACCGAGAATCGAGAAGCCCGGACTACGTTTCGTACTCCGGGCCTACCCCGTTAAAACGGCATTTCGATCCGGTCCCGCCACTCGCTCTCGTCGACTATGGTCCACTCGGTGCGGTCATCGGGCCAATCCACGCTGAGGAACAGCTCTCTCCGGGCAAGGGCCAAGTCTCGCGGCGGACGCCACCCGACCGGCCGATGGGAGTTTTCCTTCACCCAGCCGCTGTCCTTCAGCCGGTGGTACAGCGTCATCGGTACGTCCTTGTCCTCGTCCTTGGCCTGCTCGACAAACCATCGCGTGGGTATCACGCCCGGGTGAGAGCCTTCCCAAAGAATTTGGAACAGCAGCTTCTCTACGCCCGTAAGCGAATGCAGCTGTTGGTCGATCAGGGCGCTGGTTAGAACCCGGTCGCGCATTGGGGAGAAGTCTGACACATCTTCCTGCATCGCAGCATTCAGGATACGCCCATAGCCGCCGTTTTCCAGCCAGCCCCAAATCTGCGCCCAGTAAGCGTGGTCGTTCTTGTGTCGGTTGTCTACGTCCACGACGACAAAGCGCCGCGCATCGACCGAGGCGGGGACCACCCAGTTCCTGTTCGTAGACATTAGCAGAGCGACGTAGCTCTCGGCCTCCTTCACATCGACGCCTTTCATCTCGATTGGCGTGCGGTCTTCCGTGATGAGGGTCTTGAGTACCCCGTGGTCGCGCTTGTCGGTGAAGTCGGCTTCGTCCGCGAAGAGAAGGCAACACGTCAGCAGGTGGGCATTGAAGTTTCCGGTGACGTGCCGCTGCTGGGTTACGTGCAGCCCGTGTGGCCCGAAGATTTTGAGCAGCACTTGCCCGACGAGGCCCTTGCCAACACCTTCTTGTCCTCGGAACACCAGCGCGACCTTTGGCTTGTCGGCGGGGTTCTGGATTACCCAGCAGATCCACTTCCACACATAGTCGTGGGCGTCGAACAGCAGCAGGTGCTCCCGGAACAGCGAGACATCGCCCTCGACCGGCTCCACCCCGTAGCCACGCCACAGATTGTAGGCGCGGTCGGTGTGTCCGCCGGACGGGTCTAGAATAAAGCCATCGGGATAGAACCGGCGACCATTCCATTCTTCCCAGAGCCTTGCAGCTGGCTTTACCTCGAAGCCGCCTTTCGCGGTGGGCACTTGAACCTTTATCGGTGCGAGCGTCAGCTGGAAGGCCTGCTTGTCCATGCCAATCAGTGGCTGCCGGTCCTCGAAGAACCGCGCTTTGCCGCCGACGATGGCAGCGAAGTAGCGCTCGTTAATTTCGCGCAGAACAGCATCATCCATTTTGAGCCTCCATGCGCTCAATTGAGCGTGCGACGGCTCGGTGGATGTTGCTCTGCGACAGGATGTGTTCCGAAACGAGGAAGTCCGGATTAAGCAGGCACCACTTAGTCAGCTCGTGGGGTACGCCATCCCGGACGCACGCGCCGACGAAGGCCCAGACATGGTGCGAGCGCGAGCGGAAGGGTTGGCCGTCCTTGTCCCGCGCGTCATTCAGCATTCGGAATGCCCACGGCGGCAGCGCTTCGGCCAGGAACAGAACGTTCGTTGCCCCAGTCCATTCGCCCACGACGATGCGCTTGCGAGTGCCGGAGCTTACCTCTGCCGCCCGGCCGAACTCGGCCCGGTCCCAGACGCTATCGTCCAGCCAGACAACAACAGCGAGGCAGGGCTCGCGCCCGACCTTACGCTTTTTCTTGTTCGGAACGTTCGTCGTGCCCGGTAGCCGCATGATGCGATCGATATTGTGGCAATGGTCGCCACCGAGTTCCGCCGCGAGCCAGCGATTTGTCGCCTCCACGTCATCCAGTTCGTCCGTGGATGCGACGCGCCAGAAGGCTTGGTATCCGCCGCCCGAATCTATCACCGCGCTCGGGCGGAGACGGAAGGCTTGTACTCGGGCGAGGATGTCGGCTTTGGCTTCTCCGAACTTCGGATCAACATCCACATGCAGCCAGTCTGCGGCGACAATGTCGTCCTTGCTGGCTTTTTTGGCGAGCTTCTTGTCGCCTGACGAGTTGACTTGGAAGTAGAGATTTTCTGCGCCGTTCCGGGAGGCAATCCACTGCCGCATTTGCTCAGACTTGTCTGAGGTAAACGTCAGCGTCGTTATCCGCCCATCGGGAACGATGGCGGACAGCACCCATGGGCCAGCGGGACGCATCCATTCAAGAAAATCAACCGAGTTTACTTCGGAGGGGGCGAGGGCCATATTCGAAGCGTTGGTCTGGTCCACCGCATTGCTTCGAGCGCCCCCATTCGTGGGGGCGTTTCTCATTTCTGGCCCCTCCGACGATTTTCCAACCACGACATAACGTCGCCGCGCCGGTAAAGGACACGTCGGCCGATTTTGAAGTAAGGGGGCAGGCCCTTATTACCTTGGCTCCGGCCGATTTCGAAATACGGCTTAGACAAAGTGGTTAGGTCTGCCACTTCTGCGGTTGAGAGCAATTGGTCCGGGTCGCTACTTTGCGACAAGGGTGGCAAGAGCCGGGTCAGTTCTTGGCGAACAAGTTCGCGCACAGTTTGTTCGATGGTTTGCAAAATAGCCTCCGTCCATCAGATGGACGGCGTGGCTGACCTGGAGACAGTCTAGGCTGTTCGCACCACTATTCGGCCCTAGTCAGCAATACACTTAAGTGTACGGGCCACCGAATGAGAACAATATAGCAACTTTCGTGCCAGAGCTAAAGTCCCATTTTCTTCGCGATGAGGTCGGCGATCTCTTGGGACCATCTTGCATGAACTTCTGGCGACACCTCTCCATAGCCGTCTGTCACGTCCGTTTTGCCCCGATGATTAACTAGCGCCCGCATAACGCGTCGGGGCACAGCCGTCTCACTTTCGGCAATTCCAACAAGATGGTGGCGACAGGCGTGTGTGCTGGCGATGCCCTTGATGCGGATCTTGTCAAAGGGGAAGGGGCGGGCACCGGGGAAGCCCTGATCCAGCAGAGCGAGTGCCTGCGTCGGCAGGTGTCGGTCATAGGCCCAATCGGTGCCCATTTTGGGCTTGGGCACATGCAGCCATCCATTGCGAATGTGGTCGCGTTCAATCTCAACGATCTCGCCTTCGCGCAGGCCCGTCAGCGCGGCGAAGCCCAAAGCAGCCTTCATTGGCTGAGTGGCGGTGCTCTTATCTACTGCGAGCCACCATTCGCCAATGTCCTTGATCTTTCGCCGAGTAGGCTTCGGACGCTTAAGCTCGGGCAGAGATATCCGTCTATCATCGCCCAGAGAGATAAGCATGGCGATGTGACCGGTTACGTCCCGGGCTACATGGATGCTGCTTTTGGCGAGGTCAGCCCGGAAGTCCATCAAGTCTACTTTGGAAATGGTATCTGCGCGCCGGTTGGCCATTGCCCAAGCATGTTTCTTAAATTGCATAGTACGTGTCGTTACGGTGATTGGGCTTTTCCCGCGTAACATGTGATCCCGCGCCCAAGCTTCGTGTAACTCTGCAATGGTGCGTCGCCCCACCTTTGGGCCCGTGCTGTTTAAGGCGGCAGAAGCTTCACGCGCTTCCAAAACGGTCATGTGCGGCCAGCGCCCGAGCGTGATCCTTTTGGAGTTTCCCCGCTGCCATAACCAAGATTTGTCATGGCCGTTCTTCCAGACGCGGACACCTAACGAATCGCGGTCCCAATGCAGGCCGGGCGGTTGTTTCCTGTCCATCCAAGCAGTTGTCAGGCGCGGCATAAATAGTCCTCCGAGAAAAACGCTGGGGTCTACAGGAGTAAGTCCAGCACAAGTGAAACAGCTAAAAGTAAGTATAGCTGCCGCTATTCTCTCTGACTATGAATCCTTGTTTTCATTGGGGAATATGGCTCCATAAAGCTCTATACTCAGCGTTGACATCGTAGGGGTCACAAGTTCGAACCTTGTACCGCCCACCA
>TARA_R110002012_G_scaffold62838_4_pt1 | contig 12593 bp, 16 predicted proteins | sample TARA_R110002012 | Tara Oceans TARA_R110002012 (sample SAMEA4396515) | marine metagenome | biome: Westerlies Biome; feature: [DCM] deep chlorophyll maximum layer (ENVO:01000326); material: water (ENVO:00002006), including particulate matter (ENVO:01000060) such as... | depth 40 m
TCCTGCGGTACGCCCTTGGCTGCCTTGAGCGCACTCATATCGTCAGTATCGACCGAAGCCACTTCTGCTTCCATGCCGCCCTCGACATGTCCTGCCCAGCTCAGGCAGCAACCACATCCCGGGTCCCTGAACATCGTGTAGGTGGCGGCCTGTGCGGCATTCGAGCAGGCCGCAAGCGTGAGAAGAACCGATGCCGTCAGCCAACGCCGCAGCGGCTTCGATGGATTGTCTTTGATCATGTTACATGCCTTTCCTGGAGCCGCGCCAGAGCGAAATGGTTCCGGTTGCGGTATGGATCTGAGCGAGCAGCTCTGCGCTTGCGAAAATTTCGCCTAGCAATTTCTCGACTGCTCCGTCAGCGCTCGGCTGGGTGTCTGGTAAACCGTCGAGAAGCTGAACGGTCGCGCGGAACATTGCGCGCATGAGCGGATGGTCCTGGCGCATGTAATCAGCGATCAGCACCATGCCGCCAGGAGCTAGCAAGGCCTCCATTTGCTCGAGGATCGCGCGCTTCTGCGACACGGGAACCTGGTGCAAAACAAGCGAGCTGACGATCGTATCGGGTCGCCGATCACCCGAAAGGTCGAGACTGTCGAGAAATCCGTTGTGCCATCGAACGAGGCCCGCAGCAGGACCAAGCTTGCGCCGTGCGATCGCAAGCGCTGCCGGATCGGGTTCTACGCCTAATAAATCTGCTTGGGGGCAGCTGGTCATGAAGGCTCGCAACAACGTCCCCGTGCCGCAACCTACATCCATGACCTTGTCGCCAGGTTTTACTCGAGCCTGTTTGACGATCTCCCGGCGCCATTTCGCCTCGCGCGTGAAAACGCCAATCGCACGATCGTAGAGCGGTGTGAGCCAGCTGTGGCCAAGCAGAGGAGTGAACTCCCGTCCCACTTTTGTGAGGCGTGCATTTTTCACCACATAATTTCCGATCTGTTCAAACAACCTTCGCTATTGTTCGTTGCACGTTCTGATACGCACAGCCGGGCCGCAGCCCTCAAAAAAGAAACTTAAGGGTTCGGGTATTCTATCGCGTATAGGAAGCGGGCAACCGACAGGAGCAATGGATGCGTAACAATCAGACACTCGATGCGATGCTTGGGACGCTGGGCACACAGGACTCCTTCAAAGTTCCGGACGATTTCATGACCGGCGTGTGGCAACGGGCAGGCCAGCTTGGCGAAATCGTTGAACGACGCCGCAGGATGGTCTTGTTTGCGGGCCTGTTCGTCGTCGGTCTGGGAGCCGGCGCAGGCACCAGCGGGTGGCCTGCACAATTTGCTGGTTCCCAACCTGGCATAGCTGATAGTATCATTGTCGGAGAGCGGCTCTCGCCCTCCGCGCTGCTGCATGTGGAGCGCTAGACATTGAAGAAATTGCATATTGCCCTCGCGGTGCTGCTCGCGGCGCTCGCCGGTAGTCTCGGTGCGCTCGGCGCGGATCGCTGGGCCAATCACGATGCTGATACGGGCCTGCATGCGTTCGTGCATGATGAACTCACGCTAACAAACGAGCAGAAGCAACGCCTTGAGATACTCGAAGCGCGCTTCGCTGTGGAACGGGCCAGGCTCGAGGCCTCTGCGCGCGCTGCCAACGCCCAACTCGCGCAGGCGATGGAAGCCGAACACGAATACGGACCCGGGGTGGGGACGGCCATCGACGAGGTTCATGCCCGCATGGGCGATCTCCAAAAAGCAACGGTCCGCCATGTCTTCGACATGCGTGAAATTCTCGACCCCGATCAGCAAAGACGATTTGACCAGCAAGTGTCCAAAGCTCTTACCGACAGCCCGCGCAGCTGACCCCGCATGCCGGCAAAAAAGGGGGGCAATTCAGAACAAACACTTGTCGCGCAGGTAGTGGCCGGCAGCAGGCAGGCGTTTTCGTCTCTTGTCGAAGCGCACATCGCGCGGCTGATTGCGTTGGCGACGCGCATGCTGGGGTCTTCCTCGTCCGCTCAGGACGTGGTCCAGGACAGCCTCGCATCGGTCTGGCTCACTCGGCATCGTCTCGATGCCTCCAAGCCCATCGGCCCTTATCTTACAACCATTGTCCTGAACCGGTGTCGCGACCGAGTTCGCCGAAGGAAGATCGTCGGTTTCTTCGGTTTTTCGGGTTCCGGCGAGGTACAGGCGGTGGCCGACGATACGCCCGATCCCGAAAACCTTGCAGCCAGCCGTGAGCAACTCAGGCTCGTCGAGGCGGAGATCAGGCAGTTACCCATACGCCTGCGCGAAGCGCTCGTGCTCGTCAGTGTCGAGGGCCGAAGCCAGGCCGAGGCCGCCGCGCTGCTCGGGACGACCGAGAAGGCGATCGAGACCCGCATCTATCGCGCCCGGAATCGTTTGAGAGAACGGGTTAAAAACTTTGAGGGGTTCAGCTGACGGGCGCGTAAGGGTCGGTGTATGTCACATCAGGAGCCGCACGTATGATCTCCGTCAATCGACGAAAATTTCTTGGCGCAGGAGCGGGCGGCATGGGCCTGCTTGGTCTGGCCGGCGCTGTTCCGGCCTGGGCGCGCGGAGCCGATCTGCTGACCGGCGCGGCCCGCAAGGGTATCGACGAGGCAACTGGCCCCAATATCGATCTGACGGTGGCGCGATCGGCGTTTTCAACCGGCAACCGCCGCGGCGGTGCTATCGCTGTCAATGGCAGCATTCCCGGACCCCTCCTGCGCCTGAAGGAAGGGACGACAGTCCGGCTCAACGTTCACAACCAGCTTGAGGAAGATACGTCCATTCACTGGCACGGTCTCCTTGTGCCGTTCGAGCTCGATGGCGTCCCGGGTGTGAGCTTCCCGGGCGTCAAGCCAGGCGAGACCTTCACGGCCGAATTTCCCGTGCGGCAATCGGGAACGTACTGGTGGCATTCGCACAGCGGCCTTCAGGAACAGGCGGGCCAGTATGGGCCGATCGTGGTCGATCCGGCGGGTGCCGATCCGGTTCAGGCGGACCGCGAATATATCGTCGTGCTGAGCGAATTCAGCGAGATGTCGCCGCACACGATCTTCGACAAGCTCAAGAAGGGCGAAGGCTACTTCAACTACAACCAGAACACCTGGACGGATGATTATCCGCTGTCGGGTGAGGACCGGCGGATGTGGGCGAAGATGCGCATGATGCCGACTGACATCCTCGATGTATCGAGCGCGGCCTACACTTATCTGCTCAACGGTCATGGGCCGCTCGACGGGCTGGAATATCTGTTCCGGCCCGGCGAACGCGTGCGTCTGCGCTTTATCAATGCAGGGGCAATGACGTTCTTCAATATCCGCATTCCCGGCCTGCCGATGACCGTGGTTCAGGCAGACGGGCAGAATGTCGAGCCGGTCGAGGTCGACGAGTTCCAGATCAGCGTGGCCGAGACATATGATGTCGTCGTGACCCCCGGTGAGCAGGCTGCATATACGCTGGTGGCAGAATCGATGGACCGCTCCGGCATGGGCATCGCGACGCTGGCGTCTGCGCCAGGTGCGCGCGCCGCCATTCCTCCGCTGCGTGATCCGCCGCTGCTGACCATGGCCGACATGGGCATGAGCGGTATGGATCATGGCAGCGGCGACAGTGCCACGGCGGGCATGGATCACGGCGATGGCGATATGGCCGGTATGGATCATGGCTCGGGCGACACCTCTGGTACGGAAGGTATGTCGGGAATGTCCGGTATGCAGATGCGTGACACGTCGCGCCTGCCTGCCGACGTGGAAGTCGGACCGGGCCTTGATATGGTCGCCATGAACCCGGTCGACCGGATGGGCGATCCCGGAATTGGCCTTGATGATGTTCTGCACCGCACACTCGATTACCGCAAGCTGCGCGCTCTGACGCCGCATCAGGAGGGCAGAACGCCTTCGCGCCGGATGGAGCTTCACCTGACCGGAAATATGGAACGCTATATGTGGTCGTTCGACGGGAAGAAATTTTCGGCGGTAGCGGACGAGCCGATCCGCTTTGCCTACAACGAACGCGTGCGGGTTAAGCTGGTCAACGACACCATGATGGCGCACCCGATCCATCTGCACGGGCACTTCTTCGAGCTGGTCAATGGCGCACCTGACAACCGCCAGCCATTGAAGCATACGGTGATAGTGCAGCCCGGTGGCAGCGCGCAGTTCGATCTGACCGCCGATGAGCCGGGCGACTGGGCGTTCCATTGTCACCTGCTTTACCACATGCATGCCGGGATGTTTCAGATCGTCACCGTCGCCAATCCGGCTGGAGGCGAAGCATGAAGAAAGTCGCCATAAGTCTGATCGCCTCCCTCGCCGCCGGAACCGCGGCCACGCCCGCTCTGGCGCAGCACGCTGGCCATACCACCAGCGAGCCGCAGCAAAGCGCCGAACAGGCGGCAGCCGACGAAGCTGCCGCGCAATGCGCACTGGAAGCACAGCGCCACCGCGCAATGGGCCACCAGGTCCCGGAAGGCGCGTGCGAACCGGAATCCGCCACGCCCGGTTCGATGGATCACGGCGCTATGGATCACACCGAGATGAACCACGGGGCAATGGCTGCAGACGCGGCAGAGACTGGCATGACCATGCCGATGGATCAGCCTGAAATGGATCATAGCCAAATGGATCAGGGCCAAATGGATCAGGGCTCGATGGCGACCGGCAGCATGGAGGGAATGGATCATTCCGCGATGCAGGACAGTTCCAACTCCGATGCCGCGATCCCGCTACTGCCTGCGCCGCCAGAAGCCGGTAGCGGGCCCGCCCGCGCGGCAATCGCGATCTGGGGGGCAGAAGCTATGGAAGAGGCTCGCGAAGCCTTGATCAGGGACACCGACGGCGGCATGCGCCTGTGGTTCCAGGGAGACCGTCTCGAATATCGTGTGCGCGCGGGCGAGGATGGTTATCTGTGGGATGTGCAGGGCTATTACGGCGGTGACATCAACAAGTTCTGGTTCAAATCCGAGGGCGAAGGCAGTTTCGGCGAGCCGGTTGAGGGAGCCGAGGTCCAGGCGCTTTGGAGCCGGGCCATAGCCCCCTTTTTCGATCTGCAGGGCGGTATCCGGCAGGATCTGACCGGACCGGAACGCACGCATGCAGTCATCGGCATTCAGGGCCTGGTCCCATACCAGTTCGAAGTCGATGCCGCAGCGTTTGTGTCGAACAAGGGCGATGTTACCGCAAGGATCGAAGCCGAAGTCGATCAGCGGATCACCCAGCGATTGATCCTTCAACCTCGCGCCGAAATCGCTCTGTCCGCTCAGGATATACCTGAGCTTGGAGTGGGTGCAGGCCTCGATACGATCGAGGCGGGCTTGCGCCTGCGCTATGAATTCGCGCGCGAGTTCGCGCCATATATCGGCATCTCTCAGGAATGGCGGATTGGCGACAGCGCCGATTTTGCGCGCGCTGAGGGCGAAGATCCCAGCGTGACGAACTACGTCGTCGGCCTCCGGTTCTGGTTCTAGAAAAGGAAAGACCAATGAAGAATTCGATGATCATTCACGGTTTGATGGCTTCGGCCCTCGCAGTTTCCGCAGTACCGGCGATGGCGCAGACCATGGATCATTCGGCGCATCAGGAACAAGCTGAAGCGATGGAGATGGACCATTCGGCGCAAGGCATGAACCATGCCGATCACATGGCGGCCATGAACGACGATGTCGCCGGTGCAGAAGCGGTTCTGGTCGCCTACCGTGAGGCATTGGTTGCCCGCGACGCTGACGCAATGGATGCTCTTTTTGCCGACGAATCTTTCGTTTACGAGAACGGCAAGGACGAAGGCAGCTTCACGCATTATATGGAGCATCATCTCGGGCCCGAACTGGGTGCAATTACAAGTTTCACCTTCGGTGATCCGACCGTTGCGGTCACCCGCATGGGACATCTCGCTTACGGGCGCGAGACCTATACCTACCGGATCGAACTGACGGATGGGCGGGTGATCGACCGCGAGGGCGTGGCAACATCCGTACTTGCCCATGACGCCGATGGCTGGAAGATCGTGCAATACCATTCTTCGTCGCGCGCGCCGCGCAACCGCTGATCGGAGTGCGAGGGGCCAACCGGGTGGCGAAGCGCTCGTTCAAGCTGCGCCTGCATATCCTGGGCAGCAAGCTGCACAAATGGCTGGCGATCTTCGTCGGCCTTCAGGTGCTTCTGTGGATGGCCACCGGAGCTCTGATGTCCTTTCTCGATCTGGAGGAAGTACGATCCGAACACGTCATCTCGCGTGCAGCACAGACGCTTCCCGCCGATGCCGCCATCCCGCGATGGCTGTCCGACAGCGATGACATTACCGCAATCACGACCCGGGCCCTTGATGGCGAGACTGTTACTGAAGTGCGGCGAGCCGATGGCGCCGTGAGCCTGCATGAGCCACAAAGCGGTCGGATATTATCTCCCATTCCCGCAGCCACGGCACGTTCAATTGCGCGGCGCGCCTGGGTCGGTCCGCAAACATCCATCCATGCGGCGCGCCTGGTCGACGAAAGCGTCGGCACCGAATTCAGAGGTCCGTTTCCTGCATGGCAAATCACCTATAATGACGAGGCTAACACGCGCGTCTATGTCGATGCATCGAGCGGTGCGGTCCTTTCCGCGCGAAGCGACACGTGGCGGTTCTTCGATTTCATCTGGGGGCTGCACATCATGGACTGGACACAGCGCGACCGGATCAACAGCTGGTGGCTTTTGCTGTTCGGCATCGGCGGGACAATTATAGCGATCTCGGGCTTCGTCTTGCTGGCCAACAGGTTCCCGAGGATCAAGCGCCGGGCGAGACATGGCCAAGTCGCTCGTTGAGACTGCTTTCAGTTCAGTTGCGCGCGTTTTGAGCAAACCGAACCAGAAGGATCGTCAGCGCAGGCACGATCGTCCACATCGCGATCGGGATCAGCGCCATGCCGGTCAATGGATCATGGGGCATCAGATCGCTATAGCGCCAGCTCAGCAGGCTGTCTGACGGTAGCGACGTCGCCATGATTTCGACAGCGATTGCAATGACAAGGCCGAAACCGAAGTAAATTGCATAAGATATCTTGGCGCCTTGGCGAAACCAGGCGCGCCCGCCCTTCAGGGCTGCGAGCGAGTACGCTGCGAGCAGGATAAGTCCATCGCCCAAGCTCGCAATGCCGCAGCGAATGGTCTGTTCATAGGGTTCGAGATTGCCCGGAACGAAAAACGGCATCTGGTAGATTTCCCAGACGAACGCGATCAAGCTTCCGCAAATATAGACAAGCCAATGGGTTCTGGTCACCTTGCCAGGACACCGCAGATTTGTGCATCACAAAGCCGCGCCCGGCCTGCATTCTCGGCCCTCAATCGCGTCTCCATTGCCAGATTACTCAGCCTCTCCATGATCCGCGCTGTCGGTAAGCCGAGCAGCACGGTCAAGAAATTTGCGCATGTCATTGGCTGCCAGTTCGGTGAGGGGGTGCCTGCTCGCCTCGGGGCGCGGTTCAATCATGTCCGCGCGCTTTCTGATCTGTTCGATCTGCTCACTGCTCGCTCGGGACAGCAGGCCAAGAACGATGTTTTCGAGCGTTATGAGACGAATGCGCATCTGCACCAGTTCGGCCTTGTCCGGTTCCGGGACTTGCCAGCTGCCATCCTTATTGACCGCGCTCATGGCAGCATTCCCGGCGCCTTTTCCGATGTCATGACGTTACCTCTCTTTTTTCTCCCGGCCTCTGCCGAAAACTTGGCTGAAAATCAGCAATGCTGCAACCGGTCGGCTGTTGGCCTAGCCTTCGCCATGGCCATCTTTTGCGTGATTGTTTGAGGGGAAGGCGCGTCCGCTGCGTAAGATTTATGAATGCACAAGGCATCCACCACATGCCCATAGAAGGGAATTCGACGATGAACCGCACAGCCCTGGCCCTCTTGCTCGCAACGGGCCTGACAGCCTCCCCGGTAATGGCACAGCAGCAGCACGACCACACAAATCAAGCTGCAGCACAGCAGCAGGATCACAGTGGCCACATGATGCAGGATTCCGAGGCCATGACGGCCCATCGTGAGAAGATGGCTCAAATGCGCGCACTGATGCAGCAGGCCCGCGCGGCGAGCGATCCTGCCGAACGCCAAAGGCTGATGGCCGAGCACCGCGAAAAGATGCAGGAGCACATGGCGGGCATGATGCAGGGGGACAACGCCGGCATGATGGCGGCCTGTCACCAGCGCATGACGATGATGCACGATATGATGGAGCAGATGGCTGCGCAGCAGGATATGGCGCAGCAAGACTAGGAACCGGCGACCCGGGTCGGTGCTGACGCTCCTCCGGGCTGCGATCGCTGCAATGGGACGCAATTCGGGCAGACGTTCCATTGCCCGAGCACACAAAATTCGAATGAATCCTGCGCTAGCCCACCCCCAAAAACTGTTCTGAGGGGTGAGAGCTCCAGATGCGTAACAATCTGCATGGGCAGCGGTAAGCCGCCATGAAAGGGCACCTGTCATTTTGAAACCATTCCAACTGTTGGCGCTTGTTTGTGCAAGTCTTCTTTGGGTCAGCCCGGTCCACGCGCATGGTGACGAAGCGCATGGCGGGGCCGAGAGCGCAGCTGCGCCTGCGACAGGCAGTCCAGCAGACAACTTTGGTGAAGCCCAGGAATTATCGAATGGAGCTTCGGGCGACGCTCATGCTTCCGGCGGGCACGACGAAGCATCGGGTGAGGCCGCCGATGTGAACGAGGAAGGCATCGTCGGTGTGCTCAAGAGATTGCATCCCGCCACGATACATTTCCCGATTGCCCTGTTTCTGATGGCAGCGCTGACCGAGCTCTTCGTCGGTAAGCGTAGAGAAGCCGGCTTGGAGCCCGCCGTACGCGTGCTCATTTATGGCGGGGCGGGCGGCGCCGTCATTGCAGCCATATTCGGGTGGATACACACCGGCCTGTGGTTTGGCGGTGATACGGCTATGCAGCTCCATCGCTGGAACGGCATGCTCATTGCCGTTCTGGGTGTTGTACTCGCCATGCTGGCGCACCGCCGCCCGGAGAGTAGGACGGTGCTGCGCATTGCGCTTGTTTCGATGGCTGGGCTCATTCTCGCCCAGGGGTTCCTCGGAGGCGAACTGGCGCACGGCCAGAACCATCTCGGCATTTCCTGGCTGTAGGGAATCGTATGATACGCAAAAGCAAATCGAAGATGATAGCCGCCGGTCGCGCTCCAGCTGTGGCTGCTCTGTTTTTCCTCGCCGGGTGTGACGAGTCGCAGGTTTCGGCACCTGACGCGCAGACGCCAATTGCCATCGGAACTGCGCCATCGGCTGCCACAGCTTCCCTCGCTGTTGATGGCACGGAAAATTCCTCGGATGCTAACGGCGAGGCGCAGCCGGTGACTGCAGGAACTTCCCCTGAGAGCATGGACGAGGTCTCAAACAGGCCGCGCTCCGGCAACTCGCGCGCGGCACCAGTGCCGCCTGTTCAGCCGACAGATGCCAGCGCGGTCACGCCGACGGCCGAGCCCGCCGACCCGCATGCAGGTCACGATATGCGGACGATGCCGGATCACGACATGAAAGACATGTGACGCGAGCGGGAAAGAACATCGAGCGTCTTTTGCATCGCTCACCGAACAGGCGGTCCCGACGTCCCCCCGGAGCCCTGCGGGTCGCAGGTGCAATGGGGCCGCTTTGAAACCCCGCGTATGACACGCTCATGCGCGGGGTTTCTTCTGCACAAGGTAATTTTCAGGAGAGCCGCGATCTGAAATGAATATTGTGTCGTGCAAGTGCCATCCCTGTCCCGAACAGGCGACCGGAACAGTGCTATCGGCGCTGTGATACTAACGGTTCTGTAGACGCTGGGCCTCTGCCCGATACGATGATTGACTGCTGGGTCGCCGCTTCAATTTGGAGAATTCCATATGGTGATCGAGAAGAAGGATAGAGACATTTTGCGATGGGAAGAAGAAGGCGGCGCGCTGCCTTGTGGACCGCAAGAAGCTGTGGGAGCTGCATGTGACAAACGCGATAGTCCCGAACGCTCTGATGCAAGCAACGTAACGCCTGATGGCGCAGAAATGAAAATCGGCTAGCTTGTCACCGTAACTGCCAGTGATTTCCTTTTACGCTATGTCCTTGGCAACCGATGTGTCGCCGGTTAGCCCCGATATGATGGCCTCGGGTGTCGAGCGCTGTCGGATCAATTTCGGCCTTGAGCATGGCCGGGAGAAGCGCTCCGCTTGGTAGGGGTTGCCGCATTGGCTTGGGTCTGCCTCTGACCTTGAGCCGTGTTGGAGTCTCCTGATGATTGCGGCGCTGCCCGCAATTTCATGGACCTTCTTGCTGCAAGCGGAGGCACCGCGGCCTGCGACTAGAGCGTTGGACCATGGCGCTGCCTTCATGCCCATTCCGAACCCAGTCCGGCTTTTCATGCGAACCTGTCTGAACCAGGTCAGCTGAGCCCGGCAACCCATTTTCTTTCCGGCCGTGTTGCCCGCTGCGCGGGCTGCCCGCACCACCCGGCGTAAACGGGTTTCCCTTGGCGCTGCGCGCCTGCGGTGCAGTCCTCCCATGCCCTGTTTCTCATCGACGGTCGCAAGCCGGAAATGGTTTCCGGGTTGAGAGCTGAAGGAGAATTTATCATGACCAATATCGTTATCCTCACCGGCCGCATTGCCCGCGATCCCGAAACACGGGAAACCAAGAGCGGGACCAGCGTCACCGGGATCACCGTCGTCACCGATCGCCCCGCACGCGACAAGGACGGCAAGACCTACAAGGATGACAACGGCTACACCGCCAAGGACAGCGAATTTCACCGCGTGACCTGTTTCAACGGCCTCGCCAAGACTGTCGGCCAGTATTGCTCGAAAGGCCAGCTGGTGTCGGTACAGGGCCGCCTGCACTACACCCAGTGGGACGATCAGGACGGCGTGAAGCGGTACGGCTGCGAGATTCTCGCCGACAAGGTCGACTTTCTCTCGCGCGGCAACCCTCAGAGCGGTGAATCTGGCGGCGAAAGCGACAATCGCGACGCTCCCGAAATCGACTGATCTCTCCCAGTCGATCTCTCCCGAAGGGGTCCTGTCCTCACCGGACAGGGCCCCTTCTTGTGTTGTTCAGGAGCGTAAGAGCGGGGAGGGGCTGACCCACGGAAATCTTATTGTGACGGGCGTGCAGCCACCGCATCAAGGACGGCGGGGCCCCACCATTTTGTCTTCTTTCGCTGCGCTGCAGTTCGACAAAATCGTTCCCCCCACCGCCACTTCGTGGTCGCCCGTGCGGGCGATCCTGTGACCCGGTACCTGCACGCCCGTCTGCCGGTCCTCCTGCCGTTTCAAGGCAGACATCAGGAGGATATCATGGCTACACTCACTCAATCTGTATCGGGTTCGGACAGCTATTTCGAAGCTCTGGCTGTTGCTGAACGGCGTGCTTTGCACAGCTTCTTTGACCAGCATGTCGTCGAGGATGACGACCTTGGTCACTTCGCCTTCGATGAGGGCGACTACAATGCGCTGCCGGCGCATCTGGCAAGCCGCATAGTGCATACTGTGCCCGGTGCGATGCTCGAGTTCTGACGCGCGATTGGGCAGGAGCCCTCTCCGGTTCCTGCCTTTTTGCGTGTCCGCATGCATGAGGGATGGCTGTGAAAAGCGGAGCGGGGCTGGGGACGCGCTCTGTCCCGCGCTGCCTTCGGCACCGCTCCTGAGGGCGCGGCGTTTTCGTTTTGGGCCCCGCGCGCACTGCGAACCGGCAGCGGGTCGGACCAGCGCGAAGCTGGCGGGACCGACAAGTCCCGGTCCCTGACTCCGCACGCGATCCTTTTCCGCCGCCTTGTTCGCGGTGCGGAGCTTGCTGGGGGCATCGCTCATGATCGGGTGGGCGATAGACTTTCGTGCGTCCGCACGCCCAGCGACCCATATTTGGGGGCAGGGCAGCAAGGTACGGGCGACAATTGTTCTCGCGTAGTTCTGTCGCTCCTCCATGGGACCAATTGCCCGCCATCCCTCTCTGCAACAAGCGGTAACTCGCCGCACCATCCATCCCATGTGTTGCGGAGATTACCGATGACTGCCGTTCCAGAACCAGTTCGCCCCCATTTTCTGCGAACGCCCGATGCTGCCGTTCATCTGGGCCTATCGCCGCGTACACTCGAGAAACACCGCTGCTACGGGACCGGTCCCGTCTACCACAAGCTCGGCGGGCGGATCGTCTACCGGCGCGAAGATCTCGATGCCTGGGCCGAACAAGGGGTGCGCCGCTCGACCAGCGATCTGGGCAAGGGCGTGGTCCATCCCGCCAAAAGGGTTGACGGCTACACCGGCCCGGTTCGGCGCTGAGAGCCTGTTCAATGACGGCCCGCACGACCTTTGCCAGCGCAGCACAGCAGCTCGATCTGTTCGTCGGAACCAGCGCAGCAATCGCGGCGCGCGATGCGCAGGACCTGATGGCATGGCCCTTTTTCAGCCTCGCCAAATCGAAGCGGGTGAAGCCCATCGACTTTCGCATGGGCGACATCTCAATTCTTGTCGAGGCAACTGCCGAACATGGCATGGCAACCATATGGGACGCCGATGTGCTGATCTGGGTGGCCAGCCAGATCGTCGAGGCGCGCGATGCCGGAAAGCCGACGTCGCGGCTCATTGCCGCCACCCCGCATGAAATCCTCGCCTTTACCCGCCGCGG
>TARA_R110002012_G_scaffold318834_1_pt1 | contig 12586 bp, 8 predicted proteins | sample TARA_R110002012 | Tara Oceans TARA_R110002012 (sample SAMEA4396515) | marine metagenome | biome: Westerlies Biome; feature: [DCM] deep chlorophyll maximum layer (ENVO:01000326); material: water (ENVO:00002006), including particulate matter (ENVO:01000060) such as... | depth 40 m
AGTAAATAACAAGAACATAACAAGACTTTATATTAATATTTAGGCATTTTATGATAAAAACAATTAAAAGTATTTAAAATTATAATCTTAGTTATATATATAATGAAAAGTAATCACGACGATTTCCCACAACTTGACGGCTGTCCTATTGTACCTGCTTATGCAGTTGATATGACACACATCTACTTTAAATGTCCTTACTCTAAGAAATTAACATTTCACTTACACGGCTCATGTGGTGATTTGACAAACAGATTAGAACATAGAGGTTCTCATAGTAAATATTTCAATAACTATTATCTAAATATAACTGATGATACCATAAGGGCTAATGTTAGAAGGTCAGGATATATATTAAAGCGCTCTATCCCTTTCTTAAAGAAAATGTGGGATAAACAAATATTAAAAAAAGAAAAAGTATAATCTCATATTCTCATATTCTCATAATTATATATCAAATATATAATTATCATAATATTAAAGATAAAGTGTATATGGGGGTGGGGGTATAATGCGAACTAATAACTTACGGGCTTTTTTCCTATACATTATACTTATATTATTTTTTCTTGGGTTGTCCCGATGGTTCAACTTCTGTTTTAGGTTCTGGTCGTTGTTCTCTTGTACTTGCTGAACTGGCTACACTTTCTGTATATCTATCCAATGATGGATTAGAAGCCAAAGAGAAATCACTATCGGCATAAGTCATGGTACTTTGACTTTCTTCGGTTTTTGGTCGTCCACCACCACCACCTTTTGTTTCATTGTCCGAAACTTGTCTTGCTTCTTCTCTTGTAGTTCCTGCACCTCGTTCTCCACCAAATTCAGGATTTGAAATAATTATTTGTTGTAATTCGTCTCGTGCGTCATATTGTCTACCTGGTCTTGCAAAGACTTCTGGTTCATCACCATTTAATGGTATTTCAAAAAAGACTGGTGGTTCTCCTCTCTGTACTAAAACACCTTCTCCAACTATATCTTTATTCTCCATAGCCTTTTCAACCATAGGGGCTACCCTTTCATATTCATCTCTATTAAATACTTGTGTTAATTCAGCAATAAAATCAGGGTTAGTTATTGCAAGACTTTCTCTGGGATTACGAGGAATATTATCATTGTCTTCCTCGTATTTAACATCACCATCTACACCAATTAAAAAGTTTTGACCTATAACACCTAAGAGTTGGTCGCCAACCGCCATAATATCACCACGAGAACCTTTCCATAAATCTTCAATAAAACCTTCTAAACCAGTACCATCTGCTTCGTATCCAAATGCTTCTTTCATAGTAGATATTGCTTTCGCTACCTTTTCTGGTATAGCCGCTCGTTCTTCTGCTGTAATTTTACCATTTGCATTTTTACTGATAGGTATCTTAGCCAATATAGCCCTAATAACAACTTCTATAATCTTATCCTTTAATTCTTTCGGCATTGATGCGTCTTCCCATGTTCTTTGGCGGTCTGCTGCTATATTACCTTCTCGTATACCTGTTTTCTGTCCTGCACCTCTTACTTGTGGTGTACCCTCTTGAATTGCTGCTTCACCATTTATAGTTCTTACATTATCCCTTACCATGTTATGTAAATGATTTGGGTTCTTTAAATCCTCAGGATTTATACTACTACCACCACCACCTCTACTACCTATACTACCACCAGATGCACCTCCTATTTTATTAATAGCACCAAATATTTTATCTAATTCTTTTAAATTAGGGTCTGGTTGTGCTTGAATTTGTTGTTGACCGAATACATTAATTGGTGGTGCTGGTACTGATGATTGTCTTTGTATTTTATAAACAATGACAGAATTAGAAGATAATTTCGCCAGTTTACCATCTGCTGGATTTCTAATTTCTGTATTAATTTGAGATAACGCTCTATCTTGATTTACCATAATTGAAAATGATGAACCATAACCATATAAGAATGAACCATTTGCATAATTCTTCATACAATAAAATATAGCAGGTAATGGCGTAGAACCTGTTTGATATTGTCTATTTGCAACTATATCACTATATACTATATAAAATGGACTAATTGTTGATATTGGGGCATCATCGGCGGTTAATGGTAATGATTGTGTTGATAATAATACTTCTTGACTTTCATTGAAACCATGTAAAAATTTAGGTACACCATTTGCAACTTCTGTACCAGTTGGTATGGGGAATTTATAATATAAATTTAAGGCTGGATTAATAACTCCATTAAATGAATTATTTAATATTAATGGTTTAATTCCATTACCTATAATGTTAACATTTGAATTATTATAAGTATTAGGGTCAAAACGATTAAATTGTCTACCATATCTGGGTATAAAATCCTGAATACTAAATCCTAATCGTGCTAATAAACTACCTTCCCATTCAGTATCTGTACCTTCCGTGCAGTCTTTTATTATTCTTTGTCTATTATTTTCAGTTGCATCTAATGTAGTATTATCCCAATAATTTACTGGATTTAAATCCTCTGGAACTTCATAATCAGGCGGACATAACCACACTTTAAAGATACCTATTCCACCTATTTCTGCTCGTAAACCTTGATTTTTAATTGGTTTGGTATAATTTTCTGCACTTGTTGCTCTTACAATTGGGTCAGGTATATTATATACAGCGTCTGCTTGTGTACCATATACTATTCCAACTTTCTCTCCAATTTGTGGATTTGTTTTACTTAATGCTTGTGTTGATTGATTTAATTCAGTTAATAAATTATCTGTTTGGAAATTTAAAAATTCAAAACGATTTTTAGTTTGATTATATTGAAATGTTGGATTATTTGCACCAAAAACAACATAATTAGTCCAATTTTGTTTTATACTTCTTATAGGTTGTATTTCACTACCAGTACCAGTATTTTTAAGTGGAAATATTGAATTTCTCTGGTCTCCATTCATAGGTACTATTATATGATTATCAATAGCCGAAGGTGATACACCAATAGGTAAACCCCATGTAATACAACCTAATTCTAAAATACTTGTATTAGATAACCCCTGAGTAATATCATTTTGTTCGTGATATTTTGGATTATTAAATTCAGTGGTATAAGAACATCTAAAAGCAATATTAATAGATACAATACCATCACTATCAGTATATTTATAAGGATAACAACCCAAATTTAAACCTTTTAAAAATTCAAAATCTGGCGTTGATGCAGGAAAATCAGGTGTAGTATAATTTTCCCAATTATATAATACTTCGTTTTGAGTATCAGCAGCAGTTGGTTCAGGATATATATCTTTCATTTCTTTTGTATTAGTTTTCCATTCGGCATCATATCTGGTCTGCACCCATACTTTTCCTAATCCTCTATACGCCGCCCAATCGTCCCCCCATCTAAATTCTACAATTGTTGAACCAAAAGCAAGATTTGAAAAAGCAGGGGATATTATTTCTCTATATCCTTGATTTACTGGCGTTATTGGAATAGTAGGGTCATAACCTGTACCATAATTCCTACCATCAGCACCTGCTATGGTGGGGTCGCATGAGGTAGGATATAAACCATTCCATCTCATTCCAATAGGGATAATATTATCTACTTTTGCAACATCAACAACGCTTAAATTATCATTTGTTCTTCCTAAGTCCATATCCATCGCCCAACCTGCATTGTCTAAATTTTGGTCTTGATAAGTATTTGGTGCATTTGGACTTTTATTTCCATATAATTCATAATTTCTAACACTCTCAGCAAAATCCTTCCATACCTGAGGGTCATATTCCAGATTTCCCGCTAAATCTCTTGTTGGAAATTTAATATTTGTAAATAAAACTTGATTTTTAGTCGTTTCCGTAGCACTAAATGGGGAAAATGAACCACCAACCGCAAAAGAACTATTTATATATCCTAATTTCGTATTTGTAATAACAGGACAACCTATATTACATATTCCTCCTGCTGCATTTATTGAGGTTGTTGTATTCATTTTTTGTAATGGTAATCTATTTAATCTATCACCCATCATGGTTTTATAAAAATTTGCTAATCCACAATTACCATAAATAGTATTTGCTTTCCTTTCTCCCTGATTTGTATAAGGTTCAAACCAGCCGTTATATTGCTGTGTTAAGTATCTATTTGCATAAATAGTAGGTGTATAAGGGTCGCTTAGCATTTGACCTATACCAGTACCTGTAAAATCATCTCCTGGTTGAAAATTAGCAGGGTTTACTTTCGTTGCACCACCATATTTTACTGGTAATAATGCAGTCCAGTCAGCCTTATAAATATCCCTCCAATCATAAGTAGCATTATCATATACAGCAGGGTCATAATAGCCATAAGCATTATTTACTGGAACAACACTACTTGATTTAAATCTATTATTTGGATATTGTTGGGCGTTAGTTAAATAATTGTCAACCACAGGAATATCCGTGTCAAATGGTGATAATGCTTCGTGTAATTTATCATTTATAATATTTGCTAATGAATTTGCATCAGTGAATAATTCATCTACTTCTAATAGAATAAATGCTGTCATAGGCATTAATTTTGGTAAAAATCCTTCTCCTGTTGGTTTTTGCGCTCCCAATCCATAAAAATCATTTCTTGTAAAAATATAAGGTTTACCATTACATTCTGCTCTTAAATTTCCACTTCTAAATCCTTGCTTACTATCATCTAAATCGTAAGCAGTTGTAGCATTTCCATTTGCACCTCCTCCATAAGTTGTATTGGGAAACATGTTTAGATTAGATGACGCCCCCGCCTGTGGTTTACCTATTTGTTCGCAATAATTATTTAATTGCATATTAAATTTTCTAACATAAGCCCCCAATTGTCCTGTTTGGTCTATATTATCATAATTTAAACAACCTGCTTCGCTTGAACCATCTACTGCTCCTCTACCTGCAACAATTAATGCACCCTGACTAAATCCTAATGCTGTACCTGCTGTTTGTAATATAGTTGGTGTTGCAAATAAATACTCAATTCTTGTTCCTACAACTTGTAAGGTATGTATAGGTATAGTCATGGTATTATAATCCCCACCACTATCTATCAATGTTAATGTCATTCTTGGCGTCCAATTACAGATACCACCCAATGCTCCACCTGTTGAACCATATATAGCCCCATCATTAGTTGTTGCAACACCTGCTCCTGGATTTGGGTCTCCTGTATTTCCTAATACAATACCTATCACTGGTGTATTTCCTGGTGCTGGTAATGAATTGACATATACTGGTACTGCTGCTGTTCCTGTATTATATTGATATATAAAATGGGATTGTGCTGGTACTATAACCTCATCTCTTATAGTTGGTGGCGCACCTAAGACACCCATTCCCATAAATCCTAATGTTTCTGCTGATGCTACTAAACCCATTGTATTACCATTATTTGGGTTTGCGGTACTATTAATCATGACAGGCATATTTTTATTTGCTGCGAGTGCATTAAATCCACCTTCTGGGTGTTGTAATGGTAATCCCACAGAATAAGTGTTATTATTATTCATATAAAAAAATACTTCCAATAAGACTTTATTATCACAATATTTTTTAGGATATTCTTCAAGCACAACGGCATCTCCTGTAAATTCAAGTGTAGTTCCACCACCACTATTCTCTGCGTTTAAAGCCATCATTTCAACGGAAACAACATCTCCTCTTCTTAAATTAAAATTTGCATCATTAGTCCATTTAGCATTGAAGTCTCCTCCATCACGAGTATCTACAAGTGAGTTCGCTCTACTGCATTCTATTAAAAATGTTTGTGTTGATTGATAGTTAGTATTATCTTCACTCATTTCTATTTATAATAAGTGTAGATAATATTATTAAATATTTAATTTTTATTCTCATAATAAGGACAGAATTCTCATATTCTCATATTCTCATATTCTCATATAACTATTTGTTATCAGCCAAAAAAGTAAAATCAAATTTCATAAAATTTAAATAATATTTTATAAAATTTATAAAGGTATTCTAAAAAGTTGAGAACATGAGAATTAACTTCCAGAAACATAAATAGTTCCATTCTTAATCATCATTATTCTTTCATTTTCACACCATAAAAGCATTCTAAGTTGACGCCAATTTTCAGCAGTTCTTGTATAATTTAATTCAATCTCAACAGGTGATTTACTAATATTAGTACCAGCACCCAATACATTATCATAGGTTCTGGAAAGGTTAACACCATAATAAGAAAGCGCTCCTGAAAAGGTAGAATTATTAGCAGCACCACCCTCAAATCCTCCCATAGGAAAACCATACATAGTTTTATCATCTGGAAATGCAATTTGATTAATATCATAATTTAAATTAGCACCTGAAACTTGACCTACATTAGATGTAAATCCAATATTGGCTTTCATTGGGGTATTATATACCTGAGAAAGTTCATTCCAGATTTTACAATCCATATCAAGTGCATTTACGAAAAGATTTTGATTATTAATTTTAACCTGTAAAGTGGTTTGTCCCTGAGATGCTCGGGAATTATAATCACCTAAAAGATTATTAGAAAATCCTGAATAGGTAGTTTCAGTGTAATCACTCTGTTTAGGTGTAGCCATGACAATATTACGACATATTTGATGGTCTAATCCCAATCTTACTATTTTCTGTTGATTTTGAGGGGCAGCAGGTGCAGCACCCAAAGATGGAATAAACTCTTCAACGGCAACATAATCAGTGTATACCATTTCCATACCTTTTTGTACGGCAGCAGCAATAGCAGCCATAGGTGATGGTTTATTTGGTTCATCATCATAGTACACTAAGTCCATAGCCAATCTAACTGAACTTTCAACAACATTAGTTCCAGCAGCCCAGGGATTAGCAACACCAGCAGGGGTATTAATAATAGTTCTCATACCTGGTAAATCTTCATTAAAATCAAAAACAACGCTAAGCCTTTCATTCAATAAACCCAAAGGTAATTGAGTTTGAGAAAGAAAAGGAAAGAACCATCTAAGAGGAATAGTCCATTCTGGGGTTGCAGCACTTGTTGCTTGAAGTCTAAAATTAACGTCTTTATTGTATTCAGTTCCAGTAGCATTTGCGACAAGTAATCCAGTAATTCCTGTACCATCGTTTTCAGCATCAACAGAATAAAAACCTAATTTTCCTGCTGCATTTTCATCAACTTTAAGTCCGCTAAAATGTCCTGTTTTGGTTTGATAAGTTTGGTTTCTTATATCTTGGTCTACAAAAGTTGATTTTAATTGAAGAAGATGGGGTGCTTGGTCTGTTTCTTGTAAAAGAACATTTCCGTAATAAATTGAGGCTCTACGAATTAAACCTGTTGCTCCCGCCATAAGGGGTATATCAGTATTTGGGTCAGTGTTAGTCATTTTAAAGGATAAAAATACATCACTTGAAAGTAATCCTTTTTGTGGAAGCAAGAAAGTTGCTCCCTGTTGTGATACCGATGCTGGTTCAAGGATTTCAGTTTCCACTCGTTGGTCTTGTGCTTCACCACTTCCCATACCAATCATTTTTGTTAAATCTGGTTGTGTTCTACTCATTTATATATATTAAAGATAAAAAAATTAATTATAATTTTTAAAATAATTAATTTTTTATACTACATGTTATTTAAGTTGAAACAGAAATGACGCCATTGCTATCAAAATTCAGCATACCTCTATGAAGATAAAACTGATAAGCGCTCATAGGCGATGCACCATCAAGTTTAGACTGAACTCTTACGCTAAATGGTTTACCTGCAAAGGAAGCAGTTGAGCCATTACCAACGGCATCATAACGGCAACCGACACCATAGCAATTCTGGAAACCAGAAGGAATAGCACCACTTGATGCACCTGTGGTACTATTGTGGTGAGGGTCTCCATTGGCGATTGATAATCCTTCACTATTAGCACCTGGTAAACATGATTTAGTACCTCTAAGTGGTCTAAGTGAACTTTGGAAATATAATTGACGCTGTGCTTCAAAAGTAGAACCTGCATATTGGTCGTTATTGGCTGCTGCAACATCTCTAATTACAATATTATTCTCATCTATCTTAAATTGTAGGGGGAATTTAACTCCTGACCTAATAAAATCTACTCCTTGAATGGGGGCAAGATTTACCTGTGGTGTACCAGCAGCAGTTGATTTATTGAGTAATGGTGTTGTTTTATAGCCATCTTGGGCGTAATTACTAATATGTTCCGTAGGTACAAAATTCATAAACTGAGAAACAACAGCGCTTAAAGCAGGATTAGTCTGCTGAGTATTATCACCATTATTAATAACAGAATAGAAATTTTGGAATGCACTAAATGGAAGTGCTTTAATAGGGGGTAATTGACCTCCTTCTGGGACACCATATTCACCAGTTAATGATACATTGCTAAGTTTATAAAAACTATTAGTGGTTGTAGCAGCGGTTGAACCAAAAAGAGACTGAATAGAAGGTGCGAGTTGACATGAAATTCTCAGACCTCCTGTACCTCTTGCAAAAGATAAAGGTAAATTTTCTCCATTCAAAAATATACCACACATCAGAGGCATACTAACTTCAATAAAACTTCTTCCAGTAGCATCACCACCAGTATTACATATGCGTCCTTGTGTTGTTTTATTACTTGTAGCCCCGAATTGCTGTGATAAATAAGTAGTATAATCACTAAAAGAAGCACCTGCGGGGATTAGAGATGCTAAAAGGCGAGGATAACTGCGACAATATTCAAGAATATTATTTTGCAAATTAGAAATAGTAATATTTTCAATTACAGAAGCAGCACCTACTTTATTATTAAGTAATACTTCTTTATTACCTGTACCATCTTGGTCGTTATTATTGGGTCTTGCGTTAGTTCCAGTTGTCAATTGCAAACGGAAATTCAGGCGCAATTTTGACGATAAAAGGTACATATCAGCAGCCCCAATTTCAAATTGTAATAGGGGATTTCCTGAAACATACGAAAAGGTTGCATTTCCTGAACTTTGGTTCATTGGTGCGATTTCAAATTTTCTTACACTTGATATAGGTTGAGACATCTTTATATATACTAAATAATATTTTTTTTTTCAAAATATATTATTTTTAGAATATTTTGTATAATTACCATAAAATCTGGTCTGCAAAATATGAAGGTGTATTTAATTTATGTCTATGTTTTTCATGTCTTGCTTTATATGCTTTCCTTCTTTTATCGGCAAATTCTTTTCCTTTTTCTTTTTTAAATGTTGGATAATCTCCATATGATATTGCACCAATAGATGCTATTAATTTTAATTCTTTTTTACCATCTTTTGTTTTAACTTCTTTAAATACATCTATTTTCTTTTTCTTATTTTTTGATTGTTTAATTTTTACACCCAACTTTTTTGCTTTATTTCGGGAATATGCAGTAATCTTATAACTCATTTAATTATATATTAGAAAATAAAAATATCTTATATATATATAATGTGGAAATATATTAAATCTTTTTTTTTTCATACGGAAACCGCCACCATAACACCAAATAGTATGGCTTCATTACCCAAAGATAAATATTATAATGAATTAATCTATACTAAGCGGTACTTAAAGAAAATGAAATCACAAAAACAGAAACAACAATTAGATACATATTACGATTTTTATAATCATTAGTCTTTCATCATGTTTTGCAGTAAATTTTTTGTTTTTTCTTCTTCCAATTCAACCTTTAATTCTTGGATAATACTCATAAAGTGAAAATGTTGTTCGTTTAGTTCTTTTCTTTTATCCATCTCTTTATCTTGCGTTTTAAAAATGAAGTTCTCGTATGCGATGTTTTTTTTCTTTAATATTTTGTTCTCTTTCAACATTTTCGTATATCTTTCCATCATTTTATGAAAAGCATTAGTCATCTCGTTATTTTGTAATAGTATTTGTTTAACTGCATTAGTGGATAATCCTGCATCAATATCCCTATCAATTTCTCTGCTATAAGAATTTAAATAATCAAGAGTACAATTATCGCATATCATTTTTTTATTTTCCATTTTTTTTTATTTTATTTATTTTTTTTTAAAATATTTTCCAAAAAAATTCAAATCAAATTTTTTTTAATTAAATTTTTTTTAAAAATATTTTTTTATTTTATTTTTATTTAATTTCCCATCGGTCTTTTATGTTGCGGTCGGTTTTTTATGTACCCATCGGTCTTTTATGAGGCGGTCGGTCTTTTATGAGGCGGTCGGTCTTTTATGAGGCGGTCGGTCTTTTATGAGATTTATATAATAAATTTTTATTATATAAATTATGACCCTGAATGTAAAGATTTAATAGACAACTGCAATTGAACCTGGTGATATAACCAAAGTTCTAATATGGTAAACCCATGTATTTAATAATTTTTCTTGTGTGTTATCGGCTGCTGCGGTACTATATTCCAAATCAAGCCTGACCTCTTGGTCGTTAGCATTAAATGAATGTCCTATTTTTGCAAGTTCACGCCCGATAGCAAATGCATTACTATTATTAGCAAGAAAACGAGGGGCGGTTTTCCAACGGGCTAATGCTTTTTCTAATTCGTGTTGATGAATAGCATTCCACGATAAACTATCCGCTAATGCTGCTACTCTTGCAACATCAACCCTTCTATTGGGTGTTAGTCGGTTTGCGATATTGTATTGGTATGAAGTCATACCATCTCTAACTGGTTTAAAATTAGTTAATTGAAGACTATTTGAAGTTCCCATAGGAAATGACACAACAGACATAGCACGATGTTCGGTGGTATTAAAATTAATATTTGGTCTATTAACTCTTGAATTTAAATTATCACGATAAATATTAAATGAATTATAATCCAATTTAACTGAACCTGATGCTACTTTTTTCATCATTCCACTTAATACCTGTTGAGAAGCCTGTACCACAGAACATATCATGTCAACATTTCTTACCTCATAATCAGCAGTCATACTGGAACTAAATACGAAAATTTCCGCTCCAATCGCAGCAACATCGGCGGCGGCTGGTGTAAATGGTGCAGTTAAAGTAATTACAATATTAGCACCTGCAACGGCAATAGTATCAATAATACCAGCATTAAATATTTTACCTGCTGTATCCTGATAACCTACCTGCTGACCTTTTCTAAATGGAACATTACCTGCGGTAGCATTGATATTTGGTGCAGTTGCACCAGCCCCTCTAAGTGTAAGAGTAGGTGTTGCAGCAGCAGCAATAGCGACGGCACTTTCAAAATAAGCATCACCACCAACACCATTATTCATCTCAGTAGCGACAGGTGCTTCAACACCTGCGGTAGCAGCATCTATGGCTGGTGGAACATTATTTACTACTCCTACCTGAGTAAAACATAATAAAGCCTGAGTTTGCTCTGCAAGTGTGATGCGAATTCTCAAACCATTTGTCAATAAACAAGGGAATACCTTACGACCAGATAGAATACCTGACATGTGTAATGGAATACAAACCTCTACTGGTCTGTATGCAATTGTACCTGGAACAGCATTTCCAGACCAATAAAGAGATGTTAAAAAATTACCTTGTACTCTTGATTGTCCTTCCATTAAAGCCCTAAGATTTGTTAAACCTGGTGTTTTATCATAATGAAATTTTTGAGCCGTCCAATTATTATAATTTTCAAGTTGCTCTAAAAGTTGTTGATTTTGTCCGTCGTAAATCTGTACTTCCCTAATTAAACTATGAACTCCTGCTCGTTCGTCTGGTTGATGCAAACTATTTCCGCTTAATTGGATGATTGCTTTTAAATATGTCTCATTTGGGTTCAATAGAGGCACATCTTCTGGGGGAATAAAGATTTCTATAACATCTCTGGCTTTGTAAACCGAGTTTCTATCAGTCAGTACACTTTTGGCGATAGTTGGTGTAGTCATTTATATATATTAAAGATAAAAAAAATTAAATTAATTTTTAAACTATTAATTAATTTAATTTTGTGAAAAAACTCTCATATTCTCATATTCTCATATTTTTATACATTTACAGAAGATGCTAATGGGGCGCTATAAGCACCTGCAACAGAAACAGAAGGTAATTGAGATTTCTTTAAAGAAGACGCCATGTCATCTGCTTTTTGTTGTAAACCTCCACCTTTAATATCATCATAAATACCAACACCTGCTGCTACTAAACCACCTACGGCTGCTATTCCTCCTAATACCTCCCCTACAAAAGGTATCCAACTCGTGGCTGCTGCTGCATCGGCTAATGCACTTTCTCCCGCCGCCATACCACCTAAGTCTCCTAATGTTGAAGCACCAGTTTCAGCCAAATCTTCTGCGCCCTCACCAAGTCCAGTAGCAAGATTAGAAGCACCTTCTGCTCCATCAGCACCTGCGTTTACTCCATCGTCTGCTAAATCTTCACCTAAATTATCCCCTGCATCAGGCTCTTTTGTTTCTTCGTCAGCATCTTCTTTGGTTTCTCCTTGTTGTTCTTGTGGTTGTACTTTTCCTGGTCTTTCACCAACGTCTCTATCTTCCATAGACATTCTTGCTCTATTTTCTATTTGTTCTGTATTAACATCTGTATCTCTACCGAGACCATCCCTTCCATAGTCATCAGCCACTTTACTTTCTTCGCCAGTTTGTACTCCTGGTCTACCTCTGGCTGATACCATATCACTCAGTTC
>TARA_R110002012_G_scaffold232845_6_pt1 | contig 12582 bp, 11 predicted proteins | sample TARA_R110002012 | Tara Oceans TARA_R110002012 (sample SAMEA4396515) | marine metagenome | biome: Westerlies Biome; feature: [DCM] deep chlorophyll maximum layer (ENVO:01000326); material: water (ENVO:00002006), including particulate matter (ENVO:01000060) such as... | depth 40 m
GGTGTCAATGTTTTGCTGGCGGATACGCTTGGAGCTGTAGGCACCGTCACGGATCTGAATGGGGTGTTTATTTTGAGAAATGTGCCGCTTGGCAGGCGTTCTTTCAGGTTTTCGTTTATCGGCTATAAAGAGACATCACTCAGCAACATCCTGGTTACTTCCGGTAAAGAGCTTTCACTTGCTGTTGAAATGGAGGAGTCGGTGGAAGCACTGCAGGAAGTTGTCATTCAGGCATCGGCAAGCAACGAGCCAATGAACGACATGGCAGTTGTCAGCGTCAGGGCTTTTACGGTAGAAGAAACCGACCGATATGCTGGAAGCCGGGGCGACCCGGCCCGTATGGCGTCCAACTTTGCCGGCGTTCAGGGTGCCGACGACTCACGGAATGATATCGTTATCAGAGGCAATTCCCCACAGGGTGTACTCTGGCAACTTGAGGGCATCAATATCCCGAACCCCAACCATTTTTCCATTCCGGGCACAGCCGGTGGGCCGGTGAGTATTATAAACAATAAGATCCTGGCCAACTCCGATTTCTATACCGGGGCTTTTCCCGCCGAATATGGCAATAGCATTGCGGGTGTTTTTGACCTGAGAATGAGAAATGGAAACAACCGAAGGCACGAGTTCAGCGGGCAGCTGGGCTTTTTGGGTACGGAGGTTTTTGGGGAAGGACCACTTTCGAAGAAGCATACCTCTTCTTACCTTTTTAATTACCGGTATTCCACCTTGTCGCTGTTCAGTAGCTTGGGAATTGATATCGGCACATCAGCAGTCCCCAAATACCAGGACATGGCCTTTCGTTTGAATTTTCCTCTGAAAGGCGGTGGGAGCATCTCAGCTTTTGGCATTGGTGGGGATAGCGACATTGATATCCTGATCAGCGAGCAGAAAAAGCCGGAGCGTAACTTGTATGGTGAAAACGACCGGGATCAGTATTTCAGTACCAAAATGGGCGTAACGGGACTCAGCTACACAAAGCCACTTAGCAGCAACACTTTAATGAAGGCAACGCTGGCGGCCTCTGCTGGTAGTCAGGATGCCCAGCACTATTTTATCTACAGGCATGTGGATGCCGAAGGATTTTATGCTGTCGATTCCCTGCCTCAGATTCTTGGCTATCAGTTCAACCAGGCAAAATATTCAGCAATTCTCACCTTTTATCAAAAGCTGAACGCAAAAAACTCTCTTGTTTACGGCTTCAACAACGACCTGTACAGGTTCAACTTTCTTGACAGCGCAAGAGTGCTTCAGGATAGTGGAGTCGACTTCAGTGAGTTTACGACAAGGTGGAACTCGCAGGAGCAGGCTGTCCTTCTTCAGCCCTATGTGCAGTGGAAGCACAAGTTCAACGACAGACTGAGCTTGGTATCGGGGCTGCATAGCCAATACTTTAGCCTCAGCAAAAGCTTTTCACCCATAGAACCAAGAGCAGGGGTGGCCTGGCAAATGGGAAAAGGTCAGAGCCTCAATGCAGGAGTAGGGCTTCATAGTCAAATACAGCCAACCTACCTTTATTTTTATTCCAAGCCGGGGGCTTCAGGTCTTTACAATCGGGAGATGGACTTTACAAAGAGCATTCATTATGTGGCTTCGTATGCTAAGATGGTTACTGCCAATATCCGGTTCAAAACCGAAGTGTATTATCAGTACTTGTTTAATATTCCTGTTGAGAGAAACAGCTCCTCTTTTTCTCTGGTCAACACGGGGGCAGGCTTTTCCCGATTCTTCCCCGACTCCCTGGTAAACACAGGGAAGAGTAGAAATTATGGCATAGAATTTACACTCGACAGGGCTTTTACGGGTGGTTATTTTTTCCTGCTCACCACTTCCCTGTTTGAATCAAAATACAAAGGCAGCGATGGTGTGCTGAGAGACACTGACTTTAATGGGAATTATGCAGTCAACGCACTTTTCACAAAAGAATGGACTATCATGAAAGACAATTTGATTGGCCTGGGAACCAAAATCACCACCGCTGGGGGTAGAAGGTATGGTCCGGCAGACCCTGTAGCTTCGGAGAGAGAAAAAGAGGTGATTTATGTTGACGAAACAAGAAATTCACTTCAATTTCCGCCTTATTTTCGAGCCGATATTCGCATCAACTACCGCATTAACAGACCAAAGCTAAGCCACGAGATTGCAGTGGACCTTGTCAACATATTGGGCATCAAAAATGTGCTGAAGTTAAGCTGGGCACCTGATCAAACCGACCCTTCTGCTGACCCCATTCGCAGGGAATATCAACTCGGGTTTTTACCGCTGTTTTACTATCGGGTAGATTTTTCGCTTTAATCGAAGCGACCGTGCTCGGCGGCTGATGGGTTTTGTCTAAGGCTGGTAAGAAATTGTTGAGTTGGTATAAACGGAAAAAATAGCTTTTGAGCTGTAATATCCTTTATTTAAAGGCTACTAATTCAATATACTGAACCATTAATCAAACTAATTATGAAACGTTTATCTTATTTGGTCATCATTTTGGCCCTCACTTGCACCGGAATTTCAACCGCTCAGGCCCAGAATGTTGACGATATACTGGCTAGCTACTTCGAAATCACGGGTGGGCTTAGCAACTGGAAAAACCTGAAGAGCATGAAAATGACCGGTAAAATGCTGCAGGGTGGCCTGGAATTCCCAGCTGTTATGTCGCAGAAGTACCCCAACAAGTTTAGAATGGATATCGACATTCAGGGAAAGAAGATCATTCAGGCTTACGACGGAAAAGAAGGATGGATGATCAATCCACTGGCCCAAATTACTGAGCCCAAAGTGCTTACTGCCGAAGAGGTGAAAGAAATGGAAGACAACCAGATGGAAGATGAGTTTATTGACTACAAAAGCAAAGGACACGCTGTAGCATTGGACGGAGAGGAGAACATTGAAGGAACTGATTGCTTTAAAGTGAAGCTCACGAAGAAAAGTGGGGATATTGAGTATCACTTTTTCGATAAAGACAATAACGTGCCTATTATGGTCAGAACTTTTGCCAAATCAGGCCCTACTGAAGGTCAGCCAGTGGAAACTTTCATGAGTGACTACGATGCTGTTGGTGATTTTATGCTTCCGTTTTCGATGACGACTAAGTTTCAAGGTCAAACTGTGATGCAGATAGTTGTAGACAGCTACGACCTGAATGCCACATTGGACGACTCGGTGTTTGCACTTCCTAAATAATATCCTGAGGCCTGCGTTCCAGCGGGCCTCTGTATTTCCTGCATTCAGTTAACCCCATTTCTATGAAAAAACTTATATCTGTGTGGTTGCCTGTTCTGGCGGCCATTGTCATATCTCCGTTTTCTCTATTTGCCCAGTCTTCTATAAAAACGAGTGACCTTTTTGGAGACATCAGGGCACGCCACATTGGCCCGGCGCTGATGAGCGGAAGAATTTCTGATATCGACGTGGTCAACAGCAAGCCCGAAGTAATTTATGTCGGAGCCGCCGGAGGGGGTGTATGGAAATCACAGAGTGCCGGGGCTTTGTTTACACCGGTTTTTGACGAGCATACCCAATCAATTGGCAAGGTGACCATTGATCAAAACCACCCCGACACTGCGTGGGTCGGAACGGGCGAAACCTGGGTAAGAAACAGTGTGTCGGTTGGCGATGGCATCTACAAAACCACTGACGGAGGTTCTTCATGGAAAAACATGGGGCTGAAAGACTCCGAAAGGATCAGCGATATTATTGTTGACCCCACCAATTCAAATACCGTGTATGTGGGCGTGCTGGGCCATCTTTGGAATGACCACGAAGAGCGTGGGGTTTATAAAACAACCGATGGTGGAGAAACATGGCAAAAGATGCTTTATGTCAACCCTCAAACTGGCTGTGCTGACCTCACAATGGATCCGGAAGATCCAAATACACTGTATGCAGCCATGTGGGACTTCCGCCGTACGCCGTATTCGTTTAGATCAGGAGGGCCGGGAAGTGGATTACATAAAACTACCGATGGCGGCAAGACCTGGACTAAAGTAACCCAGGGCCTGCCTAAAGGCACACTGGGCAGGCTGGCAGTGGAAATTGCGCCGTCTAACCGCAATATTATCTACTTATCAGTGGAGGCGGACAGGGAAGAGGAAAAGGGACTCTACCGGTCTGATAACGCCGGTGAATCATTTACCCTCGTCAATGGCGACTTTAACAATAAAGTGAGGCCTTTCTACTTTGCCAGGTTGACGGTTTCTCCTTCCAACGAAAAAATTGTTTATAAATGCGGGCTGCAATTGATCATGTCGGAAGACAGCGGTGCTACCTTTAAAATCATCGACAGCGGCATGCACTCCGACATCCATGCTGTGTGGATTCATCCTACCGATTCAAAATTCAATTTGGCAGGCACTGATGGCGGGCTTTACAGAACGCTCGACAATGGGAATACATACACGATGTTCATGAACCTGCCGCTGGCACAATACTACCATGTGAGCGTTGATATGGAGGAGCCTTTTAATATTTATGGTGGGCTTCAGGACAATGGCTCGTGGAGGGGGCCATCCAAAAGTCAGGGAGGTATAGCCAGCAAAGACTGGCAGTTTGTGCTGGGGGGCGATGGCTTTGCTGCCCATGTCGATTCAGAAGACAAAAATGTAGTGTATGCCGAAGCTCAGGGCGGCGAGATAAGCCGGGTGAACCTACTCTCTGCTGACAGCAAAGATATCAAACCTTACCCAAGGGTAGGCGAAGCGGAGTTTCGTTTCAATTGGAATGCGCCGATTCACAAAAGCCCGTCAAACCCGAAACGACTTTACTTTGGTAGCCAGTTCTTGTTTATGTCGGAAGACAAGGGAGAATCATGGAAGCGACTTTCTCCCGACCTGACCACCAACGACCCAACCCGTCAACAACAAAAGCAATCTGGCGGCCTTTCGACCGACAACTCAGCGGCTGAAAACAACACAACGATTTTTGCCATTGCCGAGTCGCCGCTCGATGAAAAACTGATTTGGGTAGGTACTGATGATGGCAACCTGCAGGTAACCACCGATGGAGGAGCTACATGGACAAATGTTTCTCCCAACATCTCAGGATTGCCCGCTAAAAGCTGGTGTACGAGCGTGGAGCCTGGTCACTTCGATAAAAACACCATATATGTCACGTTCGATCACCACCGGATGGGCGATATACAACCTTACTTGTTTAAGAGTGCTGATCTTGGTAAAACATGGGTTTCACTTGCAACACCTGATATTTCTGGCTATGCCTTGTCGGTGCGGGAAGATTTAGTGAATCAAAATCTCATATTTCTTGGCACTGAATTCGGGCTCTACATTTCAGTGGACGGCGGATCAAATTGGGGTAGGTTCTCCAACAACGTGCCGAAAGTTGGCGTCAGAGACATGGTGATTCACCCAAGGGACAATGCCCTGGTTTTAGCAACCCATGGCCGGGGTGTTATCATCATCGATGATTTGCCAGCGCTGAGGGCACTTACTCCGGAGGTCATGGACAAACCTTTTACTTTTTTTGATAGTCCTCAAGCCTATACTTCAGGCTTTGATTTTGGTGGTGGTTGGTTTGGTGGAGCAGGCGAATTCGTGGGGCAGAACCCTAATGAGGCTCCTCGTATTATCTACTTTCAGCAGAAGCGACATGTATTCGGCAAAATGTTCATTCAGGTGTTTGATGAGGCGGGTGATATGATCAAGGAACTTCCGGCTGGCAAGTCGGCCGGTGTCAATATTGTGGACATGCCCACCAGAATGGATAAGCCAAAGGCAGCTCCGACCAACAACCGGATGTCGCTGATTGGTAATGTATTTGGCCCTGACCTGCCTGGCGGCACCTATAAGGCAGTGGTGACGAAGGGCAAGGAAACGTTTGAGACTACTTACACTGTTGGCTACGACCCCAAGTCGCCGCACTCTGTCGAAGACCGAAAGCTGCAGGAGCAAACTGTGCGGAAACTTTATGACATGACAGAGCAGATGGCCTGGGTATACGATGTGTCTTCGAAGTTGCAGCAGCAAGCTGAAGATTTGGCCAGGAGCCAGCCTAAGCTGGCAAAGAAGGCAACAGCCTACGCCAGGTCGGTTCAGGCATTTAAAGACAATCTGGTGTTCCTCGGAGGGGATTTCTATGTCAATGAGGACGAACGACTCAGTGAGAAGATAAGTCAAATTTATGGTACAATCACCCGCTATCCCGGCAGTCCTTCACAGTCTCACCTGGATAGAATAGCCACGCTGGAAGCTGATTTTAAAGTCGAACAGCTGAAGTTTGATGCCTTGACTGGCGAAGAGCTGCAGAAATTAAATTCGGCTGTTGAAAAAGCAGGAGCAGAGGCACTGAAGGTGCCGAGTTTTGAGGCATTCAAAGCGAGTGAATAAATGAAAAACTGCCCTGTTTGCTCCAAAAGTGAAAGCAGGGCAGTTATTTATCACTAGTCTTCTTTTCTCACTTTAAACTTAGCTCACTGGAGTATTTCCGCCACCAGTTCTTATCGGTTGGGTTGTCGAATAAATGCACCCATTCACCAGGAGCCGGGGTCACGGTTTTTATTTTGTGTGTATCTGCCAATTCGTTTAACCATTTAATGGGCTCGTACCAACTGTGCAGGGCCAGGTCAAAAGTGCCCCAGTGGGTGGGGTAGAACTGCCCGCCCTGCAGCTGAAGAAAAGCTTCGACCGCCTCTTCCGGGTTAAGGTGAATATCGTGCCAGGCTGGGTCGTAGGCGCCAATCGGCATGAGCGACATATCGAATGGACCATATTTTTCCCCGATCTCAGAGTAACCATCAAAATATCCAGAGTCTCCCGCAAAGTAGATATTGCTTTCTCCGAACTTCAACACCCATGAGCACCAAAGGGTATTGTCTCGGGTAAACAGCCTGCCTGAGAAGTGGCGGGCTGGCGCCGCTGTGAAAGTATAGCCGTCGCCCTCGAAGCTTTCCCACCAATCTTTTTCAATAATATTTTCTTTCGGCACCCCCCAATGCTCCAGATGAGATGACACGCCAACTGGGACAATAAACTTTTTCACTTTACCCTTCAAGGCCAGGATAGTCGGGTAGTCGAGGTGATCATAATGGTCGTGCGACAGCACTACTGCCTCTATAGCTGGTAACTTTCCCGGGTCGATGGGCGACGGGGCATAGCGCTTCGGCCCCATCCATTGGAAGGGTGAAGCCCTTTCTCCCAGCATAGGGTCAAGCAGAAAGTATTTACCTCCGGCGTGAATGAGCACAGCTGCATGGCCAAGCCAGTTGAGGTAAATGCCGGTCTTGTCCAGCACATTGATGATGTCACGATTGGCCTCTTCAAATTTGTAAGCACTGGTTGGCGCTTTCTCTGTTTTTCGTCTCATGTACCGCCCCATTACATGAGGCATGTCTTTGAGAGACGCTGCGGTGGTGCTTACCGGGTTTTGAAACCTTCCTTTCTGGAATTGATCTGATCGATTGATGACCTCTTTTTCGGGGGCTTTACCGAAGCTTTTTATCATGCTAGCAATGTTTTACTTATGAAGACGATCAAAGGTCGGTTTTACTTTATTTTTCACTAAAGAGTGTTCGGCTATTCTTCTTTTTCTATCACGGCCGACTCGCAAATGTAGGTGGGGATGATACCCGTAGTTTTGATCCTCAAGTCTGCTTGCTCAGGCAAGATATTCCCCGTTAGCACAAGCACAGTATCCAGACCAAATTTGTTACCTCCAATAATGTCTGTGATCAGGGTGTCTCCTACCATGAGTATCTCATCTTTGCCAACCTTCATACCATTATTGATCGCATGCTCGTAAGCAAAATTGAACATTTGTGCGTCAGGCTTGCCAAACCTTATAAATTGTTTGCCCACAATAGTCTCCACCATATCGGCCAGGCTTCCTACTGCAATCGCCACCTCGTGTTTTGCTACGGGGTAGGCATAGTCCGTATTAGCTACAATAGCCGGAATATTCTTCATTCTCAGCAGATTCACCACTTTATTGATGTCATGGTTCCAATCAAATCCTTCGTCGTCGAGAAACACCAGCGCATTAATATCATCGGCGTTGTCAATATCCAGCTGGGAAATGGGAACTGTCTTCAAATCATTGGTTTCGATATAGTGAGCCGACTCTTCCGTGCCCAGAAAGGCAACCGATCCTTTTTTCACCTTCAGAGTAAGGTACTCCTTGGCAAGCATACCCGACGACACTATCCTGTCTTCTGTAATATTGGGTATACCAAGCTTTTGGTACTTTTCGGCCAGTTGCAGCGGGCTTCGGGAGGCATCGTTGGTGAGGATGAAATAATTGATGCCTTGTTCTTCCAGGTAGGTGAAGGTGTTTTCTATACCAGGGATGAGTCCTTTATAGTTTTTCAACACCCCAAATGCATCGAAAAAGACCGTTTTGTATTTTGAAACAACTGACTTAAAACTTCTAATACGCATCAACTACAGATTTAATGCCCGGCAGATCTTATCAGCATCAAAGGTCTTGTCCAGGCTGGGAAAATAAATTTCGAAGGCTTCCTGTCGCAAGCGACTGGAATAAAGCTCATGAAAGAAATAGCGACCATCTTTTACAACATAGTTGAGGATGAAAAAGCGGTAGGCTTCCTTCATGAATAAAACTTCATCTTTGGATAATGGGTAAACTGCATGATAGGCTTTAAGGAAAATCAAGAAACGATCTTCCATCAACGGATCAATCAGATAGCTAAAGATAGTACGATCTCCGATATCTGACGTTACCCGGCTGAAAAAGTAGAAGTCCATGACCCTGCTGCTCATCCTAAACCAGTCGTAGTCCCAGCGGGAATAAAACCGAAAGTCCTTGGTGACGGAGAAGTTTCCGATGTTCCAGTCGATAAAAACAGGAATCGTATCAAAATTTTGAGCTTTCAGCTTATCGCTGTTCTCATAAAGCATTTCGCACTGCTGAAGAATGGTGTCTCTTTGACCACGGTATTCAAAGCGGCCAGGGGCAGTGTCTAGTATGTCCACCAGCTGATCAAGGTCGTCCTTGGCTTGCTTGAAGTTGCGGGGTAGCGTATTTCTGACTTTTTTACAGGCCTTGTGAAATTTGGCCAGCTCTTCACCCAAAATGCCAATTTGAGTCTCGTTAAGTCTTTTGGGAGGCTTTTGATCAATTTTTATGGGATTATAAAACACAACCCATGCATCCAGAAGGCTGTTTTGATACCGGTAGGTAAATAGCTGTCCGTGCTTGGTGAGTGACTTTGCGACAAAGTTTTCAAAAGGGTCGGGCAGGTTGTTGGCCAGGGCGTTGATGATGGTATGATCCTCTACAAAGTGCTGGTAACGCCCAAAATAGGAAAGCTTGGCAATCACCAGGCTGTCATCTTCTAGCTTTACTCGGTATACATAATTGGTAGAGACTTTTGCACTTATGTCCGCAATGGACTTGATGCATTGGCTGGGATCGTATTCGTGCCAGGCCTCTCTTATAATCGTTGTAAAATCAAAAAGTTTTTGCAATTGAATTAGGGTTATGTGTTGTTACAATGGTATTTGATTAATCTTATCAGCCTATAAAGCCATATGTATTATAATAACGTAATTGTCGCAGATAGTTGCAGTGCCACTTATTTAATCAGCGACATACCAAAAAGCACAGCCAGGAAGCCCATGATCACACTTCCAAGAAAATAAAACGCCGCCATCAGGTAATGGCCTGTGGTAATAAAGTTGATATTTTCGGCGGAAAAGGTTGAAAAGGTGGTGAATCCACCACAAAATCCCGTAGCGAGGAGAAGAAACATATCTCTGGTCATCCATTCAGTTTTCACGCCGGCGCCAATGAGTATGCCGATGATAAAGCAACCCAACACGTTGGCAGTGAAAGTGCCCAAAGGAAACTCCATTGGAAGCCATTTGGTGCCCGCAAGAGCCAAAAGGTAGCGCCCTATGCTCCCGGCGAAGCCGCCTGCGCCCACAAGTAATACCTCCTTCATGTTTTTGCCCTGCTGAATTTTTGATGCATATATTTTAGCAGCTGTGCGTAGTCGGTGTGCTCCTGCTGGCTCACGCTTATTTTCCTGCCGTCATCAAATATAAGCGTTACTTCCTTGTAAACCCCTCCTGCCGTTTTGATTGTCTCCTCCTTCCATTTTTGGAGATTCTTGCCTGTGTAGGTCAATTTTTTTCGCCTAATGGGGAAAAACACTTCAAAACGTTCTTTGGCCACTTTCACGTTTTTGAGCGACCAAATCACTTTGATAAGGATAGCCAGCATAATGCCTATAAGAATAGGAAGCAGCAAGCGACCCAGCCACTTCCACTGACCCATGTTAGGCAGTTGGTAATAAATAAGCCCGAGGAGGCCGCCGGCCACTACTTCAAAAACGGCAATACTGAAGTAAGTATTAATTTTAGGTTTGCAAACAATCATGGCGCAAAGTTACAAGGAAAACCTGTTTTTGAGCTCATCAAGGAATTGATTAGATGAATGGATGAGTTCAGGGAAAAAGATGTTAAATTCTTTTTCGAAAGAGTCGTAGTGCGCTTCAAGTGCTTTGTGGGCAAGCTCCATGTGCGAGTTGAATGAAGTGCGCCTCGACATGCCGGTAAGGGTCCATTTAATACCTTCTATGAATTGGTAGTTGTACAGCCAATTATCGGCGCTCATGTAACTCAGCATTTTTGAGGCTCTTGGTGGCAGGTCAGCTTCTCTCGATTTGGCCAACTTGTAGAAATCTTCAGTGAATGATTTCAAATCTTGTGAGTGATGCTTTTGCCAGTCCCTTGCCAGAAAGTGGTCGTAAAAAACGTCAACAATAACGGGGGCATAGTGCCCAAAATCTTCCCGCAGTTTTAACTTACTTTCTCTCACCACTTCGTGGGTATCTGTATAGGTGTCGATGTGCCGGTGGAGCATGATGCCAGTCTGGATGGGGGTAGGAAACTCTGTGAGCTGGTTACCTTTCACAAAGTCACCAATAAAGTTGCCCAGTTGAATGTCCCTTTCGGGGCCGGAAAGATGTATATGGGCCAAAAAATTCATTTCATTGACAGATTTTAGTCATTCCCCTGTTAGGTTTTTGTACTTAATGAATAAAGAAAAGCATTTTTAAAACAACTACGTGCTCCTGTTCGCTGATATCCTTTTAATTTCACATAATTTGTTATTTTTACTGGTTCACAACTCGGAAGCGAGTTAGTTCGACCTAAGCAGTACTAGTCAATCCGCCATGGGCACCGTTACAAGTCAGTATATGTCCCGTTCACAGCTCCAGATTTTGGTGCAGCTGGCCAAAATAGATGGGGTCGTGTCGCAGGATGAAATTGACCTGATTAGGCAGGTAGGAAAAGCCAATGGGCTCACTGAGGAAGATATTGCCACTGCCTTCGACGAGACTCATGAAGTAGGCAACCTTGCTGACCTTACAGACGACGAGAAGTACGAGTACATGTACCGTGTAGTGCAACTCATGAAGATTGACGGTCGACTATACAAGGAGGAGATCACCTATTGCGCCAAGATGGCCTCCAAAATGGGCTACAACGAAGATGTGCTGTACCATCTCATCACCAAAATCTATTCCGACCCCCACGTATCGGCCGACAAAGATGCATTGAAGAAAAAAGTGCAGAAATACCTCATCAAAGACTAGTACTCCGTTTCGTCTCTCTGGCGATACTCATAAAATAGCTGCAAGGCACTATTCTTCCCAGTCGTCGTCCTCCAGGGAGAATATATTGTCAACTTTCTCATTGAACACGTGGGCAATCTTGAGCGATAAGAGTGTGGAGGGGATAAATTTCCCGGTCTCAATAGAGTTAATAGTTTGCCGTGAAACTCCCACCTTGTCAGCCAGATCAGCCTGGGTGAAATTGTTCCTGGCTCGCTCTACTTTTATTGAGTTTGTCATGTAGCTATTCCTTTACCCTTAAATATTGAAACCACCCAATAGCAATTATGAGCGTGATTGAAAGATATTCAAATGCCGAAATGGAATACCAGCTATCTGTTTCAATGGAATAGCCCTCGTAGTTTTGAATATAATTAATCAACATTGTCGCTGTAGCGCCTAAAGGAACAGCTGCTGCTAATGACCTGAATTTGAGATAAGCAATTCTTTCATCATATACCTTCTCCCGTGAGAAAAAAATCATGACGAGGCCCATAGCAAGAGGAAAGCTGAGTCCTGCAAAGTCCATTATTTGATACTCTGCCAGTCTGTGAAAAAAGACGATGAGTCCAAAAAGGATGGTGACCCCACCGAGGGCTTTTGTCCAATACGGATATAGAAAGCTTGGAACAATCGATTTTTGCATGATTCACATATTTAGTCGTTAAAAGAAGACTAAAAGTAAAGTTAACTTTACATAAAGACAAATAAATTTGATTTTTATTATGATAAGCACATGTGAACACTGAAAGAGAGGGATAGCGACTGGGTGGTTACGGTTTTTAACTTCTCCGGTTAAATGGCTAACTTAAAGCATACTAAAAGTCTGATCATGGCATCTCTCACCCTTCGCATCAACAACAAAGACTACCCTATGGAGGTCGATCCGCAAATGCCTCTCCTCTGGGCCATTCGTGACTTCGCTCAGTTGACAGGAACCAAATTTGGCTGCGGCATTTCGCAATGCGGCGCTTGCACCGTCCATATCGATGGCGAGCCGG
>TARA_R110002012_G_scaffold183241_4_pt1 | contig 12578 bp, 4 predicted proteins | sample TARA_R110002012 | Tara Oceans TARA_R110002012 (sample SAMEA4396515) | marine metagenome | biome: Westerlies Biome; feature: [DCM] deep chlorophyll maximum layer (ENVO:01000326); material: water (ENVO:00002006), including particulate matter (ENVO:01000060) such as... | depth 40 m
CCTCTGACTCTTTCAAAATGTCGGCCCAGAGAGGCGTACGGGGCATCGGATTATTACGTTGGGCCTATAAATGCTTCACTTACCTTGTTCGCTTGCCAGCCGAACGTGAATGAACGAATGTAAAACAAAACGAATTCAACGCAGTTAGCTCAAAGTAATGGAGCCGCAAATCGGTTTGCGAAATAGATCAGGCGATAATTGAAGTGACATCATTTAATTTTGAAATTGGTCAATGTGTGCAACTTAGAAGGCGGCACTGGTTGATCGAAGAAGTTGAAACGAACGACTTTGGACCGGTTTCCCTAGAACTGCGATGCCTCGATGACGATGCAACGGGCCAAAAACAAATCGTCCTACCTGCCTCTGAGGTGTCCATCGAGCTTGTTGATGACTTGCTTTGGCATCAACTCGGTTCAAACGTTCCTACTGACCCAAAGGGTTACACTGCATATCTCCAGTCCCTCCAGTGGAACACGGCATCCGCGTCGGATAACAACCTGTTTCAAGCACCGTTCCGAGCTGGGATCGAGATTTCACCCTATCAGCTGGTGCCATTAGCAAAGGCACTCGACCTACCCAGAGTGAATCTTTTGATCGCCGATGATGTTGGGTTGGGCAAAACCATCGAGGCTGGCTTGGTCTTACGCGAGATGCTCCTGCGAAAGCGGGCCGACTTTTTCATTGTGGCTGCTCCAGCTGCCATGACGCTCCAATGGAAAGAAGAGCTTTCCTCCAAGTTTGGATTGAATGCCCAGATCGTCGATGCAGAGTTTTTTGCTGAGATGCGGGCAGATCGTGGCTTTGGATATAACCCATGGCAAGCAACAAGTGCGTACATCATTTCTCATTCGTTGCTACGCGATGAAGCCTACACTGTTGGCCTCAAAGCTATTCTGGGTGATCCAAGGCCTCGGTCAATGTTGATCCTAGATGAAGCTCACCATGCCGCACCAGCGCATAGTCAAGCATACGCGACCGACAGCCAATTGACCTTTGCAGTTCGTGAGCTTTCGAAGAAGTTTGAACACAGGCTTTTCCTTACTGCAACACCGCACAACGGTCATTCAAACTCTTTTTCCGCTTTGCTAGAAATGCTCGACCCTCAGCGCTTCACGCGAGGGATTCCTGTAACTCAGGACCAGCATGATGCAATCATGGTCCGACGTCTGAAATCTGATCTTAGAGAGCTTTCTGATACACCTTTCCCAATCAGACGGATCGAAAATATCGAACTCGATGATACGGCAGCCATTGCACCCGAGTTGGCGCTGTTCGAGTCCTTGATGGATTTCGGCGACCTTGCTGACCGAAAAGGCGGATATAGCTTTGTTCGATTGCAGCAGAGGTTGTTGTCCTCTGTATCCGCTTTCCACTCAACGCTTACTGCGGAAATTGGGAAAATGCCCGATGGGGAGGTCCGGGATGCGGGCAACGCCCTAGCAACGGCCGCAAAATCCCAAGCCTTCAAGGGGGACGCAAAAAGTCGGAACCTCGCGACCTGGATTAGGGAGAACATGGGTTCCCACGACTCTTGGAACCAGAGAAGAGTGATTGTCTTCTCCGAATATCGCGACACCTTGGACTGGTTACGCAAGCAGTTGCTTGAAGAGCTGTCTCTAAGCCCGGAAGATGACCGTATCGCAGAGTTTCACGGCAGCACACAGCCGAACGAGAGGGAACGGATCAAAGCGAGGTTCAATGCTGATCCCGATCAAGAACCCCTGCGAATATTATTGTGCACCGACGCAGCGCGTGAGGGTATTAACCTTCAGCATCGTTGCTATGATTTGTTCCACTTTGACCTGCCATGGAACCCTTCCCGCTTGGAGCAACGGAACGGCCGGATTGATCGACGTCTACAGCCCGCACCTGAGATATTTTGCCGATATTTTACTTACAAAAACCGTTCCTCAGATCGAATTTTGCAAGCGTTGTTCAAGAAAACAGAGCGCATCAATAGCGAACTTGGCGAAGTTGGTCGAGTAATTGAAACTGAAATTGAGGAGCGCTTCAAGGACGGCATTACTAGAGGCAACATGTCTAAACTTCGGGAGGACCTTGATAGTGAGAGTTATCTTGAAGTTCAAAGACAGGTCGAGGAACACCAGCTAAGCTCGGATAGAGCGGTACGTCTGAAAAAACTTGAAGCGGAGTTGAGTTCAATTGATAGGCGTCTCCAATTGTCGCGAGCAAGCAAAGATGTTGCACCCAGATCGTTACAAACCGTATTTCTCAACGCCCTTACGAAAATTGGAGCTTCTGTCACGCCGGATCAAGTGGACGATACGGGTGATATTGATATCATTGAACTGAATCCAAACTCAGACGGTTTTTCCAGCGCCGATTGGACGCCAGTCTTTGACCAATTGCGCACAAGGCCTCGAAACAAGGACGAAACTCTAGCCGAGTATCGATCCAACGCGCCGCTGAAGAAAGTCAGTTTTTCGCCTGCCAAAGACGGTGACAGGCTTAGATCTGATGTTGAACATCTTCACCTTGAGCATCGTCTCGTAAAGCGTCTGCTTTCACAGTTTGAAGCACAAGGATTTAGGTCGAGACTGGAGCGTACCGCAGTCTTAAACGCACCAATCTCTCGTGCACGTTTGGTTTTGCTGGTACGATTGACGCTTTATTCTAAAGGTGCAAATCGTTTGCATTCAGAAGTGATACCAGTGGCAGCTACCGTAAACGCAGACGGCGTGACCCCCCTGAAAAGCGAAGGGCAGACTGCTGCTCAAGCATATAAAGAACTTCAGGGCGCAATAGCAGATGCTTCACAACCTAGACCAGAGATTTGCGATGTTTACCGAAGACGAGCATCCCATGACGCTCTTTCATTGCGGGATATTGCAGAGGAACGCGCAAGTGAGAATGAAGCCAAAGTACGAGGTGATCTTCGAAGCATTGGAGAGAAGCAAGCAGATTCACTCCGCAAGCTCCTGCAAGAGCAATTCGACCGCATTTTGAAGCAACAGGGCGAAGTCCAAACGTTTTTTGATTTTAGCGCCGAAGAAAAAAAGCAGCGTGAGCTCGACCAAATGTACTGGGCTACGCGTCTCGAAGACCTAGAAACAGAAATCGAAACCGAACCAGAGATGGTACGGCAGAAACACGAAATATCTGCGCGGCGCGTTGAGCCCGTTGGGTTAGTTTACCTACTGCCAGAGGATCAAACATGATTGACCTCTGGCTTAAACATGTTCGACAGGAAGGACTGGTTGTTTCGCAATCTGCTCTAAGCGCCGAAAATTTGGTGCCTATCAAGCAGACCGCTGAAGACACAGAAAACTTCTCCCAAAACGCTCATGACTTTTGGTCGCTTGCTGCCAACGTGCTGGGTTGGCCACAAGAACGCATTCTGAAAGGCAACCAAAAGCCAGCAGATGCGGTTTTTCGCCTTACAGAAATGAATGTCACACTCGAAGCTGATGCTGCTTTAGCAGGCAGTGACGGTGAAGGTGTTAGGCTACTTGTAAAACATCTCGCGAATGGCACCGATCCTGATGCACGCACTTCACTCGGACAGTGGAGCGGTGTTTCCGAGCAGCAAGCTTTTGAGCGGCACCTCCGAGAAAGTGGCGTTTTGCAAGGTCTACTCGTCACCGACAATGCTTTGCGTTTAACGTACTCACCATCTGGTGAGACGCCTGGCTTTCTAGAGTGGCCGATTGAGGGGCTTAAGACGACCGCTGGCCGCGAGATGCTCGCGGGTCTGAAGCTTTTGCTTGGCAGAAACGCCATTTGGGGCAGCAAAGAAACACGTCTGGATGGAATTCTTAAGAGGTCCCGCGAAAGTCAGAATATCGTTTCAACAAAACTCGCCGATCAAGTCCTCGGCGCGCTTTACACGCTTCTTCGCGGCTTCACATCGGAAGTAGAGACAGACACCCATTTGCGCGACGTCGCTGAGACCGATCCACAGCAATTCTATGAAGGCCTTTTGACTGTGCTGATGCGACTGGTCTTTGTGCTCTATGCCGAAGATCGCGATCTGATGCCGTCATCAGAGGATGAAAAGGCCAAAACCATTTATGAGCAAGGATATGCGGTACGTCGGCTATTCGTGGATCTTGAAGCTGATGCGGCTCTTTACCCCGACACAATGGTTGATCGCTATGGCGCTTGGGGCCGCTTGTTGGGACTCTTCCAACTGATCTATGACGGTGCTGGCCCGAGCTTCATGCACCAACGGCGCGGCAAGCTGTTTGATCCAACTACATTTCCTTTCCTGCTCGGGCAATTTGACGATACCGATGAACCTGATGTTCTTCCCGTCTCAGACAAATGCATCCATGAGGTGCTCAAGCAACTTCTGATGCTTGGCGGTGAGAGGCTATCCTACAAGACGCTTGACGTCGAACAGATCGGCTCGGTCTATGAAACCGTTATGGGCTTCACAGTCACCCGATCAAAGGGATCGAGCATCGCTCTGCGTTCGGGTAAGGGTAACATCCCCGCCTATATCGACCTTGAGATGGTTTTAGGCAAAGCGCCTGACAAAAGGGCCAAATACCTCCTGGACACGATCGACTTCAAAGCGACGCCTGCTCAGTCCAAGCTTCTCAAGCCTGCAAAGACAATTGATGAGCTGCTGACAGCGCTGGACAAAAAAATCGACGAACGCGGATCGCCGGATAAACGCGTAACAACGGCTGGGACGATCATCTTGCAGCCAACGGATGAGCGGCGAAAGACTGGCAGTCACTATACGCCGCGTTCGCTGACCGCGCCGATTGTGAAAGATGCGTTGGAACCTGTCTTGGCGCAACTCGGTGACAATCCGACGCCTGACCAAGTGCTCGATCTGAAAGTATGTGACCCAGCGATGGGGTCGGGCGCATTCCTTGTTGAAACCTGCCGGGCTTTGGGTGAACAGCTTGAGGCTGCTTGGGCGCGTCACCCTCATTTACTCCCAGATGAGGCACGGACAGACCCGCAGGTTTTTGCACGGCGTGAGGTCGCGAAACGCTGCCTTTATGGTGTTGATAAAAACCACATGGCGACGGACCTCGCCAAGCTTGCGCTTTGGCTTGTGACGCTGGCCAAGGATGAAGACTTCAGCTTTTTGGATCATGCGCTCAAAACGGGCGACTCCCTTGTTGGGCTGAACTTTGACCAACTCGCCGAGTTTGATTGGCAAACTGATGGTACCTATCCCGGGTTCACACAATCTTTCCGTAAGAAGGTTGATGAGGCGCGTGGGGATCGGCAACGCATCCGCTCTGCCCCTGACAATGTAACCTTTGAGCAGCAAAGGCAGCGGTTGGATGAGGCGGACCGCGATATCGCAGAGATTAGGCTGGGTGGCGATGCCGTGGTTGCGGCGTTCTTTTCTGAAGCCAAAGCAAAGGCGCGGCGGCAGGTTATTGATGATTTTAAGGTCCAGTTTGGTCTCGACGGCGGTCAGGATGTTGCGCGTCATTTGCGGCAGGGACTGTTGAGCGGAGAACATCCGATCACACCGTTCCATTGGGATATCGAATTTCCCGAGGTCTTTGCAGGCGACAATCCCGGCTTTGACAGCATGGTTGGCAACCCGCCCTTCGCGGGTAAAAACACGATCACAAATGGGTCGCGGGGCGGATTCCTGGATTGGCTCAAAATTATTAGCCCAAAGGCGCACGGGAATGCCGATTTGTCAGCCCATTTCTTTCGTCGTGCGTTCAGTCTGCTGCGGGATGGCGGCACGATGGGGCTGATCGCAACGAATACGATTGGGCAAGGCGATACGCGCGAAAGCGGGCTAAGGTATCTGTTGCGTGAAAAGAATGGCGAGATTTACAATGCTCGGCGGCGGGTGAAATGGCCGGGCGAGGCAGCGGTAGTGGTGTCCACCGTACACGTTAGCAAGGGTGCTGTTTCTGGTAGAGCGCCTGTGTTGGATGGCCGCCCTGTAAGTCGCATCTCTGCTTTTGTTCGCGAGGGCGACTTTGATGACACCCCCGAAGTGCTAGAGGCCAACGCAGGAAAGGCGTTCATTGGTTCTTACATTCTGGGGATGGGCTTCACTTTTGATGATGAGAATGCGGCGAAGGGCAAAGCGACATCCTTGGCTGAGATGGAGCGATTGATCACCAAAGACCCTCGGAACGCTGAACGCATCAAGCCTTATCTGGGCGGGAGCGAAGTGAACACGGATCCAGAGCACAATCATCATCGCTACGTAATCGACTTTGAAGACTTTCCTTTGCGGCGAGACTCCTCGCTAAAGCCTTGGGGTGAAGCCTCTGATGCTATGCAACGAGAGATGCTCCAGAGAGGTGTTGTTTCTGGCGATTATCCAGATTCTGTCGCGGCAGACTGGCCTGACCTTTTGGAGATTGTTGAGAGTTTAGTGAAGCCAGAACGAGACAAAGATAATCGTGACAACTATCGAATTGGGTGGTGGAAATTCGGCGAAGCTCGTCCAGGATTGCGTGATGCCGTATCAAATCAAGACCATGTCTTCGTACTCTCCAGAGTATCGCCACACTTTGCGCCTACGTTAGTCCCGGCGAACAGTGTTTGGGCAGAATCTTGTGTTGTACTGGCTAATTCTAAGATTGGGGCGCTTCTATCGAATGTTCACGAAATTTGGGCTAGGGTTTTAAGTTCAAGTCTAGAGGATAGGCTTCGCTATTCTTCATCGGATTGCTTACAGAACTTTCCAGAAGTGGAAGAATTGACACAAAATAACTATCTGCATTCAGTGACTGAACGCTATTTGGAATTTCGAGCCAAGACGATGCAAGCGTCAAAACTTGGGCTCACGAAGACATACAATCGCTATCACAATCCCCTCGACCGCAAGCCCGATATTATCGAACTTCGCCGGCTTCACGTAGAAATGGACGACGCAGTCTTGCGCGCCTACGGCTGGGATGATCTTGCTGATTTGGCTCAAGACACGTCCGAAGATGGTGCAGCCCCTCGCTTCCTGCACCGCACAGATGAACCTGAGTTTGCCTACCAAGAACGCTATCACTGGCCCGCCTGGTTCCGCGACAAGGTCCTTGCAAGATTGCTAGAACTTAACCGTGCACGCGCGGCGGAAGAGGCTCATGAGGCCAAGAGCGCAAGCGACGGCAAAATGAAACCATCGGCTTTGCAGCTTGATCAACAAGGAACGCTGATATGAGCGAAACCGCCACCAACAAAACCTCTGCCGAAGTACGCGACGAAATCCTCGACGCATTCCGCATGGATGTCGTTGGTCCCGACACGCGTCCGGCTTTCCACGACGACCACATGTCTAACTTCGAGGTTATCAGCTCGACCCGTCCGTCCAGCTTCTACCTCATCGGTTATTTGACACCCGCCGAGGGTTCGACCGCTGCCCTTCCAAAGAACGACGCGCTGGAAATCCAAGAAACTCTTCCAAGCATGAATGATGACGACGAGCACGGCGCGGTAGGCGGCGAGGATAGCGATGGTGGCAACGAAGCAAGACAGCGTAAACGCCTTGACCCTACCAGCCTCGGTTTGACGGCATTCGTCGCACCGGATTGCCCGTACATCGATGTCGCCCTGCGGTATGCCGACTACCACGCTCAACCGCCAATTCCCGAGGCGGTTCTTGAGGGAACAGGCAAGGATGCCCCAAAAGACATCAGCTGGCACCGCAAACCGCGATTTGTTGAGCACCGGATCAAAGCCGCAGACTTGGCGAAGGCACTAGACGTGAAAGAAGGCGTGTCGATCCCGCTGCTAGACACCGAGACACCCCAGCGGAAAGGTGGGTGCCTCCACTTGCATCTGATGGTGCAGAAAGTTGACCTGTTGCGCCCCGAGGCATCAGTTGACGGTCTGTCCGTTACCATTTTTGTTGTAAATCGCCGACCAGAGTCCCAGCGGTTCCGTGATGTTTCCAACGTGTTCCAAGTCAGTTTGGAGCTGAAAGCCGGTGGCGACGGATTTATCGGCAATCCCGATATGAGCGGGTATAACGCCGAAGATTCCGATCTGCGCTTGCATGACCTGCATTACCAAGACGTGCTTCGCTTTGCTGGCGGCCGCAATGTTGGAACAGCACATGCTGAACCAACCGATGGTCTGGCCCCGTCTGTATGGACCGATCATCTGCCATCTGCAGATGTCGAAAAGGTTGACCAAAATGAAAGACTGAATGATGTCGCCGAGTTCAATATGCTTGAGCTCGCAAAGCTTGCAGAGGATCCGGCTCAGCTTGCGGCTTCGCTAGCTGGGTTCCCAGAGGATTACGCCGAATTCATCGCAAGTCAGGCCCTTACAGCCACTACAATCACATTTCAGTCCCGTCGTGAGGTAGCGCAGGATCTGGTAGAAAAACAGCGTGAAGCCTGTTCGCGCATGCGAAATGGCATTGAGTTGTTGAAGACCGACGCTGCTGCGCTTGATGCGTTTCGGGCAATGAACTTGTCTATCAATTCTTACCTCGAAAAACGGGGTGTGACAGGCGCGGGATGGCGACCGTTTCAATTGGCCTTCATTCTTCTTAATCTTGATGGTTTGTCTGACCCCACACACGATGATCGCAAGACGGTCGATCTTCTTTTCTTTCCAACGGGCGGCGGTAAGACGGAAGCGTATCTTGGGCTGGCGGCCTATCAGATTGCGTATCGCAGGCTGACCCACGCCGATTGGTTGGGAAGTGGTGTTTGTGTGATTATGCGCTACACGCTTCGCCTATTGACGCTGGATCAGTTGGGGCGGGCTGCGGCGATGATTTGTGCGCTAGAGCTACTCCGGCGGTCACCCGAGTGGCAACAGAATGGCCAGCCGAAGCTGGGGTTGGCTCCCATCGAGATAGGGCTCTGGGTGGGGTCGGCAGCCACTCCCAACAAGATTGGTGGGCGAGGCGAGCAAGACAGCGCGGGCCGTCACGCCTACACTAAGGTCAACCGCTACAGAAAGTCGGGTCGAGAGGCACCGGCACCGATAAAGCAATGCCCGTGGTGCGGCACTAATTTTGACAAGGATACGTTCCATGTCGCTGGCAAGCGGATGCTTATCAACTGTGCCAATATCGATTGCGACTTTAGTGGAGAAAAGGGTGGATTGCCTATTCTTGCCGTCGATGAAGAGATTTTCAATCGCCTTCCGGCGTTTATCATTGGAACTGTCGACAAATTTGCCGCCTTGCCGAGGCGGGGTGAAGTTGGCAGGTTTTTTGATAACGTTGATCGTTTTGATGAAGGCAGTGAACCCAAACACATGCGGTTCTACGGCGCTGATGAGCCTGGTGTCGGGTATCTTCTTTCGGATGAAGCGCAGTGTCTTCCGGCACCCTCGCTGATTATACAAGATGAATTGCATTTGATTTCAGGACCTCTTGGCACCATCGCAGGTCTCTACGAGGCGATAGTAGATCGACTTGCATCACGGACGATCAACGGCGAATTGCGTGGTCCAAAAATTATTGCTTCTACAGCCACCGTAAGGCGCGCAGAAGATCAAATTCAGAAGCTATTTGGCCGAACGAAAACGGCAATTTTCCCGCCCCCAGGCATCAATCGTAGGGATAGTCACTTTGCATTAACCCGCGCTCTAAAGGACGCTCACGGGCGCCGTTATGTCGGGATCAGCGCACTTGGGATAGGACCAAGAAAAGTCATGCTAAGGTCTATTGTGCCAATGCTTGCATCAGCACAACGACAATTTGACCAAGACAATCGCGATGGGTCAAAGAATCCAGCTGATCCCTACATGACTGCACTTTGCTATTTCAATGCACTGAGAGAATTGGGCGCAAGTCGTCGCATTATCGAGGACGAAGTCGCGACCAATCTGCGAGTATGGCCCCGCAGACGTCTGCGGGATGGACAAGATGAAGTCAGTTCAAGCTTTGCAGCGCGTAACATCACCGCACCTGATGAGCTCACATCCCGCTTAAGCACAGATGATGTTGCGATAGCAAAAGAGCGGCTCGAGCAAAGTTTTACCAAAGCTCCAAAAACGAAGGGGCAAATGCTTCCGCTCGATGTCGCATTGGCGACCAACATGATTTCTGTTGGCCTGGATATAACAAGGCTTGGTTTGATGTTTGTTCAAAACCAACCGAAATCTGCTGCTGAATACATTCAAGCCACAAGTCGAGTAGGGCGAGATTCTGAACGTCCAGGAATAGTTTTGGTGATCCTGAATATGCACCGAGCTAGGGATCGAGCACACTATGAAGACTTTGAAACATACCACAAAGCATTTTATCGCGCTGTCGAGGCCACGAGCGTCACCCCAGGCTCAATGCGTGCGAAAGACCGTGCTTTGGGCGCTGTTTTCGCGGGCTTAGTTAGACATTTGGAACCGGATTTCTCGGTCGTCACTGGCGCATCTCGGTTTGATCCAGATCATCCTGCGGTTGCTGAAGCTAGCAAATTCTTAGTTGATCGTTTTTGCACGCTGGAGGATATCAACCGCCTTAAGGACGGCTGGTTGCAGATCTTGGCAGCGCGAGGTGGCGAAGATATTAATTGGGATACTCACCGCGCTGATGATCAAGGGCTTATGCACAACCCACTAACCGATTTGTCCGCTTTAACAAAAGATTTCGAGCTATTTGAAGCGGGTTGGTCAATGCGCGATGTACAACCTGGCATAAGTCTCGATGTGAAAGACTATTTGGCCGGTCCCGTCACAACTGGAGGAGCGGCAAAATGAGTTCCAACGACGAAATTAGACTGTCGCAGTTGATCCAAACTTTTGGCCCTGGTTCCATTGTTGATCTACCGGATGCATCCGTGATGATCATGGGCTTGGATAGTTGGCCTATCGCTTTTGGAAATCAAAGCATGCGCCAGATTTCTGAACCACGCTTGGTGAAGTACCTGACGAAACTTCTGAGCAATACAGAGGATGGAAGCAGCTGGCTAAAGGAAGGCGTAACACTGAGCCTTTTTGAACCCCCGCTAAACGGAGACACAACGCTAGGTCGAACGCCCCCAAAAGTTCCAGCCGTGAAATACCCGCGTTGGGAAGTCGTTACCGATCAAGCCGATACGTCGAAACAGGAACTTCGGCGTTTCAGGTCTGGTGACAAACCAAAGGCGAAAAAGGGACAAGTCATCTCTCCCGTTCGCTGGGTGGCTGCATGTAGTAAGGGCCATATCGACGACATTGATTGGAGATATTTTGTGCATCGCGGCGGCAGCTGCCAACAAACCATGTACATGCAAGATCGTGGAGCAGCCGGAGACCCGCAATATATTACTGTTTTATGTGACTGTGGGGCGAGCCGACAGCTAAGTGAACTCTTTACCGAAAATGCTCTCGGGTCCTGCAAGGGTTACCGGCCTTGGATTGAAGGGTACGAGGCAACAAGCTGCCCAGAAACACAGAGACCAATGACGCGTGGCGCCATCAACAACTATTACTCTCAGGTCTTAAAGTTGATTGCTTTGCCTGCTGGTCAAAATGACGTTGAACGACGGGTTTCTGAATACCTTCCCGCTTTCGAGGAAGTGCAGACAGAGCAAGAGGTGTTGGGTCCAGTAAAATTTGGCCTAGCACCAATCAAGAAAGCGTTTGAAGGTTTGGATGGGAGCGTGGTCTGGGCGGCTTTACAAAAAATCCGAAACGAACAAGCAGATGCATTGTCTCAAGACGTTGAGAATCCGAAGGTCGAAGAATTTTCAATCTTGGCTTCAGGGAAAAAGACGATTGGAGAGAACAAGCTGTCTGCTCGATTACACGCTGAAACTCTAGACGACGATGAATGGCGGGATGATACGCTGGCAGACACAAGTTTCATAAAGTCTTTGGTTAAAGTGCACCGCTTGTGCGAGGTCTCATGCCTCTATGGATTTACTAGAATTGAACCCGCTCCGTCTCCGTTTGATGAAGTTCAAGAGGATATCACGCTTGAGGTTCAGGGGCAGTCTCTTGCAGACAAGGTAAGTTGGCTTCCTGCAATGGAGCAGTTTGGTGAAGGGCTTTTCTTCAATTTCGACATCGCTTTGATCCGTGACAAAGTAAAGTCGCTTGGTGCCGGCAATTCATTAGAAGATCTCAAAGGCCGATACGACGACTGGTATCAAAGGGACGTAATCCGACGGAAACCTTTTCCCGGTTATGAGTACGTTTTTGTACATTCCTTGTCCCATTTGCTGATTGAACAGATTTCATTGGACGCCGGATATCCTTCTACAGCACTGTCAGAGCGGATTTATGCGTTGCAGAGCGATGGATCGTCTAAAACGACGAAATTGGGTTTACTCCTATATGCTGCAGGTGGAGGTTCTCAAGGTACGTTGGGAGGTCTGTTGGAGCAAGCCAAGAACATTCCACTAACTATAAAACGTGGCATTGCTAGAAACACTGTGTGTGGAAATGACCCTATCTGCACGTCAGGTTCGAAGAGCCTTACGTCAGATATAGACATGATAAACGGCGCTGCCTGCCATGGCTGCTTGTTCACCGCCGAAACAAGTTGCGAAAGGAGAAATACTTTGCTGGATCGCCAATCTCTTCTCAAAATACTGGGAAATTGATATTATTGACGGTAATCCACGATTATTCACTGACCGCCGTTCGAGCATTTTCTCAGACAGACCCACCCTTCATTTTAGTTCAGAAGTACTGACTTATTTAACATAAACCTTATTATGCAAAAAGGAACTGTACGC
>TARA_R110002012_G_scaffold14093_1_pt1 | contig 12570 bp, 11 predicted proteins | sample TARA_R110002012 | Tara Oceans TARA_R110002012 (sample SAMEA4396515) | marine metagenome | biome: Westerlies Biome; feature: [DCM] deep chlorophyll maximum layer (ENVO:01000326); material: water (ENVO:00002006), including particulate matter (ENVO:01000060) such as... | depth 40 m
ACTTTTGTTTAACACAGAAGTTGCGTTTATTACATGAATCTAGCAAATAAAAGAGCCTCTATAAAAATATAAAGACTCTATTTAAATTGTGGAGAATATCGGAGTCGAACCGATGACCTCTACGCTGCCAGCGTAGCGCTCTAGCCAGCTGAGCTAATCCCCCAAAACGACTAAATTTAATGGTTTAGACTTGCCAAATTTCGTTTTTTTTTTTGAATATATCCTAACTTTTTAAGATTTAATCATTTTTCTAGTAAAACTATCATTCCCAATTTTTAAAACAACAAAATACAAACCTGTTGAAAAAGTTGAAACATTAATTTGTGTTGTCAGTTTTTTAACGGGTTGTGTTTTTATAATATGACCAAAAGCATTGTAGATTGTGATGCTATTTATAGGTTTACTACTCGTAATATTCAAAAACTGATGAGCAGGTAATGGATACATTTTAAAACTAGTTTCAACAATAGATTCTGAAGATAATGTACTACATGCTGATAAATCTGGATTTATTTCAATAGGCAAACCTGGCGTTATATCACGATTATTAAAAGCAGCATAGTCTGTTGCATATTTTGTGGCTCTGAAAACCAAATTACCGCTTGGTATGTCTCCTTGGTTTAAAATTCCTAAATTAACAATAGGACTCACATAATCCCAAACTACATTTTCTTCGTCATCAATTTCAAAAAAATGTCCAGAATCACCATCACAAATTAAAATATGTCCATTTGGTAGCATTTGAGCACCAGAAACAATGGGCGAATAAAAACTTCCAGGCATTGCTTGATTGTAATAGGTGTAATCTGGTTGTTGAGGGCTGTACGCTTGTCCATCTAATAATTCATATAAACCACTTTCAGTAACTGGTGGCGACAAAATAAACACTTCAGAAAAACTAGGTGTTCTTTGAGCACCATTATTAAATATCATTAATTTCCCTTCTTCTGGTAATCCTTCAGGAATCCAATGCGGAAAGTGCTGTCCAAATAGTTTTTGAGAAGTAGTTGTACCCATATTATAGGCTTCTGGATTTCCCCAACGGTATAAAAAATCGCCACCTTTATTATATATACCTCCTGAATTGGATGCTGCTATTGCAGATGTTTCTGTATGTTCAATAATATAAATTTCACTTAATAACCGAGAGCTTAATATAATTTGTTTTAAACTTTGGTTGTATTGAATAGAATTAAAATGCAACCAATTAGCAATTGGCGGATTTTCGTTTAAATAATTAATATTAAGACGTTCAGGATGTTCAGATATGTTACCAAAATTAGGTTTAGAGCTATCGAAATCCTGAATAAGGTGATCCTTAATATTCCAAATCCAAACAATATTAGCGCTGCTTTCACCTTGTGGCTCAATTTCTATAATCTGTTCATTATATAAATTAGCAACTATATTTTCTGGAGCTCGCCCTAAATCTATAGCTTGTTGATTAGATAATTTTGTAACGGCTAATGCCAAAATATGTCCGTTTGGTAGCGGATAAAAATCATGATGTAAACGTTTATTATTGTCTGAATAATCAAAACTCCACGTTAAATTTCCGTCCCAATCAAATTTTTCTATCCGACCTGAAACACCACCAAATGTAATATTGGAGTTGTTTAATGTAGCCGAACGTAATAAGGAACCATCTTCTAATAAATACACAACACCAATGGTATTATATTGGCTTGTCCATTCGTTAATACGTTGTCCGCAGTTATCTATTAAATATGTTTTTTTGCCAAAAGAGAATAAGGTATAACCAGAAAAAGCATCGTTTGAGTTCACGATAGTTCCAACCGTATTTTGACTAAATCCGAAATTTAAAAAAAGGCATAACAAAAAAGGTAACCCATAATATTTCATAACTCTTGCTTATTTTTAATGCGATTGCTTTTTAAAACAAAAGCACATACACCGAAATGACGATGTATGTGCTATTATAATTTGTGTGAAAGCTATTTTATTGCTTTACAAAGCGTTTTACAATAACACCTGTAGCCGTTTTAATTTTAATAATATAAACGGAGGTTTGTAGGTTGCTTGTATTAATTTCTAAAGAATCTTGGGTGTTACTAATAGTGTTATTTATTACTACACGACCATGTAAATCATAAACTTGTAAACTATTAATTTTGACATTTGAATTATTTTTAATGCTTAATGTGTTTCCAACTGGATTTGGGTATAACATAATGCTATTATCTATATCAAATTGAGTGGTACTTAACGTACTGCAATAATCATTTGTATCCGTAACAGTAACTAGTGCGGTAGCTGTACTTTCGTTCCCTGAATTATCCGTGGCTGTTAAAGTTACAGAAACATCTTGCCCTAAATCTGCACAGGTAAAAGTGTCTCTGTCCAATGTTAATGTTAATAGTGGTCTTGGTACAACATTTTTTCCAACAGCTATGCCAGTAACGCCACCAAAATTACCCGTAGCAATAGTTTGTGGATTTATTGGTGAACCATCAGCTATCGTTTTAAAAACAGTATCTTCTGGTCCATAGTAATCACCACCACTAAACACAAAATACAATTCACTAGTTGAGGATACAAAATCAAGTGCTGTCATGTCTGCAGGTGCCTCTGATCCATCTAAAAATTGAAAAGGTGTTTCAGTACCATTAGTTAAAGCTGTATAGATACTATTATCATCTTCGTTAATCCAAAACAGACGTTGATTTACAGTATCCAATGTAATACTTCTACCAGGATTTGTTACTGGAAATTGATTTGCAACCAAACCTGTTCCATCTGTATTTATTTTTCCGATACCGTCTTCTGAAAGAAAATATAATACCTGATTAGCAACATCCAGAGTAACACTAAAAATACTGGTATTAGAAACCATGACAGTTGGAGATGGCGCACCTATGGTTTGTTTGTATAAACCTGCAAATGTTGCTATATAAACAACTTGCGTTGTATTATCTATTTCAAAATCAACTGTACCATTTTCGCCAGCTTCACCTACAAAAGTCTCCATAGGGGAACCGCCATTTAAAGGTGTAGACATTACAAAGTTTTTATCACCAAAACCTCCTGCAACATATACAGTTCCTGTAAGTTCATTAACTTCTAGACCACCATAGTTTGAAAAATAGAAAACACCTCCATAATCTCCAACTACAGACCAGTCTACTGCTATTTCTTGAGGTGTCACATCTTCTCCTGGAACAAATGACCATAATTGGTTAGTCTGTCCGCCTGATAAATAAATTGGGTTTGTACCTCCTGCTGAAGATGAGCAATTATCATTAGATCCAAAATCAATTTCTTGTGCTGTAATAACGGCATTACCCATTTCATCTAAATCCACACTAATATTTTGTGTTACTGCAACTGGGTTTAAAATGTCACCTCCAACCGTTAATTCAAAAGTTGTCTGACTTATTCCTGCAGCTTCATCTGTTAAGGTAACAATTATTGTTACTACACCTTCAGCACCCATTTCTGGAATAATATTTAGTGTTTTTACTGCATCTGTTCCAGACACAGAAATATTAACATCTGTTACTAAAAGTGGATTGCTAGACGTAGCTATAAGTATTAAATTTTCTGCACTTGTTTCTATATCAGATGTTGTTACAGGCACCGTGTAAACATCTAAAGCGTCACAAAAACTAACATCATCAATCGTTTCAATTTGCGGATCCTGATTAATATATGTAAAGCCAGAAAGCGCGTTCGTTCCTCCAAAAGTTGTTACACTAATATCTCCTGATAATCCAGGACCAACAGTTACGGTTATTTGTGTTGGAGAGTCTACCGTAAACGTTTCAACAGGAACACCACCTATAGTTACAGCGGTAGTTCCGTTTAAATTTTCACCAGTTATAACAACAGTATCACCATAAGTTCCAGTTGTTGGTAAAAAAGTATTTATAACAGGAACCAAGGCAACACTATAGGTCTGCAAATCACTATAAGATAAAGCAAAGCCAGTTGTTGGACCTGTAAAAGCTATAGCTCTATATGATAAGGAACTCACTGAAGACAACGTATTTTCTTGTGTCCAAGTGGCACCACCATCAGTAGTATGAAGAATTGTACGCTCATTACCAACAGCCCAACCGTTATTTGCATCTACGAAAAAGATGTCATTTAAATCTGGGGAATTAGATGTTTGCTCTCTAACACTTACCCATGTTGAACCTGCATCTGTAGTTTTCTTGATAACACCGTCTTGACCGCAAACAAATGCTGTATTATCATCTACAAAATGAATAGAATTGTGAGTGGCAAAAGGAGTTCCTGCATTAAGTGGTACCCAAGTTGTTCCGCCATCTGTAGTTTTATAAATATAATTTATACTACCTACAAAATATCCAACGGTTTCAGATGTAAAATAAATTTCACTAAACACACCACCTGTTGGTAAAAAACGTGTCCAAGTTAGACCTCCATCTACAGTACTGTAAATATAGTTAAACCCTGAAGCCCAACCTTTGGTATCTGATATAAAGAACACAGATAAAAGGGATTCAGAACCTGCTGTAATACCTGCCTGAACAGTTGTCCAAGTGGTACCACCATCATTTGTATAGTATGAATTAAGACCACCAACAGCCCAACCTTTGGTTTCTGATATAAAGAAAATATCAAAAACACGTATTCCAGTAGCAACCGCGGTCCAGGTTGTTCCACCATCGGTTGTTTTTAGCATTGTACCATCGTTTCTACCTATCCATCCTGTATTGGAGTCAAGAAAAAACATTGAAATGTGTGTTTCATTAGAATCAATACCCTGTAAATTAGGTACGACTTCCCAGTTTTGAGATTGTACTCCTAAACTGGAAAATAATAAAAAAAGTAAAAATAAATTTAATAAAAAGGTGTATCCTTTTCTTCGAGTAGTTTTCGAAATCATATAAGTAGGTATAAAGTTTAATTAGTAAATAAAGAGAATATATTATAAGCAAAATACTTTTTTAGTCATAAACCTGTTACGTGTAGACCAAACACAAGTAACTGTCGACTAAAATAAATCTGTTTTTCGAAAAATCATTTACTTCAAACCACTTAACACTAAAACAGGCAAGGTGTTACTCTGAAAATCTTTCTTCAATATGGTGTTCTTTTCCCAAAGTTTAGAGAAAAATCCGCGTTTACGCCTTACAACACATAATATATCTGGATCATTATCCTTGTAATGTTCTAAAACACCTTGGAATGTAGTCGCATTTTCAGTTTTGGTTGTATTAGTAATTAATTTTGTTAAATCCGGACTTACTTCAAAATCACCCTCGTTATAAAATGGTGTTTTAACCAATAGTAAATTTACTATGGAGCGGAATTGGTTTTTTATAGATATTAAGGGTTCTAAAGCAGATTCTTTTTTTATAATAGCCGACTTTAAAGCCACTAAAATATATACAATAGGTTTAAAACTTAAACCTTCTGGTACTATTAACGCTGGAATATTAGTTTGTTTAATAATTTTCCCAGACGTTTTTCCAAGATATACTTCGTCACGTAAAGAATTGGTACGCGGCTCAATCATAATTAAATCGATATCCAAAGAATGACAAACTAATTCTAACGTATCTACTAATTTACCTTTAAATGATTTCACAATAACCTCAACACCTTTTGTGTCTATTTTAGCTACATGCGATTTCAAAAATTCATAACTTTCACGCTCTAAAATATGATCAATTTTTATCATGGTTCCTGCTTTAGAGTACACGTTATAAACTTGAACTACATAAATTTTCGCACCAAAAGCTTTGGCAAAATCTACAGCATATTGTAAATGGCTAACCGCATTTTTGGACGATCCTACTGGTACTAAAATATTCTTCATGTTGAAAAAATTATAACTAATTTAGGTGCAAATTTACGCTTTTATTATGATTAGAAAAGGAACTAGTGAAGATATTGATACGATTTTAAAAATAACAAAAGACTGTGCTATTGATATGGTTTCTAAAAACATACACCAATGGAATTCTCAGTATCCAAATAGAGCCGCATTTGAAAATGACGTTTCTAGAAACGAATTATATGTTTTAGAGAAAGAAACAATAATAGGTTGTATCGTTATCTCTTCTTACATTGACACCGAGTATCAAGACATATCCTGGTTAACACCAAACAGCAACAACTTGTATATTCATAGACTTGCCATTCACCCTAATTATCAGAGAACTGGTTTAGCACAAAAACTTATGAAATTTGCTGAAGACTTTGCAATTAAAAATGAATTTATATCCATAAGGTTAGATACTTTTTCAAAAAACGCCAGAAACCAAAAGTTTTACGAACTTCGCAATTACAAGAAATTAGGAGCTATTTATTTTCCGAAGCAAAGTGAATATCCCTTTTTCTGTTACGAATTTGTCCTGTGAGCACAAACATAAGTTTAAAACATATAAACAAATTAGCCATTCCAGCATTAATTGCTGGTGTAGCTGAACCCATTTTATCTATTACAGATACAGCTATTGTTGGTAATATTTCAGAACACGCTACAGAATCATTAGCAGCTGTTGGTATAGTAGGCACTTTTATTTCTATGCTTATTTGGGTTTTAGGACAAACCCGAAGCGCCATTTCATCCATTGTTTCGCAGTATGTTGGAGCCGATAATTTAGACAAGGTAAAAAACTTACCAGCTCAAGCTATTTTTATAATTACATCCTTAAGCATTCTTATAATTCTAGGAACCTACCCGTTTGCCGAAAATATTTTTAAACTCTACAATGCATCCAATATAATTTTAGATTATAGCATAGAATACTACCAAATTCGTGTATTTGGATTTCCGTTTACCCTGTTTACTATTGCCATTTTTGGCACATTCAGAGGGCTTCAAAACACCTATTACCCAATGATTATTGCTATTGTTGGAGCCAGTGTTAATATTGTGTTGGATATCATTTTAGTTTATGGAATTGAAGGGTATATTTCAGCCATGAATATTAAAGGAGCAGCTTATGCAAGCATTATTGCACAAATGCTTATGGCTGCCATTTCAGCCTATTATCTTTTAACAAAAACAGCTATTCCTTTACGTTTTAGTTTTCCATTTAACAAAGAAATTAATAGGTTTACACTAATGATTCTTAATTTATTTGTGAGAACCATAGCACTAAATGTTACGCTTTATTTTGCGAGTGCTTTTTCAACAAGCTATGGAAAAGAATATATTGCAGCATACACCATTGCTATAAATTTATGGTTTTTAGGTGCTTTTATAATTGACGGTTATGCCAGTGCTGGCAATATTTTATCAGGAAAATTACTAGGCGGAAAAGAATATGGTAAACTCATTACCTTGAGTAATAAATTAATGACATACGGTGTTATTTTAGGTATTATCATGGCAGTAATTGGTGCTATTTTCTATAATTTAATTGGACATGTTTTTACACAAGAAGATGCCGTTTTAATCGAGTTTAATACTATTTTTTGGATTGTTTTAGCCATGCAACCGCTTTGCGCCATTGCTTTTATTTTTGATGGTATGTTTAAAGGTCTGGGTAAAATGAAAGCATTACGAAACGTACTACTCATGGCAACTTTTCTGGTTTTTGTTCCTCTGTTATTTTTATTGGATAGCTTGGATTATAAACTCTACGGCATTTTTATTGCATTTACATTTTGGATTATTGCAAGAGGCTTACCGCTAATTATAAAATTCAGAAAAGAATTTTTACCGCTTTCGGAAAAACAGTAACTTTGGCATCTAACCTTGTAGTAATATGATGGCACTTATTTCTTTCTTACAAGAAGTAAATATTGAAGAGAAAGTAAAAAACGCACCAAATAATGAGTATGGAATAGGCATATTCATAGGGTCTTTTGTGCCTTTTTTGGTGCTTGTAATCATTGCATACGTTATTTACAGATATAATAAGAACAATTCAAATATAGAGTAGTATGGGCGGAAATATGCTTTTTTTAGTTTTGGCAATTGTATTGATTATCATTTATGTTTACAACAGAAATAAACGCAGATAATTAACGCGTTTTAAGCCAACCTGTAATACTTAATCGTCCGGTATTTACGGGTTTAACTTCGTGTTCTAAAATTTGACTTTCAAAAATAACAACGCGACCTGGAAACGGGTAGATAACTTTTTCTGTTTCTTCGCCATTTTCATTTAAATACAGCACCAATTCACCACCATTTTCTGGTAGCCAACCAGCTTCATTTAAATAACAAACAAAGGATAATTTTCGTCTGTCGTCATTCTGAAACGTATCTAAATGCCTTTTATAATAAGTGCCTTCAGGATATAAAGCATAATGAAACTCTTTATGCAAGATCCCTAAAAAACACGTTTTATTTAAATATTCGATTAGGTTATTTATTTTTCTAAAGAATGCAACTTCCATTGGATCTGCTCGGTTTTCGTCTATCCATAAAATCACATCACCACGAATAGTTTTTTCAATCACTTCATTCACTCTATTTCCAATAGCTGCCTTCTTGAAAATATCAGCTTCATGCTTATCCAATAAGGATTGTCGTAACTCCAAAACTTCTAGTTCCGTGAAAAAATTTTCAACTAAACTATATTTCTGTGTTAAAATATCATCAATAATGCGCTCATATTGCAAATTTTCAACAAAAGCGATTTCTTCAAATAATTGATTCATAAGGAGATGCCAAATAAAAAGCGGGCAAATTTAATCTAAAAACCGTTTCCTTTTACAAAACGATTATATTTGCAGTGAAAATTAATAGTATGGGGAATATTAGAATTACAAAACAGTTCTCATTCGAGACAGGTCATGCGCTATATGGCTATGATGGAAAATGCAAAAACGTGCATGGACATAGTTACAAATTATCGGTTACCGTTATAGGAAAACCGATTGATGATTCTAGCCATGTGAAGTTTGGAATGGTGATTGATTTCAGCGATTTAAAAAAAATTGTAAAAACTGAAATCGTAGATGTGTTTGATCATGCAACCGTTTTTAATAAAAACACACCACATGTAGAGCTGGCAAAAGAACTTCAAGATCGTGGTCATAACGTACTTTTAGTAGATTACCAACCAACTAGCGAAATGATGGTGATTGATTTTGCTGAAAAAATAAAAACCTATTTACCCAAACATATTGCACTGCATTCATTAAAACTTCAGGAAACGGATACCAGTTTTGCTGAATGGTATGCCAGCGATAACAAATCCCTTTAAAAAAAAGGGTCTCATAATTAAAAGATACTGAACATTGTGTTGTGTATTTTAAGTTTATAAACTGAATAACTATTAGATTCCTGCCTCCACAAGAATAGATTATATTTACAATATGAATATCCCAAAAGGAAAAAAAATATACTTTGCATCCGACAACCATTTGGGCGCACCAACTGCAGAAGCTTCTCGTCCACGTGAACAAAAATTTGTAACGTGGTTGGACGAAATTAAAGGTGATGCTGCTGCTATTTTCTTGATGGGAGATTTATTCGATTTCTGGTTTGAATATAAAACCGTCGTACCAAAAGGCTTTACCAGAACGCTGGGTAAACTCGCTGAAATTACAGATTCTGGCATTCCTGTTCACTTCTTTGTTGGTAATCATGATTTGTGGATGAATGGGTATTTTCAAGAGGAATTAGGGATTCCCGTTTACCATAAACCACAAGAATACACTTTTAATAATAAAACATTCTTAATTGGTCATGGTGATGGTTTAGGTCCTGGTGACAATGGTTACAAACGCATGAAAAAAATATTTAAAAACCCTGTTTTTAAATGGCTTTTTAAATGGTTACATCCTGATATTGGTGTCAAAATTGCCCAATATTTAAGTGTAAAAAACAAGCTTATTTCTGGTGATGATGATGCTAAATTTTTAGGCGAAGATAACGAGTGGTTAGTGCAATATTGTAAGCGCAAATTAGAAACTAAACACAGCGACTATTTTATTTTTGGCCACAGACATTTACCTTTGGAAATAGACCTCAACAAAAATTCTAAATACGTGAATTTAGGCGATTGGATTCAGTATTATACCTATGGTGTTTTTGATGGCGAAAATTTAGAGTTGAAGACATTTTAAAACTCCCATTACTCGGCATTCTCATGTGCCTCCAAATCTTTAGTTAAATCTAATTTTCTAAACGAAGGTGACACTATTCCAGTTGTTACAGCTGTAATCAAAGTCATGGTTCCACCAAAAACAACTGCGGTTACGGTTCCCATTAATTTAGCGGTTACACCACTTTCAAAAGCACCAAGCTCATTGGACGAGCCAACAAACATAGAGTTTACAGAAGCCACACGTCCACGCATATTATCTGGTGTTTTAATTTGTAAAATAGTTTGTCTGATTACCATTGAAACGCCATCCGTAACACCACTAAAGAATAAGGCAACTACGGAAATCCAAAAAATAGACGACAGCCCGAAAACAATGATACAAACACCAAAACCAAATACGGCAGCTAATAATTTCATGCCTGCATTTTTACTGATAGGAATGTAAGCCGTAATTAACATAGTTAAAAAAGCACCAACAGCTGGAGCAGCTCTTAATACTCCAAATCCTTCTGACCCAACATGCAAAATATCTTGTGCAAAAATAGGCAGTAAAGCAACAGCACCACCAAATAAAACGGCTATCATATCCAAGGTTAAAGCCCCTAAAATTGCTTTGGTTTTAAATACAAATGTTAAACCTTCTTTTAAACTTTGCATAACGGGTTCGCCAATTTTCGGATTTAAAATCGGTTTCTTCTTAATTTGAGAAAGGGTCATTAATGCGAAAATAACCAAACCAAAAACAAAGCAAAGCGACCAATGTACACCAATCATACTTATTAAAACACCAGCAGTTGCAGGTCCTAAAACAGATGCCATTTGCCACGTAGAACTGCTCCAAGTAGCTGCATTTGGATATACTTTTTTAGGAACAATTAAGGCCACTAATGAAAAAATTGTCGGCCCAAAGAAGGACCGTAAAAAGCCACCAAAAAAAACCAAAGCATAAATACCATAAAGAATACTATTAGTGGACCAATCTTTTACAACAACAGGCCAGGTTAGTAGAAATAACCCAAGGCTTATTAGTGAAAATAATGCCATACAAATAGCTAATAAATTGCGTTTTTCACGTTGATCTACAATATGTCCCGCAAACAAAGCCATGGATAACGCAGGAATAATTTCCATTAACCCAATTACACCGAGCGATAAGGGATCTTTAGTAATGCTATATACTTGCCATTCTATTATAATAAATTGCATAGACCATGCAAATACCAACGAAAAACGTAGTATTAAAAAAATATTGAATTCTTTAATACGCAAAGCTGCGTATGGATCTTTTTTTGCCATATAGATGCATTCATAGTCGCTATTAATACTGTGACTATTTTACAAAAGTATTGAAAACTATACTAAAGGGGTTTCTTATTTTAGTAATAAATTAAAACAAAACATGCGCTAAAACCAATTTATAGGTTTACAAGTTTAAACTCTACTCGACGGTTTAATGCTCTGTTTTCTTCTGAATTATTTTCCGCCTTTGGTTTTGAGCTTCCATACCCAAACCAAATAATTCTAGACGCTTCCAACCCACTTTTAATTAAATAATCTGAAACCGCTTTTGCACGTTCTTCAGATAGTTTATCATTATGCGTTTGCAAACCGATAGCATCTGTATGCCCATAAATTTCAACTTTAAGGTTGTTACGCTTTAAATAGTTGAATAACTTATCCAACTCTTCAACAGATTCTTTCAATAAAACAGACTTATCAAATTCAAAAAGCACGTTCTTAAACGTGTAAATCGTATCTGTTTTATAACTGGTTTTTATAGCTTCAACAGAAATAGCATCAATATAATAATAAGCAAAGGCATGCTCAAATTCTGATTTTTCTTGATTTAAATGTGTTTCTGTATTCGATTCAAAATTTCCTATTGTTAAAAACTGTTCGAAACCTAATGCCTGATAGGTAAATGAAACTTGCATCCATTGTTTGGTATCATTATAAAATGGAATTAATGTGTCATTTTGAAGAACACGATTTCGAATTTTCAACGTTTCTGGATTTATAAATTTCTTTGAAAGATTACCAAATTTTTGATTGCTTCCCTTCGGACTATTTAAAACAGAAGCCCTTTGTGTTGATGCGCCAATGCGTTCTCCAGTAAATAAAACAGCCAAGTTTTTAATAGAAAACGATGATTTTTCAGCTAAACTGATATAAAAATGTACCACATAGGTTTCATTAGCCAATAATTTCCTCTGCAATTCACCTTGAACATACTCTCGGTAATCATCGTCCGCATAGCAATATATTCCTGCATACGCATCACCTAAAAATGGTGTTTGTACACCATTATAATTGTCGTTTGTTTCTTTCACATTTCCACATGCTCTAAAAAAATCTGTAGAACTATGGTTTGGACAAGACCAATAATTTACGTTATTATGGAACATACTTAGCGTCCATGGACATTTGTCGAAATCCTCAAAACTTGGGTTTTTTACCAAATTTTGAGAGACGCCTATTTGAGAAGACAGTAGCAATAAAAAGCATAAAAATTTAGTCATTGTCTTGTCCTGAAATACGGCTACAGGTTAAAATTGATTTTACGCTG
>TARA_R110002012_G_scaffold210547_1_pt1 | contig 12554 bp, 16 predicted proteins | sample TARA_R110002012 | Tara Oceans TARA_R110002012 (sample SAMEA4396515) | marine metagenome | biome: Westerlies Biome; feature: [DCM] deep chlorophyll maximum layer (ENVO:01000326); material: water (ENVO:00002006), including particulate matter (ENVO:01000060) such as... | depth 40 m
GCTCGTATCCACCTGTGTTTGTAGCCCTCTGGTGCAGGGGGTGCATCTAACATAGTGGGTGGGGTCCACGGCTTACGCCTAGCCGACTTCTCCCTTGTGTTTTTTGCGCGAGAAGCGCGACTAACAGATTTAATTCCGTCTTGGTTTGCATCAGTCACTTTCATTACTCCTTCACGTATTTCGCGTATTCTTCTAATGGCACACCTAATTTTTTAGCAATCGCTACTTGGGAAGAGGTGAGTCTAACCTTTTTGCCCCGCCCCTTACTTGGGGTATTGCGGGATACAGAAGCAACCGTTTGAGCGGGTTTTTTGGGTGCTTCCCCGTTTGTTAATTTATGCGGGAACTCTTCTCGCATACGTTTATCTAACTCATTGTAGTATTCATCAGTGTTAGTGTCAAAGGATTCTTCCTCTACCATCTTCTTATGGATACCAAAAGCAGCATAAGTCATAGCATCATCCGAACCAAACCACTCATTTTTCTGCGCCCATTTTTCTGCTTTAGGGTCAGGTTGTTTTGCCGGAGCAGGAGCTGCAGGTTGAGGAGGCGCTTGTTGCTGTTGCTGGTTGTAAGCCTCTACTTGTTTTTGATAATTTTCTTGCTCTACTTTAGCCTGTCTAATTCTTTCACGAGAAACAGTTACTTCGGACAGTTTTTTCTGAGCTTCTATAATGGCTTCTGCATCACCTGAATTTAAAGCATCTCTTAACTTTTGTTCTGCTGAACCTTCTTCTGCATCCACACGATTAGTATACTCACTTAAATACCCTTCGTCTAAAGTCTGCATACGAGAACGTAATTGTTCCGATTCTCCTTTTACGTTTTCTGCATAATGTAAAGCTGCTTTTTCTCGGCGCTCTGCTTCTCGCATTTTCTTCGTTAATTTATCTATTCTTTTTTGAACATTGTCTGTGTATTCGGTTTGTTCATTTTCTGGGGTTTCCGGTTTATCTCCTTTACCACCAACCAAATCTAAAGACCCTTGATCTTCCGGTTCTTCCGAGGACTCCGCATCAAGAACGATTTCCTGTCCTTTTGTGTCTTCGTCCCCTACGTCAACCGTAGGTTCGTCTTTTTGTTCTGCTAATTGTTCAGCAGTCGATTTTTTAACCATTTTATTCTCCTAAAAATGCAATATATCTTCTGGATCAAGTATTGTCGCAAGAATTTCATCGTCATTTAAAACTCTGACTTCTCCGCCTTCAATCCTAAATCGTGACCCCGCGTATCGTGCAAAAATAACCCAATTACCCTTTTCACACCACGCTCCATTTGGAAACTTTTCTTCATCCCTATACGCCAAAGGACCTACTTTTAATACATAACCTGCAACGGTCGCTATGTTTGAATCTTCTTGCACTTTATCTGGAAGATAAATACCCCCTTCAGTTTTACCCTTTCCTCTATACGGAAGAATAAGTAATCGCCACCCCGTAGGATTAGGCATACGCTCTAAAGCACTTTTATCTATTAAAGTCGGGTCCAAAACCCGGTCTTCTTTATTTACATAATGAGGGGGAAGATCAATCTTTTTAGGTTCTTCTTGAACCTTAAATTCTTTTACTGCAGCTTTAGTCATCTATATGCTCCTGTTTTTCGAGCAGGCTCTGGAGTTCCTGTTTAATAAAATTTAATCCGTCTAATTCTCCCATTAATGAATGGTATTTTTCCATATTAGAAACACCTTTATTTTCTAATACTTCTAAAATCATCTGACGGCGTTCTTTGATTAGTTTTAATATAAAACTAGAAGTATCTATAGTATTTATGCCAATTAGTACCTCCTATGTGAGACTTTGTAAAATTAAACTTATAATATACCCACAAACAGCTCCTGCAAAGAGGAAAATGTAAGATACTTTAGGAAAGTTTTTCCAAACAAATATTAAATTACTTTTTTTCTCTCGAAGAAACAGTTCAACCTCATCAATAGCTTTTAGTGCTTTTTCATCAAGATCTGTCTTATCTAAAACATATTCCTTTAAAATAGACTTTTCTTCTAAACCAAGCATCTCTGCTTTTTCTTTTGAATCAACCATATTTAACTCCTATTTTCTAAAAAACTTAGCCGCACTTCTTACACCATAACTAGCCGCTACTATAACTCCCAGACTTGCTGTGTACCACGTTGGTGCTTTATCAAGTGCCGCAAATCCGTCCATTACGATTTGAACCCCGGCTTTTCCCGTAAAAGAAAGTATTAAGGGTATAGACCACAGGGCTAGAATCCACTCATCTTTAAGACTGTCTTTTGAGGCTTCTGCCATTGTTTGGTCCCAATCAATCTCCCCAGTAGCCATCTTAGTTTTACGCTTTTCAACAGCAACTTTTAGTTCACCTTTAGCTTTGGTTTCTTCAACTTTGTTGTTCATCCACGCTGTTGCAACACCGCCAACAGCATTAATTATTCCACTAAATATCATGTCCAAGGCTCCCTTTTTCCACCGTCATACAAACGCGCATGACCTTCTTTGATTAAGATATCACACACAGAAACACCTTCTTCTGTAAGAGGTATACCTAATATTCTTCCAAATTTTCCTTTTTTATCTTTATGCGTTTCCATACGAAACTCTTTTTTAACTAACTCTTTAACCCTTGCTTTCGCTTGAAGACCGAGTTTCTTTTCTGCCAAGTTCCGAGTTCTACTTTCCGGGGTGTTAATACCTTTAAAACGAATTTTTTGATTAGCAAGAACAACGCTAAACCCAAGATTAACATCGCAGACAATAGTGTCACCATCAATAACTCTTCGCAGCCTACATCTGTAAACATAGCTTTCCGACCCTTGATTCATTTAACCAAACCTATGCTTCTGTGACTTAGGTGGGGATTTCTTACTGCCACTTTTCCCTGCCCAAAATACTTTATTAGCCCAAAAAGCAGCGCTGCACTTACCTTTAGCTATATTCTTACCGTGCCGTGCTTTAAAAGATTTACGCGCTTCAGGGCTGTAGTTATGCCCCATACCTTGCGCTCCAAACCGTATAATTTTTACTTTATTTCCTTCACACCGAACAGCCACTACCGCTTTTTTTGTCTTGTGACCGGGAGTTCTTTTTGGTTTATTTAACCCAGTAAGACCTACTTTCTTCAGCCTGTTTTTTTCTGCATCTGTTAGGCTCATGCTCTTTTACTCCTTTTCTTCTTCTTTCTTGATGCAACAGTCTTAACATTTGTTGGTTTACCCCCAACACCCTGTGTTTTAGCTCGTTTACGTTTTACAGCACTTTTTTTCTCTGCTTCAGTCATTTTTGCGGCTTTTGATTTAGGAACACATTTAGGGTAACCTTTGCTCTTCAAAGAGGCTTTTTTCCTTCCACAAGAAGCATAGCTGCCATCTTTTTTCTTGCGACCAAGATCTACCCACTCTTCTTTAAACCATTTAGTTAAACCGCCTTGTGACCTAGCCATTAAGCGTATGTACCTCCTCTTTTCTTATAGGTACGAACTAACCAAGCATTAGCATATGCACTGGGATACACATCAAATTTTCTTTTAGCCTCTGATTTTACCCTTGAATAAAGCGCTTTGTTTTTTGGTGTATTTTTCTTTTTAGTTTTCTTTTTAGTTGCCATATTTACCTCTTAGAACTAAATCCAAAATAAGATGCTACGAGAGCAGATAAGCTCCCATACATCATCATCATTATAGCCTCGGCTGATTCAAATCGTGAAGGGTCATAACAAACAGCCAACGTGCTGACTACCATACAGCTTAATGCCCCCCAAGCCATGTATCGCCGGTTATTTTGATACGCTTTTTTGTCAGGGATATTTTCATTCATTGGGGGTTCTGCCGTCTTTATAAGCTTCATTTACGTTTGGCGTGGACTTATCGTCAGGGACATATCGACCTTTATCATCTCTGGCTCTTTCTCCCGTGGGTTCACCAAACAAAAAAGTTCTTATGTTTTCTAACCAACTCATTTTTCCTCTCTTTTTTCAAAAAAAACTAAGTTTTTTAATTGTTTCTCTACTAGGTTTTTTTGTTCCTTTATTAATATTTCTTGCTCTTTCAAATCCATTTGTTGTTTCTTTATAACCTCTGTAATAACGTCATATAGACTATCATCATAATCACTCACGGAACACGCCCAGAAACAGACTGGACAAACTCCTGTATACTTGCAACAACATGCAACCTATTACCTGTGGCTGCTGTCGCTTTTAATATCTCTGTTGGCTGAAGAACAAGATCTCTTGTTAGTAATTCTACGGTTCCATTTGCACCAACAGCCGCAACCTTGAAAAGACTAAACACATCTGACCCATTTGTAAGAGTCAAAGTTATGGTGTCAGCGTTGCCTGTGTCCTCCGACACAAGAATAGAATTAACGACAGAAAAAGAAACATTAGAAGGAGCCGTGTACAAAGTTGTTACTCCTGTACCCGTCAAATCTAACTTTGCATTTGTCAAACCCTGTATATACTGGGGATAGCTTTCAATAAGCATTAAGCAACCTTTTTCTTCTTCTTTTTCTTCGAGTGACTATAAGCAATAGCAACCGCTTGTTTTCGAGGGTATCCTTCCTTTACAAGCTGACTGATATTTGCCTCTATAGTTTTTTTGCTTTTACCTGTTTTTAACGGCATTTAACAAATCGTAAATTTGCCACCACGTAAAGCACCACCCATACCTCTGGACTGACCTTTGGTAATAATACCGTCCATTGTGTCGGGGGCATCTTCTTCGACAGGTTGAGCATAAGGCATTTTACCTTGACCTTTAATATCAGAATAAGGCGTTGCTTCAGGGGGATTAGATGGTTTATTTCCAGTATATTTTACTCTCGACATATTAACCTCTCTTCTGTTGTTGTCGTAGTCGTTCACGTTCAAAAGCAGCTTGTATTTTAATTTGAGTCTGATTCATTTGATTTTGTTGACGTAAATCAAACTCCTCTGCTTTACGCGCAGTTTTCTGCGTTTCTAAGTTAAGTTCAGCCTGATCTATTGCGGTATCTGCTTGATCCTTCTGCGCTCTAAGTTGTAGTTCTTGTTGCTTTAATGCAACAACAGGGTCAGGTTGTTGCTGATCTGCACCTGTAACCTGCGCGTTAATTGCTTTAAGGTTTTTCATACCCTCCGCAATAAACTGAGCTTTTAAAGCTTCAAACACAAGATCTCCCTGCATTTGAGGAGGTCCACCTGTTTGTTGTTGGAAAGTCTCCATAGCTTGTTCTGTTGCCTGTATCTGAACATGCTCCATAATATGTTTTTGCAAATCCATAGCAATGCGAGGCAATTGAGCAACCATCGGCGTTGCGCCATAAACCATATGCGCCATAATGTGTGCTTGATGGTCTTGCCCCTCAAAAGCTTTCAGTACCGTCCCTGAAAATGTATCTATGTTTTCTTGTGCAGAATCTTTAGGAACTTCTTCCGTTGTACTTGGGGGTATCAATATTTTGTCTATGTCTCTTACATTAAGGGCTTCATACATCCTTCTGTACACTTCATACATATTATGGATTTCAGGAGCCTGCATAGCGAGTTGTATCTCAGTTTGGGCAAGAGTTATACGTTGTGCCTGAGAAAATATATTCGGGTCAGATATAGGAACAATGTCTACACGATCATCAAAGTCCTGTGCAAAAACCATTTGATCGCCACCTTGAACCGTATAAGGGTACTCTTGGGGCAAATAAACAGACATAACACGGGACAAAAGCTTAAATTCTATCCGCATTGCATAATGAAGACGTTTATGAACCGCCGACATCACTCTGGAACCTTGTTCCATCATAGCAATAGTCGTTCCCACTGCAGCAGCTTGGTTCCCATCTCCTACCTTAAGGTCTGTAATCGTAGCAAAACGCTGCCCTGCCTGAACAACAAAGCCTAAAAGTTGAAATAAAGTCTGATCCGGTCCTTTAAAGGGTAAAGGCATCAAAGAATCACGAATCGCCCCTCCCGGAGCGTCAACATCTCTAAATTCGCCCGGTTGTAAGGGGTTTTCATCGTCCCTTATGCGTAATCCACGGGCTTTAAACCCTGCTGGAAGGTTTGACAGCGTTCCTGCGTCAATTAATTGCCGTAAAGCCGCTGTTGCAGTGCGTGAAAGCCCTCCAATCGTGTGAATTAAACCTAATCCGTAGAAACCAAAGCCCGGAAGGAACTTATAATGCACAAAATACTGTATTTTCTTGTATGTAGGGTCGTTTTCTTCGTAATTTCTACGAATTGACAGTATTTTTCCGTTATCTTGACTGATTGTAACAATATAAGGAAGTCTAATCCCCGTTTCTTCTCCCTCAGCGTCTTTATCTTCATGCCCTGCAAGGTCTAAATCAGCATGACACTCCAATAAAGTGCAATCATAATCAACATTAGAAGGCGTTACGCCGTCTATCTTGTCTATTTCTTCTATCAAACTACTAGATTCTGCCTGACTTGGAAGGACATCTATATCTCGGTAGAACCCTGCAATCTGTTTTTTTCTCAAATCATTCATAGACATACGCACAACGTGTGTAATATTCGGGCATGTTTCGAGATCATTTGCTTCATACGGAACAACAAGATGTTCCGCTGCTACAAACTTACTAACCGCACGATCTAACCCAGAGTCATAATAAACTTTCTTGAAAGTAGACCCTGCCAACGGAAGATAAAATAACATCTGATCTAATTCAGGGGTGTACTCCTCCATTACATTTGTAATGTAATAATTCATAAACTGCCGTACACGCTGAGATTGATCTTCTTTTTGTTTTGTGACCGCGCCCATTACATCTGTACGGACTGGGCCACTTGCAGGAAGCAACTCGTTAAAAGCCTGCGCTTGAAACTGGGTTGCGGCTTCCGCTAGGAGGGGGTGCGTCACGCCTGTTGCTCCTGCAAATGGTTCTGTTCTCTCCTCGTAATTAAAGCCTAAAAGCTCTAACCCTTTGGAATAAGCCTCTTCCCAATCGCGTCTGGAAGATTTATTGCTTTCATATTCCTCCAGCAATTGATTGGATACTTCTGCAAGCTGACTATCATCCATATTTTCAGCAAGGTTCATGTAAAATTCTTCTGGAGGCCCGTATTCTGCATTAGGGTCAAAATCAACAACAACCGCCCCATCATCATCAGGAATAATTTCAAATAAATCAGAAGAAGGAAGTTCTGGTTCCTCTGGGATCTCTATTGCTAGCATGTCTGCTTCGTTCAACCCTTTCGGGATGCGGTCCATGAGCGATGCTGCGCTCTCCATAATCTCTTCGATTTCTTCGGGTTCTTCAGCCATATTGCCTCCTATTAAACTTCATCATACCTTAATGAAGTTCATTTGTCTCTGGAAGTTTTTCCATAAAGATAGGGGTGTCTTCCCCGACATACGCTCCTTGGACATTGTATTCAAAGTATTCTTCCGCTTCCTCAAAGTCCATGTTATCTCGCGTTATCAAGATATCAATACATTTTTCCCGATCATAAATAGCAACAGGTTTATTGAACTGCCGTCCAACCCCTATAAAAGCGTTTTCAAAACCATCGGCAACTAAAAGTCCTTCTTCATATACATCTGGAAAATTCTCTTCTAGTCTTTGATTAAATTTTTGCATTAGTTTCCCTCCTTAATGCTGTTGGTATTCCTGTAGAAAAAACCGTGGGCCGTGTTCCACGTGAAACAATTCCGCCACGATTAAAATCTTTTGCAAGGTTCTTATCATACTTAACATTTTTTGCTAAAACAAGCTGCCCTATTTGTATTACTTCATCTGCACTTTTAACTGGTTTTAAAGTTTTAGTGTTGTAAAAATAAGAAGCACGTTTTGGGTTATACCCAATTTGCGTCCAATTTGGGTCGCTAAGAAATTTTTCTGCTTTTTTATAAAGTTCTGTGCTGTTGTGATTAACCCAGTTTCCAGTCATAGTAGCAAATGGACTCTTGCTCTTTTTACCAGAAGCAACCTCTAACGCTTTCGTTTTAGATTTCCCTTCTTGTACAAAATCAACATTTCTTAGTTGGGTTGTTCTAGGGTAACCTGAAGAAAAATTGTCCTTTTTATTTTTTGGATGAATAGCTGGAACCCACGTTCCTTCTCTTTGATAAGAGGGTATATCTAATCTTGCATCTACTTTTTGTCCACTTTCTAAAGACAAGGTGCTTTTATTTTCATTAAGTTGGTCTACCCCTGTGTCTATTATTCTTTCTCTTTTTAATTTATCAAGGGCATTTTGCGTTCTTTGATACAAAGGAAGCATAGGAAAATTATCTTCTGTAAAAACAGTAGGGGGATAGTCTTTTTTAATAATTTCGTTGCGTTCTTTTAAAAGAGTGGCTAACGGACCAAGCGCAGCTTCGTCTTTTGCTTTTTGAATTGCTTCAGCGTTTTCTTGCAACCCGCTTTGCTTTCCTATTCCCTCTCGTTTTGCGTAAAGAGCTACATTATCTTTTGCTTTTTGTTCTTGAATTTTAATAAGGGTTTGTTTGTTTGGAGATTTTTCCATTGCCTGAAGAGAAGAGGATAGATACCCTCCAAGCTCCGGCTTAATAATGCTTTCATCAAAAGGAATGTCGGAGCCATACAAATCTATTTTTAATTCGTCTTTATTGTATCCTTCTCCTCTTGTCCTTAAATCAGCGCGATTCATTGTTTCGCCTACACCTAAAACATCATTAAGCTCGTCTATCTCCGCGTTTTGTCTGTCTGTTCTGTTTTGTAATTTAAGTAATTTGTTTCTCTTGTCTCTAGCTTTTGCTTGTTCTCTGTCAAAAGGCGATTTTCTGTACAAAGGAGTGCGTTCTGCTTTAATTATCTCTTCAAGTTGTTTTCCAAGGCTTTTAACATGCGGAGGAAGAAAATTACTTTTGTCAGAAGCAGTAATCGTAACCTTTAAAGAGTCCTCCAAATCAGGTTTAAAAGATGGAAGCTTTACTGTAAACCCCTGATCTTCTAGTTCTTTTACGATTATTTGACCTAAATTAATATCAGGCGAAAGGATTTTGCGTTCACCAGCGTTTAAGTTTTTCCTTCTTTGAATTGAACGCGAAGCTATCTCCCCTCCAAGCGCTCTGTACAGTTTTCTTGATGCACCCTCAAGAGCCTCTTCCGCTGTTTTAGTTCCTGTTTTTTTAAACTCCAAATCAGCTTTTTTCCAATCTTTCAACAAAAGTTCAGCAGAAGCTGCTTCTGTTTTTAACTGGGCAAGCCTGTTTGAATCTGAGGGTTCTAAAAATTTATTAAGATTTAATCTTGTTTCTAAAACATTTATCTTTCCGTATATACTTTCCAACCCTTTGTTTATGTTTCCTGCGGTTTCAAAACTGCCGCCTCCCGCAAAACGCATGAAATCTTGCGTTTCATGCCCTAATTCATGCAGAATTATACTTTTAAACGTTTGCGGGTACTTCTCAGGATTAATTTTTACTGCGATTTCTCCTCCTCTAAGCACACCAAAAGCATCTAGGTCAGGTTTATACAAAACACGTGTTTTTCCTAATTCAGGATACATTTTTAAAACAGGAGAACCTTTTAAAAGATCCCTTGTTAAAATATCTTTATCAGGATTTTCCGTTAAATATTTTGCTAAGTATTTATCTAGGCTTGTATTTTTATCCGATACCTCAAACCTTTTCATACCATCAGGGCCAATGTGCCAGTCAAAAGGTTTCCTGATTTTATATTCCTGTAAAACTTTTATTTTTAAAGCATCAGGCATACTTGCTAGGCTTTTAAAACCAAGTTCTTTTAATTCTTCTGTAATCTGTGATTTCGGAAGATCGCTGATACGGTCAGCCTCAATCCTAGCCTCATTTAAATTATCCTTAAGGTTCTTACCTGTTATATTATCAATCTTCATGTTGTCAGGGATTGTTGTAAGATCTCTTTCTCCGATATAAGCTCCCTCTGTTAAAGCAGATCTTGGATCAGTATAAATAATTTCTTCCCCTAAAGAAACATCCCTTGTAAAATAAGGTTCAGAAGGGTCGTACCTAAAATCTTTTTGTAAAAAAGGAATATTTCCTACTTTTAAAACGCTTTCTGCTTTTATACTATCGGTAACCACTTCATAAGGAACTTCTCCTTTAAAAATTTCATTAGAAAATTCAGGACGAAACGCTGACTTTGTTCCCATAACTCCCGAAAACTGTGCATCTCTTATTTTTCTAACAAGCGACTGTGCAACATTGACGTTCCACGGAAGTTTGCCTTCTTTCATTGTTTGACCTGTAATATTTCCCAAACGATCCATTGTATATCCTTGGTCCTTAAGAGAACGAAGAATAAAACCCTGAACATCCAAAAGAGGAGATAGATCTTTTCTTTGGTTCTTGTTTAAAGAAGCCCGTGTCTGAAGGAGACGAGCCTCAACTTCTCCCAAAAGATTGTCGTAAAACAATTTTGCTTGAACCTTTTTTTCTTTTTTTAAAGGATCTATTTCTTCATCTATTTGCTTAAGAGAAGCAGTTCTTTGCGGCGAAGGAAGTTGGTCATCAATAAGCATCCTATAGCTACTTTTTAAAGAAAGCTGACGATCTATGTCATCGTAAGCTTTTATATATCCTTTAAAATCTTCAGCCTTAGTCAGAGCTTCGGTTCTTTCAGCAGAAGACGTAGCTCTTTTAGCCGCTCTTTCTAATTTAGAAATTAATGGTTTAACAGTGTCAACTGTAGTAAGATCACCCCCGCGTATAAGACCACTAAACGCCTGAACCCCATGCCCGGTAAGCTCGTGAATAAGTAAATTTTTAGCTGTTTCAGGAAAAATTAATGGATTAACACTAAGACTAACTTCCCTTTTTGCTTCGCTGTGTCTTGCAAGCGCACCTTTAGCGTTTAACTTAGGGTCAAAAGAAACTTTATAATCCATAAGTTCAGGGTATAGTTTAGCAAACTCGCTGTCTTGATTAATAAACTCTTTAGCTAAAACGGAGCGTGTTTTTTGTTTTAGTTTTTCATAGTCTTGAAAAGCTTGTCTGGTTAAAGGATGTTTTTCATATTCACGTTTAAAGGTACTTTTGTTAAAAGTGTCTTCCGGGCTAAGTGCTGCAAAATACTTAGTAAAACCTCTAGCTTCTATCGTATCAGGAACAATTTGATTGTTTTTATTAAGAAGAGCAAAAACAGGAACTTTATTTTTAAATCTACGCCCCTCTTCGCGTAACGATAAAAACCCTTCTACTGCTTTAGTAAACCTGTCTGCTTGAGATCCTTCAAAATCTTTAAAACTTGTTGTCCCCAAACGAGGTTTACGGTATGCAATATCCGGATTAATAAGGTCTTCAAATTGAGACGTTATTAACTCTCGTTCTTCAGGTTTTATTGGAGTAAACCCTTTCGTTACAGGTTTTAAATTTTTAGATAGTTTTTCTTCCAGATTTCGTTTTACAGTATACATACCTTTAGGGTCCCCAAACCCTATAACTTGAAGTTTATACCCCGGAGGAAAAACTCTTTGCGTCATTTTTTCTGCGGCATTTTCGTTAATACGAAGATCACTTGTATCAATCTCACGTTTCCATTTATCTTCCCCAGCAATTTTATACCAACCCGTATCCTGCCGCACTAACTCCTTGTGAAGAGATAACACATCTGTGTCTGATATGTTTTTTGTGTCTACAATACCAAAACGAGTCCCTAATTGAGTGCGTAGCTCTTTTATTGGAGTCGTATCTATTCTTTCATAAGAGTCTTTTGCACGCGCTAAAGGTTCTGTTGCTTTAATTTTTTCAAGTTTAGGACGGCCTATTTCTTCAAGAATAACCGGACCTTCTTGTTTTTTTGAACTAGTAAAAAATTCTGAAAGATTTTTACTACCTTTTTCAATCCCCGCCTGAATTGCTCTTGATCCTTCTTGTATTGCAACCTTTCCTAAAAAAGGACTAACAATCCCTAATCCTGCTGCACCCGACAAAAGAAGGTCTTCTCCAAGAAGCTTAAGCCGTTGCTTAAGCTCGGAGTCCCCCGGATTTACTTTTAAAGCAGACGCTGTTGATTTTATAGCAGATAGAAGAGGATTAGAGGTGTCAGAAGAAATAGAAGCATCAATAAGATCCGAAACTTTTTCATCACTTGGGTCAAAAACAAACTGAGAGACAGCAAGTCCTAATGCTTCCGCTTGTAAAACTCCTTTTGCACCTGCAGCAAACCCTCCTACTAATTTTGTTGCTCCAGCAAATGGAAGAAGAAACTGCCCGGCTCCTCGCGCAAGGTCATCTGTAAGAGTGTCTCCCCTTTCAATTTGGGGGATATTTTCTGAAAGCTTTTCTAAACCTACGGTTTTTGTTATATTCTGTGCCGCTTCAAGGGGTCCGCCTAGAAAAAGTTGTTTTTGAAAATCAGTAGAATCCTTTGCAGCTTCTATAGTCGGAGGCATGTATTGCCCGCCTAAACGGCTTACATCCGGCGTAATTTTATTCAAAAAAGACATAAGACCGCCAGAGTCTTGTTGTTTTATGTTTTCTTGTTCCAATAGTTCCGTGCGATCTTCCCAAGATTTACGTTGGCGTTCCGAGGGAAATCCCGCCTCGCCCCCGTCTTGAAGCTTACGGGCCAAGGTTCCAATGCCTTGATTGTACACATTACCCATAATATGAAACCACCTTCAAATCTCCCGTGT
>TARA_R110002012_G_scaffold57177_4_pt1 | contig 12553 bp, 19 predicted proteins | sample TARA_R110002012 | Tara Oceans TARA_R110002012 (sample SAMEA4396515) | marine metagenome | biome: Westerlies Biome; feature: [DCM] deep chlorophyll maximum layer (ENVO:01000326); material: water (ENVO:00002006), including particulate matter (ENVO:01000060) such as... | depth 40 m
TAATGATAGCAGTAACGAGTAAAAAAGCATACAAAGAGATTAGTGAAGAAGGCACTCTTAAGACACAAAAAGATAAAATTATGTACGTTATACGTTCACATTACGATATACACAGAAAAGGAATATCTAATAATGAGATTGCAGAACTTACAGGATTTAGAATCAATGCAGTAAGTGGTAGAGTTAATGACTTAAAGAAAGATGGAGTTATTGAAACTTTTAATAAAGTAAAATGCTCTATTACTAAACGTTTGGTTAATACAGTTGTTCCTAAAGATAACCATTATTTCAGAGAACAATTAAATAAACTTAGATTGCTACTTGGTGTTTACAATTACGACAAGCATACAATAACTCAAAATAGTAAAAATGAAACAACGTTAAGAGTTGGATATTGGGAAAGAATACCAAAGAATGATTTAATAAGATTGCAAATAAATAGTCAATTGTTATTAACTCCAAATTCTTATTATGAAGAAGATTGTGGAGATAAGTTTTGGTATGTTATAGAACCTATGATAGTATAAAATTGGGCCTCTCAGTTTAGCGACAAAAGATACTCGTAGTATCTGAGCAACACGATGAAGACTTCGTCTGAAGTGTTAAACAAAAACTTAACAGGTTCATGAGACTATAGGCTGGCGTAAGTGCGCACATCATACGTCAGCTTATACTCAAAAGTAATGGTATGTGGATAGATATGACGGTTAATGAACGCTTCATCTAGTACGAGGCCTTCACGAAGTGACTGATTTAGCCGTCTATCTGTTGACTATAAGTATTGATATTATTAAATTTAGAGTACATATAAGGAGAGATATATGGATGTTATTAAAGTATATACAGACTACCTTGCTCATGTAAACAATGAAAGAAATGCAGAAAGAGAAGACGAAGAATTTCATGCATCTTCTTCTGGTAGTTGTTTTAGAAAACAAATGTATGGATTTTTTGGATACGATTCAAAAGAACTAGATGATAAGTCATTAAGATTATTAAGACTTGGTACTATTGTACATTCAGATTTTGAAAAAGCAATGTCTATGTACGAAGACAATAATCCTCAAGAAGAAATTCATATTGAAAAAAAAGTAAGTATACCTAGATTAAATTTAGTTGGAACGTTTGATTTGGGAACACACTATGGTAACACTTTTAGTATTTATGATTACAAAACAGTAGCTGCTTACAAGTGGACAACTAAGTTTGGTCGTAAACACAATAGAGTACCAACAACAGACAAAAACTATAAGTTACAATTAGGCACTTATGGTCTTGCAATCAAAGAAAATAATAAAGATACTACAGTAAAACTTTTTCTACTATGGTATAATAAAAATACATCTATGATGCGAGAACAAATTGTGGATAGTAGTTACATATCACAGGCAGAAGAATATTGGCTTGAAATAAATACAATATTAGAAGAACATGGAGAAGATTTTGAACAATCTGATATGTTAGAGCCTGGAATATCTTATGGAGTCCCTTTTGAAGATTGGGAATGTAGATATTGTCAATATAGTGACATCTGTCCAACACCAATAAAATAAACACAAGGATAACAATGAAAAACAATACACCTATTGTTGTAGATGAGTCTATGCTTACTGCAACAGATGAAATAAGAAAATCAATAACAGTCAAGCATAAGAAAGTTTCTTTTATGAAAACTCCTAAACCTTATATTAAACAAAAGGCTGGAATGGATTATGTAGAATATTCTTATATGAGAGATATTGCAGATAAAGAATTTGCAGGTTGGTCTTGGGAAATTGTATCAACAGAAATGTTAGGTAGTGCAGCTTATGTAGTGCATGGTAGATTGAAATGGTACGATGAAGGTATTTGGAGAACAGGAGATATGGTAGCTGCTCATAGAATACAAACTAAAAGAGGGACCGGAGATTTTGTTGATATTGGTAACGATGTTAAAGCAGCCAATACAGATGCTATTAAGAAAGCATTTAATATGTATATGAATATTGCAGATGATGTTTACAGAAATCAGATAGAAGATATGGAGTTATCTGATGAAGAAAAGAATGATATACTTGTTCTTGCATCTGAAATAAGTGAAGAAAAGATGAGTAACATACATATACTTATTAATAAAGGAGAACTAAACAAAGCAAACTACAAAGGTTCAATAAATAAACTACAAAGAGAGATAGATAATGCAAAAGATACAAATGATGAATGACAACTATTTGTTGGTAGAAGGTGAAGTTTACTCTGTAGGTACATCTGATGGAAAAGAATTTAATCAAATGATATTTACAGGAAAGAAAAACTTTAATGGTAAACCAATGATGACTTTCAAAAGACTTCAAACTGGTAAATCTCTTGTGATTAACCCTTCATACCATGCTTTTAGTATGGAAGAAGACCCAGAGCCAATGCCAGAAGACTTAGAATCAAAAGTAGATGTCAACATACAAAACACAATAAAAGGAGATTACAATGGGTAAACTTAAACAATCAGACCTTAACAGATTAAAAGAAGAAGGACTTCTTTCTGAGTCTGCTGAGAAGGCATTGAAACAAACAAATTCTGTATCAAAGAAAACCACTGCACCTAAAAGATTTATAAAGACAAAGAACGGAACGTTTGTTTCACCTAGTCTTTATTTTCGTGGAGGTAGAGGACTTGAAGCATCTGAAGAGATGTTAAAGTTTCAATCAGAATACGACAAACTAGTAAACAAATACACAACAACTAATAATAAATAAGGAGAAAGTAATGGCAAAAGCAATAGAAGCTGAGTTTGACCCATCTGCACAGGTAGCATTTGTTCCTGTAGAAGAAGGTACATACCCTGCTCACATAACTGAATTGACGACCAAAGAAGTAAACACAAGAGCAGGTCAAGCAATCATTGTTAATATGTCTTATACTCTAGCTGATGAAGCTGCTGAGGTTGAACAACCTTTGTACGAGATGGATGGATATAAGCATAGATTAGATGTTAATGGTAGAAAAATACCTATTCTTAAAGATGGAGACCAAGAATACATACTAGGAACACATCTTCCAAAGAAGAAATTCTATGATAATGGTTTCTTTGTATTTACTACTACAGAATCTGCTAATAAGAACAGTAGATACTTTAAGTTACTTGAATCATTAGGAATAGAACTTGAAGAAAATGATAGAGGTATTAAGAAACTTGTTCTTGTAGAAGATGAAGACGTAATAGGATTGCCTGTTTACGTTAAATTAGAAACACATTCTTATGTGACTAGAGATACTAAAGACCTACCTCCTCATGAACAGGAGACTAGAACAGTCTTAAAAGCAAAAGAAGTTACATTGTGGAAAGGTGGAGAAAAGATAAGTCTAGAAGAACTTGAAGATGACGTTCCTTTCTAACAAGTAAAAAAATGCCAAGAGATATTGTTTGGAATAACTAACTTATTCTAAGTAATTTTGAGACGAGGGTGGTGTGTATCCAACCCGTATACTCTCCATATATACTCGTCTCTCTCTCGGCATCACCCTCAAATGATAAGGAGAGACAATGAAAGAATCAAGCGCAGTAATAAAACTAACACAATCTGAGATAACTCATACTATAATGGCATTGGTTATGGCTAAACAAGCATCTGCTAATTTAGGTATTGAGTATTATGAAAAAATGTTTAATAGTCTTTGGAAAGATTTTGAAAAGATTAAAAACAGTATAATAGAAGGAGAGAAGAACATTGAAACCAATAACAAAATGGAAGAAAAAACTAGAAGCAATCCACAAACTTGCGAAGTCTGCGATTAATAATAAAATAGACTGGAAACCATCTAAGGGTTTACTTTATATAAAAGATGTTCCTGTTGGAGAACTTGTTAAAGTTAATAAACAAACAGCAATAATAGTAGAACATACAGAAGTATCAACAGTAGTTCATTGTGTAGAATATGAATCTGAAGATAAACAATTTTATTTAGGTAGACATAGGTGGGCAAATACAACGGAGGTAAAAACATTATGAATCAAGTAACATCAATAGAACAAGAACTAAGAATGAAAATAGAATCATATGAACACAATTTAAAAAATATTAAATATATATTATCTTCAAAAGATGTAAAGACACACGCTAAAATAAGAAGAATAGAATATATAATACTTTCAATTGAAAATGAGATTGGTAATGAAAAAGATTGCTAAATACAAACAAAGTGAATACGATGCTAGAAAAGCAGATGCTTATATAAAGTATTGCATTAAGTGTTTGAAATGTTGGGAAATAACAGTTGGTTCAGCTCAACTTAATGGTAGAAAAAGAAGAATAGTTCAATACTATGAAAACTTTGTATCGTATGGTAAAGAAAAAAAAATCTGTAACAATTGTAAAGGAGAGAACAATGACCAAAATGTCATGGATAAGTTATCTATGTGAATCTGAAAATAGAGAAGCTTTGATAGAAGAAGTTGGTGTAGAACTTGCAGATGAGTTTTTGCACGCACATTATGAAATGAGAGATAATAGAGATAACCCTGCATACAATAAATTAAATGAAATTCACGATGAAATGCAGAAGGAGGTTAAACATGAAAAAATGTCCAGCTTGCGGATACACTCCTCTAAGTAAAGGACAAAACATAAGTTTAAAGATTAGAAACTTAATGATAGAGAGAGAAAAGAAAACAATACAATCACTAAATAAAATTGCAAAATTAATTATTGATAATGTTCCTCAAGACGATAGAATGTCTTATTACAAGTTTTTATATGGAATCAAAAATTGCAAGGATGACGTAGTCAGACATTGCATTGAGACATATTATAAAACAAGAGCATTTCAAAGTAATAAAGGATTTGCATATTTAAGAGCAATAATACAAAATCAATTCAAGAATAACGATAAAATACTAGAGAATGAGAGACGAAGACTTGGTTCTGTACCACCAGTAATAGATTAAAAGCTCCCCATCTTGAAATAAAACTCTTTTTAATAATACAATAAAGAGAGGGTTATAAGTGAAAGATAAATGTTGGCGCATTGGGGAGCTTTTATAAAAGGAGAAAATATGATAATGTTTGACATAGCAGAATGGATAATTAACTTAGTAGTCTTAGGTCTAGGATTAGTATTATGGTGTTTAGCGATACTATTAATAGGAATGATAATTGCCATTAGTAATAAATGGGTTAAAGAAAATTTAATTAAACAAAGGAGAAGTAAATGAGATATTATTGGGAAGCGTTGTTTAGCACAGAGTATTTCCCTTATTGGGAATTTACTATGCTTATGATGTTAGCTTTACAATTAAGTTATTTGTGGAGACAACATAGAACAGAGAAAAAAATAGATGTAATAAACGAAACGTTAAATGAAGTTTTAGACGATTTATTAGATTAACATAACAAAGGAGAGAGATATGTTACAAAATGCAAAATTTCCAGTAAAAGAAGTACCAGCTTATTGGGAATCAACTAATAAAAATAAAGGAAATGGCACTAGTGTTAGAGAGATGTCAACAGGATATAAATTCATAGTAAGAGAAGATACCAACAAAGTTCTTAGTTGTATGACCAATTCTTATAAATTAGTAAGAAATGACGATATAATTAAAACTGCTAATCCTCTTATTAAAAAGATGGGTGGAAAAATATCTAAAGTAAATGTATTAAAAGAAGGTTCAAAGACTGTTATGAATTGGACATTTCCAAATAACAAAGTAAGAATGTCTAAAGATGACGAGTTAATTCCAGAAATAAATATAGTTAATAGTTATGATGGAAGTCTTGGTCTTAACATACTTGGTGGTGCTTTTAGAATAATATGCTCTAATGGATTGATAATAGGATTCGTAGCATCTAAATACACTAACAAACATATTAAAACAAACATTGAACTTAATGACTTAGATAGAATCATTGAAGAAACCATTGGTAATACATCAAACATATTTAAAGATGAGTTTCCTATTCTTGCAGAAACTAAGTTCAAAGAAAAACATTTAATTGAGTTTATAAAGTTATTTCCAGAGTATGCAAATACATTGGTAACAAATAAACTAATTATTGAAAATCCTAAAACGTTTTGGGATTTGTTAAATGTAGGTACTAACATTCTTACACATCACATGAACAGAGAAATGGTCTCAACTCACAACCTTGAAGGCAGACTTTACCCTAAAGTAAAGAAACTAGCACTTAAAGAGGCTGACGTTGCCATCTCTTGATTGGTATGATTGCCCTATAGTTATACCTTATTATGGTGGGAAGTATGAGTTGAGCAGAAAGTTTGTTCCTCTCATACCCCATCATGAAAGATACTTCGAAGTTTTCTCTGGAGGATTGTCCATGTTCTTTCGTAAAACAAAAGTTAAATGGAATGTTCTTAACGATAAAGATAATAACATAGTAAATCTATATATGTGTATCATACATGAATTAGATGAACTTGTTAAACATCTTGAGTGGATGCCTAAATCCAGAGAACTCTTTGAAAACTTTAGGACCGACATAAAAGAAAAGAAACCTATTGATATTCCAGACCCTTACCAAGCTGCAAAGTATTTTTATTGCATACGACATAGTTTCAACAAATTGATTCACACTCCTATGTCAATGGGAAAAGATTGGAAAAGAAATTGGGAAGAAGAGTTTAAGTATTCAAGAATGAAAATCAACGGTTCAACTATTGAGAACTTAGATTTTGGAGCTCTTGTTGATAGATACAAACCCAACAGCAATGATTTTTGGTACTTAGACCCACCATATTTTATTGCAACAGACAAAGGTGATTACTATCAACACAACTTCACTGCTGAAGACCATATAAGATTGAAAGAAAAAGTAGACGAACTAGATTCTAAAGGTGCTAAATTTATGGTCTCATACGACTACAGAGAGGAAGTGTATGAGTTATACAAAAACTACAATGTAATGACCATTGATTTGAAATACATGGGTGCTACGGATGAACACAGAGCAAAGAAAAGAAAAGAGTATTTAATATTAAACTATGAACCTGTCAATCAGACAAGTTTATTTTAAAGGAGAATAGATGAAGGATATAAAAGACGTTCAAGTAAAAGTTATGCCATCTAATGTTGACGCTGAAGAAGCAATGCTTGGTAGCATACTTCAAGGTGGAGATATTGAAATGGAAATAGCAATGGCTTGGATAAGAGAGGACGAAGCACTTTATTCTACAAAGTGTATGAACATATTTCAATGTATGAAAAACTTGTACAATAATAAAGTTCCTATTGATACAATTACATTATCTGATAAGATGCAAGATATGTTTGGATTGAAAGATAGTTTGTACATATTAGATTTACAGGATAAAAGTCCTAGTAAAGTAAAAGTAGAATACTATGCTAAAATTGTATGGGAAAGATACGTTCAAAGAGAAACTGCTAAATCTGCTCAAGACTTACTTAATGCTAGTTATGAAAACTACAATGAGGTAGGTAGAATTATTGAGAACCATAGCAAACTTATTGATGAATTAAGAAACATACAACCTTCTAAAGCAAGAGACATTTCTGATATTATTGAAGAAACTAACGTAGCATTGCAAGAACAATCTAATACAATACAGTTTGGTCTTGGTAAACTTGACAACTTCGCAGGTGGCATGACTCGTAAAGAAATTACTGTATTGGGTGGTAGACCTGGCCATGGTAAAACTACATTGATGTTGAACATTGTGCGAGGTTTGATTGAACAAGGATACAATGTAATGTTATTTAATCGTGAGATGAGTAATGTAGAAACAATGAAGAAATTGTACGTCATGGAATCTAGAGACATTACATACTCAATGATTCGTTCTGGAATAACAGATGATAAGAAACCAGCTCTTACTAGTGTGTCTGAATATGTTAAAAATAAGTATGAAAATCTTACAGCATTTGATGACATACGAGGATTGGATGATTGTATTCGTGAAATTAATAAAGGTAAACCCGATGTTATTATTGATGATTACATTCAATTGATTGATGTAGGAATGACAAACAAAGATAGAAGGTTTGAAATTGAGAAGATTGTACAAGATTACAAATGGGCAGTTAAACAAAACAATTGTTCTGCAATTCTTGTATCTCAACTTAATCGTGATATTGAAAAGCGATTCGACCCTAGACCTAGAATGAGTGACTATGCAGAATCTGGTGTAATAGAACAAACAGCAGAGTCAGCAATGTTCGTATTCTATGGATACAACTTTGATAGTGATAAATACAACAGATACAAAAGTGAAGTCATTGTAGCTAAAAGCAGATATGGTACTATTGGAACCTATCCAATGGGATTTAATGGTAACAAATGCAAATTTTACAATGACCATAAAGAGGCGGAACGAGACACAGTTGCGTAAATCTTGTAGGGGATGCTACTATGGCATCGGAGAAAAATGTTATTGGTTTAGAGATGTTGAAGGAACATCCCCTAAAGAGATTCCTGTAAGTGTTTTTGATAAAGGATGTAAACATTATAAAAATACTAATATGGTAGATTCAGAATCAGAACTACTTATATTAATATCAAATAAGTTTGATGGAGAGATACTTAGCGATAAGTATGAAATATATAGAAAACCTTACAAAAAGAAATATGTAAAAAGTTCACATAACTATTCATATAGGAGAGATGCACAATGAATAAAACAGTAATAGGAATAGACCCTGGCGCTAATGGGGCTATTAGTTTTACAACAACAAATGATAAGACAAGAAAGAAAAATGGAATAACTGCATACAAATGCAATAAACTAATATCTGGAAGGTCAATTATATGTACTATGGCAAAGTCAGCATATAATAGAGGTGAGTTTAAAGAAGTAATAGCATATATAGAAAAAGTCCATGCAATGCCTCATGATGGTAGAAGCTCTTTGTTTAAGTTTGGAGTAAATTATGGAGTTTGGTTGGGAATACTAAACGCTCAACAAATTCAAACAATAGAAGTGTCACCACAAAAATGGATGAAATGGTGGGAAACAAAATTAGGTATTAAACTTCCAAAAGAAAAAAAAGACAGAAAGAATAAACTTAAAGAAATAGCTTCTAATTATATTAACGTTGAACAAAAAGTTACTTTATGGAACGCAGATAGTATATTAATAACAATGTATGGAATATACATGGAAAAGGAAAAAGAAAATGATAATAGGCGATAATTTTATAGGATTAATATCACATAAATTTAATGAAAATGAATTAAATGCTTATGTTATTAAGTTAAATATGTTTCCAATATCTATATGCTTTGAAAAACATTATGATATAAGTCATATGGAAATAAAGTTAATACTATTTCAAAAATATAGTTTTGGAATATTTATAAATAAATAAATCTTTAAAAGAGTGGTGGGAGAATCTCCTTTATATTAGTTCAAACTCCCATCGCTCTATAAAGTTTTGATAATTCTAAATCAGATTTTCTTTTTTGTTCTACTGTAGATTGTTTTTTATTTGATTTCTTTTTCTTAACAGGAGGAAGTATTGTTTTTAATGGTTCTTTCTTTCTCATTTCTCTAGTTCTAGCAGTAGGGTATAATCCAAATTCATGCATCATTAAATCCCATCCATTTCCATTTCTTAATGCTTTATAATCTTTAGTAAGTAATTTAGAAGCTTGTACGTTTAAAGATGATAATAGCCTAGAACGTTTTTGTTCATCTGTCATTCCATATGCATCGTTATATCCAACAATCATTTTAGCTGCTAAATTGTCTGGTGTTTTAACAAAGTCAAATAATGTAGCATAATAAAATAATTCACCAGTAGTGGGACCGAGAAATCCCCTACCTTTTACATCTTCCCCTTCTAATCCCTCTTTAAGTAATTTAATTCTTTCTACTGTATCATTTTCCATTAATCTTTGTAAATCAAGATTTAATACTCCGCTCATCATTTCAGTAAATAAATATAAACCTGCGAATCTTAAAGGAACATAAAGGTCTGGAGAATCCCATTGCCTTGCTATTGCAGCGTCTTTAGATTTTCTTAATATTTCTGATTGCAATTGAAGAAAAGACATTGGATAATGCATAAACTGAAATGCAACTTGACCAACTGCTCCCAATCCACTTTTAGTTCCACCTATTATTGGAGCTTTTTGAGATGGAGAATATTCAAATGCATATTTATTTACCATATCCAAAGCATGTTTTTTTGACCTTTGTATTGATTGTTGTTTTGTCAATCCCCCATCAGTTAATTCATTAAACTTTGAAACAAATGAATATCTAAACATATGTTTTCTTAAAAAGTTCTCAGTAACCTTTTGAAATATTGCACCTTTACCAGCTGTTGCTGTCATAGCAGAATCAAAAGCTCTCCAATGTTTACCTTCTTTATATTGAAGTTTTGGGTTTCCATCTCCATCTAATTTTATATCTATATCTCTAGATTTAATTCCTTCTGTTGGAACAAGTCCTTCAGTAAATAAAGGAGATGACATATCTTCAAATTTAAAACCTTGTTCTCTTTCTACTTCTACTATAATATCTTGTAATGATTTTTGTTTTCCATCAACGTCAAATATTTTATTTGTAGAACTAGTATCCCATTCTCTTAAATATTTTACAAATGCTCTATTACCTACTCCTTGCAAATAATACATACCAGACAATGTATTTCTAACAGCAGTACCTATACCGAATCCCATTTTACTTAAAAACTGAACTCCTGTTAATGTTCTTACTGTTTTATTAACCCAAGCAGGTCTATCTTGATACCCTTTATCAGCAATAGTATATGTATCTATTACATACTTCTGTAATGCCTCAGCTCCATCTGAATCTTTAGGTAATGACCTCATCCCTTCCATCATTATATTTTTTAAATAATTAGATTTGTTAAAAGCAATAGCATCTAATGAATACTTTCTTAATACACCAACAGGATTTTTTAAATAGTTATCGTATGGTATAGATTGTCTTCCTTTAGCTGTTCTAGGAGTACCAATTTCTTTTGACATTTGTAAAAATACTTGAGATAAATCATTTAAATCTTTGTCTGCATTTGAATAATTATCATTTTCAGCTCTATCCATTACTTTTTCTATTTTTAAAAATGATTCAATTAAATAATGTGGAAAATACTTACCTTCTTTAACACCTTTTTCAATTGCTTTTATTTCACCATCTATAGTTTCTTCATATCTTTTTACTTTTTCTCCATTAGGTAACAACAAAGCAGAATCTTCTTTGCTATTTAAATACGATTGTCTTACAACTTGCTTGTGTTGTTTCAATCCATTTATCATTACAGAACCCATATCATTTAAAAGATTCCTAGATAATACACCAGCTTTCACTATTTCTTTAGATACTTCTATAGTGTCTCCATTTTCTACTTTAAAATATTTATTACCTTGTCGAATTAAATCACCTTCTAAAAACATTCTTAATTCTTGCAATGGAACTCCTCCCTCACTTTTAAATATTTGAGACATTTGTCTAGTAATATCTAATGCTTTTTGAGATTGTTGTTCGTTTTGTGGATTATTAATTATTATAGTTAATTCATTTTCTAATTTTTCTAAATCTCTAACAGACTTTATACCAAATCTAAATTTAGATTTACCTCTATTTTTAATAGAATCTGTTTTTAATAAAGCCATTATATCGTTATGAGATTTTAAATAGTTACTAAATTGAGTTCTTTCATAATTAGCTGCTTCGTTTATTTTATTATTAAGATAACTTGTTACTGCAAATTTTTGCATAACTCCTCTTCTAACAAATAATAATTTTTCTAAATAATTTAATTTAGGATTGTTTAGATTTTTAGATTCTCTTACTAATTCATTTTTTATTCTTCTAAAGTCTGCTTCTGTAAAACCAGTATAAGAATCAACTGCTGGTTTTCCTTGAGTTCCTCGTCCAACAATAATATCAAACATTCTTCTACCAAAATCAGAATCAGCGTCTCCATATTTATTTTTTAAAATTTTACCTATATTTATTTTTTCATTTTCAAAAGTAATTGTTTTTCCATTAAACAATGATCTCATCTTATCAAGATTTTCTTTTGTAAAATTTTCTTTTTTTGATACAAATGTACAATTAGATATAATAGACATTAATAACACTCCAATGGGTCTTTATCTTTAATAGATGCTTCATCAACAACATCACGATATAATTTATCATCACTAAACAATTGTTCTTTAGTTCCATATTTAAACATAAGGTCGTATCTACCATCAACATCACGAAATGTTTTTGAATCGTCACCTATTCTAGATAATGAATATTGCCAATGATTATACATAGCTGCATTATCAAATAATATTCTATTAGTAGATGCGTATTCTAAATTCGGGTCTGTGTATGTTCTAAAATAACGTTCGTCTCTTGAATCTAAATCGCTTCTATATAATCTGGCTTCTTGTTCTGGCATTACATTGTCAAATCTTCTTCTAAACTCTGAACCATATTGACTAATAACTTCTTGTAGAATATCATTGTGCCCATTGTTTTTTAAATATCTAAATACAGCATTACCTAATCTTTTATTTATTTTAAATGCTGGTAATCTTATACCATCTGGACCTGTAGCAAACGTTCCAAATCTTATTTCTG